>Ga0180438_10001726_pt1 | contig 37928 bp, 38 predicted proteins | sample SS_ome_12_FD_132455 | JGI IMG/M metagenome (GOLD analysis project Ga0180438, IMG submission 132455) | Hypersaline lake sediment archaeal communities from the Salton Sea, California, USA - SS_3_D_2 metaG | ecosystem: Environmental > Aquatic > Non-marine Saline and Alkaline > Hypersaline >... | reverse complement strand
GCGGGCTGATGTCGGCATGACGGGCGAAATCACCCTCCAGGGGCAGGTGCTGCCCATCGGTGGCACCAAGCAAAAAGTGTTGGCTGCCCACCGCGCTGGCCTCAAGACGGTGGTCGTGCCTCAGCGCAACGAGGCCGACCTGGACGATGTGCCCGAGGATGTGCGCAAGGAGATGACCTTTGTGCTGGCAGAGACCATAGATCAGGTGCTGGAAGCAGGACTGGAAGAAGCTTCCGAGGTGGAGCTGGCCAAGGCTGCCTGAGCTTTCAGACCTCCGAGGTCTTAACCCTAAACCTCGGAGGTCTTTGTGCAACTGCTTTTGACTTCCCAAGGTCTCGCGCATCAGCCGCCGCGCTTCTTCTGCGAAGCAAGCTGCTCCCAATACAGGATGTCTCGATAATCGCGGAGGGCGACCTCTACGAGGTGGGCCACCTTCTCTTTGCTGCCTTCGCTCAGTTTCAAAATCGCCAGATGGATCCGCTTGCGGCCTTGCACCGAATCTCCCCGATACCGCTTCAACTGTTCGATCACGTACTCACGATCCTCGGGTGGAAAGTCCCGACTGATTCTCCTCAGGACGACTGTGTTCAGATCCACTACCATGGCTTCAATAGGAACTGGCAGCCGATAACCGAGTTGGCCCAGGAGTTGCGCTGCTACCCTACGCTCCCAATCATGCACATCGGGGTCTTTGACAACCTGGAGGAGATAGGGGACAGCTCGCTGATCGTTCCTCTGACCCAGTATGCTGGCTGCCCGCTTGCGCACCTGTTTGCTGGCATCGCCCAGGGCCCGGACAAGGTGGGGTATGCCCGCCTCCCCCATCTCACTCAGCCCCCTCACTGCCCCCTCGCGGACCTGTAATCGTTTGTCATCAAGAGCCTGGACCAGCTCGGGCAGGGCACCGAGACGGCCCAGGGCCCGGCCCGCCCACCAGTGCGAATTACCTTTGCTGTCGAGAGCCTGGACGAGATGAGGCACGGCCCGCTTATCGCCAAGTTGGCCCAGGGCCGATGCTGCCGCCGTGCGCACCGCATCCTTTCTATCATTCAGAGTCTGGACAAGCTGCGGCAAGGCACTCGGATCCCCGATGCGGCCCAGGGCCGACGCCGCCCGCTCGCGCACCTCCCATCGTTCGTCGTCGAGGGCCTGGATCACGTGGGGCACAGCCGCTGGACCGATTTGCCCCAAAGCCTTGACCGCTTCCGAGCGCACCTGTACGTTTGGATCTCCAAGGACCTGAACGAGGTGAGGCGCAGCGCGTTCATCGCCGATGCGCCCCAACGCCGACGCTGCCGCCTCGCGCACTTGGGCATACTTATCGCTGAGGGCCTGGATGAGGTGGGGCACGGCTTGTCTGTCACCCATTTCCCCCAAGGCCCTGGCTGCTGCCTCACGCACCTGCCTGTTCTTATCCGTAAGTTGTTGAAGCAGTTCTGCGACGCTATTGCTCATCGCCAAAAACCTCTATCTCACTTCAGCTAAGACGGGAGTCCAACTGCTACGGATGTATCATTTTGGGGGTGGGGGCGACAAAATGACGATCACCTGGGCCACCAGGGTCTTGCCCCCACCGTTGAACTGGCCAAAGACAGCGATGGACGTGCCTGGCTCGATGTCTCCCAGGCTGGCCTCTTCCTCTCCCTCCGCCCGCTTGACCTCTGTCTCTTCGTTGACCGTGACCAGCCGTGGGCCCTGAGGTGTATTCAGGGTGATGCTGTCGCCAGCTATGCTCCGCACCCGGCCGATCACATCCGGCCTGCCAGGGGGCAGGTCACCGGGCGGGCTGAAGGATGGCTGGCCAGAGCTTGCTCCCGGTGGTTGAACCGGCTGGCCACCGGGTGGCGGCTGGACGGGGCCTCCCCCCGACGGCTGCTCTGGCTGATCAAGCTGGCCCGGAGGCGGACCACCGGCGGGGCCTTGAGGGGGAGCGCCTGGCCCGGCTATCGCCGGTGGCCCTGCTGTCCAGCCATGCTCTCCCACGTACACTCCCAGGGAAAAGGCGGCGATGGCGACAATGACCACCACGATGAGCACACCGCCGGCAATCAATAGTTTCTGACTTGTGGACATGCGCATCTCCAAATTGGCCGAGGCTGATTCAATGTGGAATGGAAGTACGGAGCATCCCTTGCTCACCAGCTTGTTCTAACATCGCTTTGATGTCCTCCATTGCTTCTTCCAGACTGTATTGCAAGGGAATGCTTTGCTCGCGGGCAAGGTCCATTATCTCGTAGATAGACACTCCGGCTATCTCCGCCGCGCGTGCTTTGGATATACGTCCCTCACGATAAAGCTCAAGCGCATGCTCTAGCTTCCAGTGCTTGATACCCTTGTGAAGCAATCTCCGTGCCACGATCGCCACCTGCGTGTTGTCGTCCTAGACGAATCCTTGAACGTTCCTGATGATTTACAAATTACCCCATATTGCAGCAAGTGCTAGCCCAATTCTATGACAAGGACTTGCTTTCGTCAACCTTCGTTACAATGATGCGCTGGAGTCAGGGTCGGTTGGAGCAGATCAATCACCCAAATCACCGTTCAACAGCGCGCGGCGGTCCAGACCAATGCAAACGCCCTGGGCAGGTGAGGCAGTTGGGCCAGGGCGTCGTTGAGTTTGAAGGGCATGTTCTACTGCCACATCGTCAAGCTACCGCCAGCGTGTCGGGCAGCCGCGAAAGGACACGTGGCTTGATTAAACGCGACTGCACTGGCGCCAGCTCACCAATGTCCACATAGACCACAGGTCGGTCAGGCTTGTCGTCGTTACGCTGATAGGCTTGCACCCGTTCCAAATTGTAATAACTGAATTGGGGGTCATTCGGATCAATCAATATGATAAGAGCTTGATCAGGGATATCGGCCAGAAACTCGGGGTGCGTCAGAACATAGTTGTTGAACTCGGTCAACAACATATCGTATTTTGTGGCAAAGAGATCATTCATTTGCCCATCTCCTTCTCATACTGTGCGCGGTAGGTTCGCCAGTTGCGTTTGATATCTTCCTGCCCAAAAGTAAGCACCTCAGCATTGGACCATTCCGGGTATTCCATCTTTTCCCCTGGCTGGTTAGGGTGGAGCAAGTCACAGTGGGGAAATCCGTGTGCTGTATCGTAGCGAATGATTGGCCGCCACTCGCCATCAATAAAAGCTTCATATTGAACCCGAAAGACAACCACCTGGCCTTTTTCGGTCACGCAATACAGACGGTAACGATCGCGATCGCTCTCACCCAAGGGAACGACGAAACTCTTTTCGCCCAAATGCTTCTCCTTGATGCGGATAGCTAGAGCCTATTTGCATTATACCACAGGCGGATAGAGAAAGCAATATCCCGGCCAACACCCCAACACAATAATCTCTTTGATCTCAATCACCTCTTCCACCTCTTCTCCAAAACGGAAGGGCCTCTGCAAGCTCACGCTGAGGGTCTGGGGACCCGGTGGGGTGTGGGAGGGCACGACCACCAGATAATCCTCGACCACGATGCTCTGGGGCGGCGGATGGTGTTCTCCCACGTAGCGCTGCAAGTTGCCCAGGCCCAGGTCGTGGGCTTCCAGGGCGGTGTCGCCCAGGGAGGTGGCGATGAGGACCCGCTCCGACCTTTGCACGCGCCAGTACAGGGTCAGGTGCAGGCGTCCCCCCTGGCTGACCTGATCGTCCTCCAGATCGTAGCCCACCAGCTCCAGGCCACCCAACGGTTGGCCTACAACGTGCTCTGGCTGAACCCGTTGGACCACCAACTCTGGTGGCTCATCACGGACCTGATAAAGGACCAGACCGGGGCGTTGGTGACCCCGGGGTGAGGTTCCACCCTGCCCCAGGAGCACCGGGATGTACCAACTGTCAGGCGTCAACAAACCAGGGGGAGGCGACCAGGGCCCGCGACCAGGCCGCTGGGAATCGAGAGGTTGGGTGGTGTAAATAGCCCCGGCCCCGGCCAGCGCCCTGGGAGAAGGCCGGGGCCCCTCGATCATGGGGATGACCACGTCGGGACGCACGTTGTAGACCAGTCGCCAGTAGAACATATCATAGCCGAAAACGCCGCCCTGCCCGATGAGGACACTCCCCTGGGGCAGGATCTCCCACACGTTCTCGTAAAAGTCGTTGATAGCCGTGTCATTCGAGTAGTCGTTGGCCTCCCAATTGGCTCGCACCTGTCCGACTACCGGGAAAGCCAGAAGGAGAGCCACTCCGGCATTCAAAGCCACCCGCCATACCTTTCCCTCAGCCCCCTCAGACCCTTCTACTGAGTCATGGATGTACACCACCAACCGATGCACCCCGTAACCAACGAAAATCGCGTACAGCAGATGGGCCGGGATAAAGAAAACGTCCAGATCAAAGACCCGATACTGGACGAAGAAGAAGACGTGCACCAGGTACATGCCGATGAAAAGGTAGAATTTCTTGACGTCGCGGAAAGCCATCTCCACCATGCCGTAAAGGCCCAGCAGGATGCCCCAGACCCCCAGATTCTGCCGCAGCAGGTGGAGGTAGAGCACGATGCGGTCGGGGATGGCCCATAATGGAAAAGCAAATTTCATCTGGGGGAAAGCGCCCAGGGTGTAGCGGTAGATCCCTTCCAGGGTTCTGGGTGCGTCTCTCATCATCAGGGGGTCGTTCAGGGTAGAAGCCTTGTAGGGCAGCCACAGAAACTGCAAGCATCCCAGGACGAACAGCAGCGCCCCCAGCAGGAGCACCCAGGGCCGCCGGTAGACCATCCGCCAGTCCACCAGCAGGATATAGAAGGCAAAGGCCGGGGCAAAACCCAGATTGGACAGATGGGTGCCCAGGCTGAGACCGAAGACGAACGCGAACGCCAGGAAAAGAAGTGTCGCGGAAGAGCCTGAAGCCGGCCCTTCAGCCCCCTTTCCAAATTCCCCCCACTTTAGCAGCAGCCACACCGTCAGCGTGACCATAAAGACGTTGGGGGCGTACACCTCGGCGATGCCTGTCTGGGACCAGAAGGCCAGGGAAAAAGCAAAGAGGAGGGCAGTGAAGGCAGCTACCAGGCGACGTCTGGTGATAAGCAGCACGATGCCGTAGAGAATGGCCACCCCGGCCGCACCCAGGACAGCCGACATCAGGTTCACGCGATGGGCCACGTCGCCGATGGGAATGTAGGTGAAGAGTTTGCCCAGCCAGGTGTAGAGAGGGTAGCCAGTGGAATGGGCCAACCCTAGAATATAGGGTATCGTGGCCAACTCGTTGCCATCGGGGCTCTTGTAGGACAGGCTGGGCGTCAGAGTGGCGTTGTAAACCGCCAGAGCCAGGGCGAAGATGAGCAGGGCTATGACCCCATCAAGCCAGGGCCATCGGGCGGTATGGGCGTCCATAGGGCGTTGCGCCAGGCACGACCTGCTCATCCCAGCCTCTCCCTGGCCCTGGCTAACTGCTGGCGGACAGCCTGGGTGGCCGTGCCGCCATAGCTGTCCCTGGCCTCCACCGAACGCCGGAAGTCAAAGACCTGGTAGACATCCTCCCCAAACTCCTCAGCCACTTCCCGAAACTCGCCCAGGGGCAGTTCCTGCAGAGGTACTCTCTGCTCCAGAGCGCGGCGCACCACCTGACCCACCAGATGGTGGCTGCGGCGGAAGGGCACACCGCGCCGCACCAGGTAATCGGCCAAATCAGTGGCCAGCATCCCATCATCCAAAGCCTCGGCCATCCGCTGGGGATGTATCTTCAAGGTGGCCATGACGCCGGCCGCCACGGGCAAAGCCAATTCCAGGGTATCCATGGCGTCGAAAAGGGGCTCCTTGTCCTCTTGCAGGTCCTTGTTGTAAGTTGAGGGCAAGCCCTTGACAGTGGTCAGCAGGGCCACCAGGTGGCCCGTCAGGCGGCCCGCTTTGCCCCGCAGCAGTTCCAGCGAATCGGGGTTTTTCTTCTGAGGCATCAGGCTGGAGCCAGTGGCATAGGCATCGTCCAATTCCACAAAGCCGAACTCGGCCGATGACCAGATGATGAGATCCTCGGCCAAGCGGCTGAGGTGGACCTGCAACAGAGCAGCCCAGGCCAGGAACTCGATGATGTGGTCGCGGTCAGACACGGCGTCCATGCTGTTCTCGGCCAGGTGGGCGAAGCCCAACTGCCGGGCCAGGAACTGCCGGTCAATGCCCAGGGCGTGACCGGCCAGGGCCCCGGCCCCTAAGGGCAGAATGGAAGTGCGCTGCTCCAGATCGTCCAGCCGCTGGCGGTCCCGATCCAGCATCCAGAAGTAGGAAAGCAGCCAGTGGCTGAACAGCACAGGCTGGGCTGGCTGGAGGTGGGTGTAGCCGGGCATGATGACCTCGAGGTGGGCTTCGGCCTTTTCCACGATGGCCCTTTGCAGGTTGGCCAGCGCCTCCCTCAGAGAGGCCATCTTCTCCAGCATGTAGAGGCGGACGTCGGTGGCTGCCTGGTCGTTGCGACTGCGGCCTGTGTGGAGCTTGCCCGCCACCTCGCCAATCAGTTCGCCTAGCCGCCGCTCGACCGCAGTGTGGATGTCCTCGTCGGCGGGCTCGATTTGGAACCGGCCCTCCGCGAACCCGGCCTGCACCATTTCCAGGCCGCGCAGCAACTCGTCTCTCTCCTCGGCCGTAATCAGGCCCGCCCGTTCCAGGGCCTGGGCGTAGGCCATGCTGCCTCGGATGTCGGCCGCCCACAGCCGCACATCAAAGCCGATGGAAGCGTTAAAACGCTCCATCAGGCTGTCGGTGTCCTTCTGGAGACGGCTGCCCCACAGTTTCATGAGATCCCTCTTTAGACAAAAGGGCTCTGCAAACTGAGAGCCCCCTTTGAATCTCACCCTTGCCAAGGTTTCAAAAAACCTTGGCAAGCGTTGTCTACTCTGTTGATTTGCGTTTCCGTCGCCGCACCCGGCGGATGACGTACCAGAGGACGACGAAAGGCAGGGCGACGATGATCAGCACCGGCAGCCCAAAGAGCACGATCCAGATGCCAGCATCTACCAAGAATTGGAGGGCGTTGATCAGGGCGCGGATGGCACTGCGGGCGGTGCCGGTGGGGTGCCAGCCGGCCACGGTGATAGGCTGCATGAGCTCGCTGGGCACCAACTCGACGGTGATGGTGGCCATGGCCGACATGTTCTCCAGGTATTGCATCCGCCCTTTGATCTGCTCGATCCGGCCCCGGACCTCGGTCAGCCGCTCGTAAACGGCCAGGATGTCTTCTGCCTTGCTGGTTCGTTCTCGGGTCTCTGTCAGCAGAGCCAACAGTTCCTTCTCGTAGGCCTCCTCGTTGCGCAGCCGCGCCTCCAGGTCTACATATTCCTGGGTCACGTCCTCCCCCGAGATGCTCTCGCTGTCTACGTCCAAAGCCAGGGCCCGCAGCTTCTCCAGGGCGGTGGTCAACTGGCCAGCCGGGACGCGCAGGGTCAGGCTGGCGCTGAGTTGCTCATCGGTGTGCCAGGTGCGGGAGCTGGCGACGTATCCGCCCAACTCATCGGCCAGCTTGTGGACCGCCTCCAGGCTGGTTTGGGTGTCCTTAACGATCAGGCGGAGATCCACCGTGTGGATGACCATGCGTTCGGCGATCCTGGCTTTCTCTTCGTCTGCGGCTCCATAGCCTGCCGGGGCCTCAACGGCCGCCACCTCCACGACAACTTCTCTCTCCACCACTTGAGGGGCTTCCATCGGCCTCGGTGCAGCCCCACAGCCCACCACAGCTAGCGCCAAAGAGCCCACGGCGATCAAACCCCATATCTTCTTCATAATAGCTTGTGTCCTTTCCAATGTTTCACCAACCATATCCCAGACGGGCGATAAGGCGTATGGGTAAACCTTCTTCCATCATCTTTCGCTGGGTGATTTCAAGGGCATAGGGGATGCGGTGATATTCAAAGGTGGCTTTGTCGGTGTTAAGGATGGCATAACTGGCTCGAGGATCTCCGTCGCGAGGTTGCCCCACGCTACCGGGGTTGATAATCATGCGCTCTTCGCCCAGGGAAAGAGGATTGCCCTGGGGCAAGGGGAGGGGCAGACAAGCTCCTTCAGAAGAACCTAAATTCTCGTAACGGAAGATCACTGGTGTATGTGTGTGCCCGACGAAACAGATTTGTGTATCAAAGTAGGAGAAATTAGACCTGGCGACCGACGGATAAAGAATGTATTCCCAGATGGGCTGACGGGGGCTGCCGTGCACCAAAGTGAACCCTTCTTCGATAAGGCTCATAGGTAAATTATCCAGATATTCGAGTTCATCTGGTAGCAATTTCTCCCGAGTCCACCGACAAGCCCGTTGAGCATCAGGGTTGAAATCTGAATCAGACAGCTTGTCGAGGGCAGCCCAGTCATGGTTGCCAGCTACGCAGATATGGGGGAACTCGCGTAGCCTCTGGATGCACTCGTTGGGCTGGGGACCATAGCCCACCATGTCGCCGAGGCACCAAATCTTATCGAATTGGCCAGCATCGGCCAAAACTGCGTCAAAAGCGGCCAAGTTGGCGTGAATATCGGACAGGATCAAATAGCGCATCAGTTATATGATACCATATTTTTCAAATTTAGGCTAGTGCTTTGGGTCAGAGATCTTCCGAGCATGAAGGGGCTTCTCATGGAGCGCGCGCCATGGTCGGACAATTTGCGAAACTGACCAGCTCTTGCCGAGAGCGGACAATGGTTGTATAATAGGCCCGTTAGGACAGGGAATTGAGGAGAAAGCGTGGTCCCCATTCTGGATGAACATACTTTGGACTTTATAAGCCATAGCGCGGTTCAGACGCGACGGCTGGGCGCTCGCCTGGGAAAGTTGTTGCACAGTGGCGACGTGATTTGCCTGGAGGGAGAACTGGGCACAGGCAAAACCTGCCTGACTCAAGGCATCGGCCAGGGCCTGGGGGTCATCGAGCCGATTACCAGCCCCACCTTCATCCTGGCCAACGAGTATCATCCCCCTCCTCCCCATCCTGTCCTCTACCACATTGACTTGTACCGTCTTGATGATGCAGCCAGAGAAGTTGAAGCCCTGGGTTTCGAGGATTACCTTTACGGCGAGGGAGTTTGTGTGATCGAGTGGGCCGACCGGGGCCGAGAGGCCCTGCCCGCTGAATGTCTGTGGCTCTCTCTCCGCCACATCAGCGAGACCAAGCGCGGCATCAGTATGACCGCCGTAGGCGAACGCTATCAAGGACTATTGCAAGAGTTCAAGAAGAACGCCTTCGGCATCTAATGGAACCACCGGACCCAACGACCATTTTACCCTACGCAGACCCCATCTGCCTCTACTGCCTGACTACGTTAATGGCCTGGGGGCCTCTGGGATCATCCACGACAGAGAACTCTACCCTGTCGCCCTCGTAGAGGTTTCTGAAGCCATTATCAACAATAGCCGTATAGTATACGAAAACCTCCTCCAAGTTTTCTATCTCCGGTTGGATGAACCCATATCCCTTGGAACTGTCAAACCACTTGACTGTGCCAGTTATTCTCTCGTTCAAAATGACACCTCCCCGTGAATGTAAGTGAACTGGGGCGAAAAAACCGCTGTTCTCCGCCAATGTCTTGCTGCATCAAAAAGCCAACCGAGACTCTGCGAGAACTGGCTCGGTTGGCTTCAGCCGAAGGATTGATTGCCTGGACCGCTGTTGAAAGTCAGATAGCCAATTGGTAATCCCATTCTTCCCATTTCACCAGTGAGTCTATAATGCTTGTGAAAACAGGAACATTATACTTCCAAGTGGGGAAAGTGTCAAATTGACCTCAAGCTGGGGATAGCGGTGGGCGACCTTCTCGGCCCGCACGATGTGGGTCACAGCTTTGTCCTCCGTCTCAGTACCCGACATGTCACTCTGAGCGACCGAAGGGAGTGAAGCCTGTCCTGAGCAAAGTCGAAGGGAATCTCGTAGCCAGATCGCTATTTGCCCTTGTGACGACGAGATTCTTCGCGCTTCGCGCTCAGAATGACACCCTTTGAAGGTGCCTGGTAGCAAGATGTCGGGTAACGAAGTCCTCCGTTCAGACTTCCAAAGTCTCAGAGACTTCGGAAGTCTAGGTCGGCGGTCTCAATCGAGCTTGAGGGGCTGCCAGTGGTCGCTGACCCACTCGACGACGGCGACGGGGCGTCCACCGCGCCGGGCCGGGCGCAACTTGTCGGTCTGCACCAGGCCATCGGTCACCGGTTGACCGTCGGCCGTCTGCACAGCGGCGACGCCAGCCTCTAGAAGCGTCGAGACCGGCTGCAGGCCGGTCAACTCTCGCGAGCGGCCCACCAACACGTAACGACCATCCTCGCCGCTGGCGGCCAGTCCCACGGCGGCCAGTGCGCCGATAACGCCGTCTTCGGTGCCACCCAGCCCCAGCAACGAGAGGCCATGGGCCACTGCCAGCACCCGCGCTTCGTCTTGCGTGACCAGGCGACGCTGGGCCCAGCGGCCAAACTCGGTGACGGCCGCCGGCACCGCGTGGGCGACGCATAGGCCGGGGTCGCTGCCCGGCAGATAGTCATCCAGCATCAGTGTCCGTACCCGATTCAGCAGCACGGTGGGATCCAGGTCGCCGTCTGCGTTCAACAGGATGGCGGCGCTGCTGTTGTTCTTGGTGCAAGGCACCCGCGGGTCCAACAGCAGTTGGTGGCGTGTCACACCCAACACGGGATAATCGGTCGCCAGTGCGGCGGCGATCTGCCGGGCCAGGTGGCCGGTGCCCCGTGATTCCAGGGTATCCGTATCATCCAGTCCAATGAAAAACATGCCAGCTTGACAAACCTTTCAAAATGGTGTATACTAGTTTTGGGTATATGCCCAAAACTATCTATTCATGACAAAGGCGCGCGGGGGCGCGCCCTATTCAAGAGGGTCTGGCTAAAATGGATTGGAAGTAGAGCCTTCAGGCGGAAGAAGCCAGCTAAAGCTTTGACTCCAAATTGTTTTAGCCACACTCTATTAAAAAGGAGGTCGCTATGAGCAAGATTTTTGTACGCCACCGGCGCCACGTCGGTCAGGGGGCCGGCCGGCCCCGCTTTGCCATCGTCGCCGCCCAGGGCGCTGACCTGAAGGTCTTTAAGACCCGCGTCCGCCGGGCAGAGCTGGAAAAGCTCGCCACCGAAATCGGCGCCGATATCGTCTACCTGCCGCGGGGCGAGTACGAAGAGCCGGAGGATGAAAGCGGCAAGGGGCGACGCCGACGACGGCGCGAGCAAGGCGAGGGCTAGCGGGCCATGCCCCGTCCCCGCAAGCGGCGCACCCTGATGCGAGCGCCTCGGCCGGCTGTCTACAAGCCGGCCGGTGTGCCGCTGGATGGGCTGCGCCGCGTCACGTTGCTCCACGAGGAGATGGAAGCCCTGCGCCTGGCCGATCTGGAGGGTCTGACCCAGGCTGAGGCGGCCGGGCGCATGGGCGTTTCCCGTTCCACCTTTCAGCGCATCGTCACCCAGGCCCGCCGCCAGGTGGCCCTGGCTCTGGCCGAGGGTAACGCGCTGGAGATCGAAGGCGGCACCTTCGAGGTGGCTCCCCCGCACCCGCGCGGTCCCCGTCGCCGAGATTAGCCTCCATAGCTAGTTCTGTCTGGAAACACAGGTGCTGCCCCAGTTGGAGAGGCCGGAGTCCCGAACTTGTTCGGGGGTCGCCCACCTGACAGACAAAATCGCCCCCAACAAGTTGGGGACTCCCCATAACCTGGGGTTTCCAGACAAGAACTAGCTAGAGAACCCCGGTTTTCTGAATTCATACCCGGCGGTAGATCCGCGTCCCCGGATTCTCCCCCGCCAGCGCCCGGGTCAGGTTGCCCGATTCCCGTCCATTGATGATCAACACCTCGCGGACACTACGGGCACGGGCCAGGGCCTGGAGCATGGCCCGCTCCACGGCCAGGTCGGCCAGGTCCAACGTCAGCAGCTCATTCACCTCGATCTCAGGGATAAAGTCGGCTCTGGGGTCCTTTTTGGGGTCAGCGGTGAACAGGCCCTGCTCGTCTTTGACCAGGATGCAGCGTTTAGCGCCTACCACCTCGGCAGTGAGAAAGGCACCCGAGTCGGTGCGGTGGGGTGGGATGCGCCCCCGTATCGCTGGCTCTTCCCACAGGCCGTAGGGTGGCATGGCGTGCATCACCGGGATAGAACCGAGGGCCATGTAGGCGGGCAATTTGACCAGGTCGTCGTGGCCGATCTTGACGCCCCCATGAGGTGTCAGCAAGATGGAGATCATCAAGGCGTTCTGCTCGCTGATGCTGGAGCCCAGCTTGGCCAGCACGCCGGTGGGCATGCCCAGATCCAGAGCAATGGCGTAGACGTGGCGGCTGCGGGTGCCGCCGCCAGTCATCACTAACAATTCGTGATGGGCCCGGGCGGCGATGATCTCGTCTAGCAGAGGCAGTACCACACGGCTTCCCCGGTCTATGATGCTCTGCCCGCCCAGTTTGATGACGTTCAGATCGGGCAGCGCGCGAAAGACCGTCTCCGTCTCGGTGCTGTCCAACAGCGCCTTGTCCATCAGTGATTCGGCCATGAGCGGCGTTTCGATGTGTAGCCGACCGGTTTCGTCGCGTACCAGACCCATGTGAGATTCCTTCCTTGATCATTGAAATCAGCAGATGGCAAATCAGCAAATCTGCTCTTTGGCGTTGTAAAAAGTAGGGATCAGTATACAAGACCTCAGCTCAGAAGTCAAACCTATATGGAGGGTCAACAGCCCTGTCTGCTCTCTTGCCTGGAGCCATAACCCCATTCTGCCGCGCTGTGGCTCGCTAACGTGCACAACGAAAGCCCAGATCGTCGTTGGCGGTCTTTTGCGGATCAGCCGCGTTGCGATTAAACGTCGTCGCCTGCGGTTCCAGTTCGAACCAGCCCCCGCCCCGTGTCACACGATATTTTTCTCCGTAGCTGGCATCTGGTGTTGTATTGCCCGGATACGGCTGATACCAGTCCGCCGTCCACTCCCATACGTTGCCGATCATATCTTCTACCTCATAGGGGCTGGCACCCGCACCAAAGCTACCCACAGCCGCTGTGCCGCGCAGACCGGTCTCTTTCACGTTTGCTTTGGCCGGGTCCCAAACCTCGCCCCAGGGGAAGGGGCGCCCATCTTCTCCCCGCGCCGCCTTTTCCCACTCGGCTTCGGTCGGCAGCCGTTTGCCCAACCATCGGCAATATGCCGCCGCATCATCCCAGGTGACCATCACAACTGGATGGTTGTCCTCGCCCGGACCCCGCTCGTCACGCCAACTGCGGAATCCCTTCTGCTCGGCAAAGGTCACGTAACCGGTCTCTTTCACAAAAACGGCAAAATCGGCGTTGGTCACCTCAAATTTGTCAATCTCAAACGAAGGCAGGTCTACCTCGTGGGCCGGGGCGTCTTCCGGATCGCCCTCGTCGTTGCCCATCGTGAAGGGACCACCTGGGATGTCAACCATGATGTCGGTGACTGCTGGCCCCGGCGGTTCCGGCGTCCCTTGCTTTGTCTCAGACGTGGGAGTAGGCGGTATCGGAGTTGGGGTGGGAGGGGCCGGCTTGGGCGTAGGCGTCTCCAGGATGATCTGGTTGGGAGCATGGCCGACCGACTTGTCAGCCGGTCCACAGCAAGTGATTGTAGCCGATAATGCCAGAATGGCAATTGTAGTTAAAAGTTTTTTCATTCCTGGCAAGCTTTTACATCGGCCAGGGCCACTTCTGCCGTGTAACCGTCGTCGGCAAAGACCAGTGTCGTCGCATCGGCCTGGACGCCAGCCATCTCCAGCAGCTTGGTCAGCAGGACGCCGGTGTAAGTGCTGGTTTCCCCCTGCTTGTTGGTGGATTGGGCCTCGATGGTCTCCATGGCCCGCACCTCTTCTTCCAGCCAGCCGATTTCCGTGGCGACCTTGCCGGTAATCTTGAGGGCTGCGTTGTCTGGGATACCGCCAGTGGGTTGAGCGGGCTTGCTGGGATGAGCCTCTCGCCAGGGAGCCGAATCGGGTGTAAAGAGCGGCGCACCAAACTTGTCCACGCCAAACTGGCCGATCTTTTCCTGGGTAGGCAGCGAGATAAGCCAGTCTATAAAGGTGTTCGCCAGGTCAGCCTTGATATGCGAGCCTTTGGCCGGGTTGACGGCGATGACGCCGTAAGGGTTGAACAGGATCGGGTCACCCTCCACCAGGATCTCTAGTTCAATCCCTTCCAGTGTGCGGGCCAGGTAGGTGGCGCGGTCGCTGAGAGTATAGGCTTGCTGCTCGTTGGCCATGGTCAACACAGCACCCATTCCCTGACCGGCCGAGATGTACCAGTCGCCCTTTGGCTCTACGCCCGCTGCTTTCCAGATGGCCTTTTCCTTGGTGTGCGTGCCCGATTCATCGCCCCGCGAGACAAAGGGAGCCTGGGCCTGGGCGAGCTTTTGGAGCGCCCCAGCCGCATTGGTCAAGCCCTTGAGCCCGGCCGGATCGGCCGCCGGCCCAACGATGATAAAGTCGTTGTACATCACGTCTTCGCGGCGCACGCCGTGGCCAGCGTCCATAAAGGCGTCTTCTTTGGCCCGGGCGTGCACCAGCAGCACGTCAGCATTGCCATCTTCGCCCAGTTTGAGAGCCTGGCCGGTGCCGACGGCAATCACATCCACCTGGCAGTTGTTGGCCCTTTCAAAGTCGGGCAGGACAAAGTCCAGCAGGCCGGAATCCTGCGTGCTGGTGGTGGTGGCCAGGATCAACGTTTGTGGCGCGGCCGACATTGGCTGCAAGTAGGCTGCCGCTTCCTCTGGAGCGGGCACGTAGATCGTCCAACCCACTTCGACAAGGTCAGGGTTGTCAATGCGGGCAAAGGTGCTGTCTTCTTTGGCCTTCAGGTTGTTATAGTGCACGATGGCCGGGTAGGCCAGGGGGTCGCCATACTCTTTTTCAGCTATCTTGGACAGCCAGTCATCTTTCTGGACGGTGTAGACCTTGCCTTCTGCCTGTACTGGTGGCGCAGCACCGGCAATGGTAGCAGGCAGCAGGGTGAGGGGCAAGGCGACCAGGGTTAACAGGCTAAACAGTTTCTTGTTCATTGTAAGGTTTCCCTCCTTGAAAGTTGGATGAGAAAACGGTTGCCTTCTTGTACCCGAAGGATGCGTTCAGTACGCCATTATCTTTTCATATCATATTTCTCCTCCTCAAGGTGATTACGTTTGACATTTTACGTTTTTTGCCTCACTCAGTACACCATTTCGCCGCGCACAAAGGCTGCGGTGCGCGGATCGCGGGGCGACTGGAAAAAGGTCTCTACATCGGCTGTCTCAATAATCCGGCCTTCCAGGAGCAGTGCCACCCGGTGGGCCAGCCGCTTGGCCTGGAAAACGTTGTGGGTCACCAAGAACAGGGTGGTCCCTCGCTCGCGGTTGAGGGCTCGCACGATGTCTTCGATCAGCCCCACGTTGTACGGGTCCAGATTGGCGGTGGGCTCATCCAACAGCAGCGCATCTGGCTGCAGGACCATGGCCCGTGCCAGGGCCACCCGCTGCGCTTCGCCGCCAGAAAGGGTCCGCGCCCGCTGGCGGGCCAAGGCCGTCAGGCCGACCTGTTCCAGGGCCATCTCGACCCGACGAGCCGCATTGCGCTGACCACGCAGTTGCAGGCCATAGTTCACGTTGGCCCACACGTTCTGGTTCAGCAGGATCGGTCGCTGGAACACGGTCGTTACGCGGCGGCGCAGTTTCAGAGGCATCGTCTGACCCGGCCTGAACTCGCCACCCAGGAAACGGATGCGGCCGCTGGTCGGTGGTTCCAGGAAGTTGAGCAGCCTCAGCAAGGTGCTTTTGCCTGCACCGCTGGGTCCGACCAGGGCAAAAATCTCCCCCTGCTGGATGTCCAGGCGCTCCACCTGCAACACGCACCGACCGTTGTATTCTTTGGTGACATCCCGTAACTGGTAGATGGTCTCGCTCATTCTTCGAAGGTCCTTCCCTGCAAGTAGAGCATCGCCACGTTGGTGAGGAAGGACAACCCCAACAAGACCACGCCTATGGCCATGGCCAGGTCAAAGTTCCCCTTGCGTGTCTCCAGCACGATAGCGGTGGTCAGCACCCGGGTCGAGTGCTCGATGTTGCCGCCGACCAACATGACCGCACCTACCTCAGAGACGATGCTGCCAAAGCCGGCAATGACCGAGACGATGACCCCTATCCGTGCCTCCATCAGCACGGTCAGCGTCGTCTGCCAACGGGTAGCGCCCAGGGCCTGCACCTGTTGGCGCAGTTGGGGATCCACTCCCATGACGGCGGCCATGGTGAATCCCGCCACCAGGGGGAACGAGATAATGCTTTGCGCCACTATCATGGCCCCCGGCGTAAAAAGGGATGGGATCAGCGGCCAGTGCAATTGTCCCAATGGGCCACTGCGGGAGAGCATCAGGTAGACAAACAGCCCGACTACGACCGGCGGAAAGCCCATACCAGTGTAGAGCAACGCGATGACCAACCGCCGTCCGACAAAGCGGCTCAACCCCAGGAGGGCGCCCAGAGGGATGCCGATCAGGGTGCTGAACAGCAACGCCGTGCCCGACACCCGCAGGGAAAGCGTTACGATCTCGAACAGGGCCGGATCTCTTGTGATAATCAGGTGAATGGCCTGAGCCAGGCCGCGTAGGATTTCTTCGATGGTCGGCCCTCCTCATGCGTGTAAAGAGGCATCGGGGCAAAAGCAGTGCGTTTTATTCGTTCGAAAGTTACTTTCTTTGGCCCCTCTTCTCTCTCCCGAAAAGTGACCATCTGGCCAAAAAAGAACGGCGTCTCGGAAAGGAGACGCCGTTGCAGACCCCACTCATTCTCCAGGTATGGAAAAGGCGTCTCAAGGAGACGCCATACCCATAGCCTTCATCGGCGCATCCCCTTTCCAAACACGGGAGGCACAGCCGTTTCCAGCTATACCCTGCCGGCCTCACGCCATAGACTTGTTCTGGCCCTTCGACGATGCTCAGGACAGGCCCTTCGACGATGCTCAGGACTCAGGACAAGCCCTTAGGCAGCGAGGCTCGGAGATGCTATGAACCTACTGTTCAGGAACTGTGAAAATTGTAACACAGAACGGGGAAAATGTCAAAAACCAGGAGCTGATAGCGCCTTTCACTGTACCGTGATCTTGTTTTTCAGCTCCTCGAAAGTGGCGTCGCCGATCCCTCTGACTTTCTTGATGTCTTCAACGGACTGGAAGGGCCCATTGGCAGTGCGATAGTCAATGATGCGCTGAGCGATAGCAGGGCCAACGCCAGGCAGAGTGTCCAACTCCTCGGCCGTGGCCGTATTGATGTTCACCTTGCCGCCCCCCTGGCCTGATGGAGAGAGCGACGAGGGGCCAGAGGGAGGGCTCACAGGGGGGCTCTCTTCTCCCTTCTGCGGCACGTAAATCTGCTCCTCGTCGTGCACACGCCGGGCCAGATTGATGCGGTTCAAATCGGCCTCACTGGTTGGTCCGCCAGCGGCGTCAATAGCATCTCTAACGATGGAATCATAGGAGAGCTCGTAGACATCAGGGCGCATAACCGCCCCGCTGACGTAGACGCGCAGGGGGCGAGGGGTAGGAGTGGGCAGGGGGGTGGCAGTGGGTTCAGGAGTCAAGATAGAGATGGGCTCCGGTTCGGGACGGCGCCAAAAGAAGAACATTCCCCCCAGGACGACGAGGTTGACCAGCACGATCACAATATAACTCCGGTACCTCTCCAACCAGTCAGCCATTTGTCCCCTCCGTGAAGGTTGAAGTACAACTATAGGTTTGGAAATCGGACAAACCTGTGATATTATACTGTAAAGCATCTTGCAATGCAAGTACCTATAAGACGTCAAGGGGAGGGCAAGCTTGCCAGAAAACAAGATAAGAGGGGCATCTCAAACGATTATGGAGAAGCTGAAGGACACCTACAGATTCGACCTGGTGAGGCTCATCGCTGCCGGAGGGATGGGAACCGTCTATGAAGCTATCCAGCACGGTGCCGAGGGCTTTGAAAAAAGGGTGGCGATCAAAACCATCACCGAGGAATTTTCCGACGAACACCAACTGGTAGAGATGTTCATCGGCGAAGCCAAGCTGGTAGCCGACCTCGTCCATCCTAACATTGTCCAAATCTACCAGCTTGGGAGAATAGGCAAGAGTTATTACATCGCCATGGAGTTCATCAATGGCAGAAATCTGGGGCAATTCATGAGACGCCAATCCCAACTCGGGCGGAGTGTCCCTGTTGATCTCTGCACCTTTATTGTCAGTAGAATCTGCCGGGGGCTCGAGTACGCCCACTCCAAATGCGACACGGATGGTCAGCCCCTGGGGGTGGTCCACCGGGACGTGAATCCCAAGAATATCATGCTGGATTCTGAAGGCGCTGTCAAGCTGACTGATTTTGGCATTGCCAAGGCTCGCCACTTCCTCCGCGCTTTGGAGGGCACGGTGCTCATGGGGACAACTCGATATATGTCGCCAGAACAGGCCCGGTTCGAGGAGACCGACGCGCGCTCGGACCTCTTTTCTCTGGGCATTGTGTTGCACGAACTCCTGACAGGGCGCTTGCTCTTTGATGGCAGGGATCAGGTGGATACTTTCGAAGCCATCATCCACAAGCCAATTCCCCGGCCAGGCGAGTTTAATCCTGACGTCCCCGAGGAGGTGGACAGGATGACCCTGAAGGCGTTAGAACGGGACAGGGAAAAGCGGTATCCGACGGCCAGTGAGATGGTCCACGACCTGGAATACTATATGTACAACAACCGTTATGGCCCCACCAGCATGACTTTGGCTAAACACTTGCATGAGATCTTTCCCGAGTTAGCCCGCCCTAGTGCCGCTCCTCTCCTCGATACGACCTGGCAGGTAGATCCGTATACCGAGACCATAGTGAAGCGAGCCACTAAATAGGCGACTGCTCAGGGAGCAAGACCTCTTTGGTTTTCAAACGAAACTCTAACTTTTTTCTAACATCACGCTAACAAAAGTGTGCTATGATAGCAACATCTAAGAGAAAAGTCCTATTGACTTTAGCGACATTTTACATTATCATGAACTAAAGTAGAGAAGGTGGGAAGCCTATGCCCGCAAAGAATTGGTGACGGGAGTGTTGCCCAATACAGTGAGGAGGACGAGCCATGCAGCGTATCAACATCCTGCGAGAGGTGGACATCTTCCAGGACTTGAGCGAAAGCCAGCTAGAGCAGATAGTGGAGATTTGCGAGGAGAGAGTCTGTCAGATAGGAGCGGTCATTTTTGAAGAGAACACGGCCAGTGATGAGCTATATGTCATCGCCGAAGGCATGGTGGATATCAGGGTGGATCCCAGTATCCTGGGGACTAGCTCCGAAACCGGTCCCACGACCCTGACTACCTTGCGCCGAGGGCAGACTTTTGGTGAAGTGGCCTTGGTGGATCAGGGGTTGCGCTCGGCATCGGCAAGGTGTGCGGCCAATAGCACCCGATTGCTGGTCATCAACCGGGATGACTTGATTTCTCTCTGCGACCAGGATTTTCAGATGGGTTATGTGCTGATGCGCAACATCGCTGCCGATCTCTCTTTCAAGATCCGCAGCACTGATCTCATGGTCCGGGAGCAGCTCCTTTGGCGGCCCGGGCGCAGCGGCTAAGGGCCTGTCGGAAAAACTGCTCGAGGCGGACGACAGTTCGCCGCTGGACCGTCGTCCGGTGAGAGCACCGGTACTTTTCAGGCGGGCTCTGAAGTCAAGGTGTGCTGTCAACGAAAGAGCACAGGAAGCAGCTTCCTGTGCTCTTCAAGTTGGTGTGACTACTCACCTGCTCCCGCCGGATTGCACATTGTGACAAATGTCGCTCAACTCTGTAGCGCTCTTGGCTCACCCATCCTCTGCTCAGAGCGGATTGCTAAATCCGCGTTGTCCAACGGGGATCTGACGATCCCCTTGGAGCGAGGTTAGCCTTGGCTCGAAGCTGGGAGCCAAATGTCACAATTGCCAAATCCGGCGGTTCAGCGGGCAAAGGTGAAGCGAATTGGGGCACTTTGGGCTTGGATTGGCCAATCCAAGCCGAGCAAGTTGAGTGGTACCCCCTTGTCATGTACTGGCCGCTCTCTTCAGCATCTCTTGAGAGATCTCGTTCTGGCGGGCGATGGTTCTTTCCAGGTCAAAGCCCACAATGTGGCCCTTTTCCACCACCACTCGCCCGTTGATGACCGACAGATCAACGTTCACAGGCCGGCAGAACAGGAGAGCGCCAAGGGGGTCGTGCCCGGCTCCGGCATATTCAAGCCGATCCAGGCCGACAGCGATGAAATCGGCTGCTTTGCCAGGCGACAGAGAGCCGATGTCATCTCGGCCCAGCACAGCGGCCCCGCCCAGGGTAGCCATCTCCAGAGCCTCCCGGGCGCTCAGAGCTCCGGCTCCCTTCTGCACCCGCTGCAAGAGCATGGCCATGCGTGCCTCGGTCAGCATGTGCGATGAGTCGTTGCTGGCGCTGCCATCCACGGCCAAGCCCACCCTGACGCCTCTGTCCAGCATCTCGCGGATGGGCGCAATGCCCGAACCGAGACGCATATTGGAAGTGGGGCAATGGGCCACCCCGGTGCCCGTCTCGGCCAACAGGTCAATTTCCTCCCCGCTAAGGTAGATGGCGTGGGCGTACCACACGTCCTCTCCCACCCAGCCCAACTCTTGCATGTATTCCACCGGCCGCAGACCAACCTTCTGTAAGCAGAACTCTTCTTCATCCACGGTCTCCGCCACGTGGGTATGTAGGGTCAGGCCCCGCTGACGAGCCCAGAGGGCTGATTGGCGCATCAACTCTTCGGTCACCGAAAAGGGCGAGCAGGGGGCGATGACAATGCGGCACATAGCATAAGGGGTGGGATCATGATAGGTATCCACCACCCGCTGGCAGTCGGCCAGGATCTCTTCTTCGTTTTGAACGACGCGGTCGGGCGGCAGGCCGCCTTGGGATTTCCCCAGAGACATGCTGCCCCGGCAGGGGTGGAAGCGGATGCCCAATTCCTGAGCAGCGCGGATCTCGGCGTCCAGAGTGACGTCGTTGGGATAGATGTAGAGGTGGTCGTTGGCTGTCGTGCAGCCGGACAGCATCAGCTCGGCCAGGCCAACCTGGGCGCTGATGTAGACGGCCTCAGCAGTCAACTCGGCCCAGATGGGGTAGAGGGTCACCAGCCAGTCGAAAAGCTCCGCGTTCTGAACAGCCGGCAGCGCGCGGGTCAGGGTCTGGTAGAGGTGATGGTGGGTGTTGACCAGCCCTGGCAGGACGACCATCCCTGAGGCGTCAATGATACGGTCGGCTTCCTGGGGCAATTCGCTGCTCAGTCCCACCATTTCAATGACATTGTCGTGCACCCAGAGGCCGCCCTGCTCTATCTGACGACGCTTCGCGTCCATCGTGATGAGGAGAGCAGCGTTTTTTAGGAGAAGAGTAGACATTGTTTTTTCCCCTCAAATCTCCTCCAGGATCTCCTTGAACTCACTGAAAGGTATGGCCGTCAGCGTCTGAGTCATGGCCACCCCAAAGGAGTTGGCCAGGACCGCCACTTTGGTCGCCACCTTGGCATCAGGGGCTTCGAAAATGTGCAAAAAGTCGTAGGCCCCCAGCAGAGCATAGCTGGACACGCGCCTGACCTCTGGACAGTGTCGCTGCAATTGCCGATCGAACTCTTCATCCATTCTGGCCAGGGATTTGACCTGCTTGGCTCCCTCAGACGATACTTTGGACAAGAGTATAAAAGTAGCCATCGTACCTCCTCCTCTGTCGTCATGCCTCCACTATTTGGGAGTTCAGCACCAACCGGGCCACCCTTTTCCCCAGGCCGATGCTGTTGCTGACCGTCCGGTCGTCGGGGTGAAGCTGGCAGGAATCGGTCAGGTACAGTCCCTTGACCGGGGTTTCTATGCCCGGCTTGTGCCTTGAGAAACCGACCTCACAGACAGGTTGAGCGTATTGATCGCGGCTCACGTGGTATTCTCTGATCCAGTCCTCGCTAAAGCCCGGATTGATCCTCTGCAAGTATCCTTTGTATTCCTCTAAAAGCTTCTCGTCGGCCAGAGCGTATCTCTCGTCGGTGGAAGGCAGGTATTGGGGCAAATAGATGATCGAGTCACCGCCGAAATGGGGACAAGGATTGAGATTGGTGTATTCGATAACGCCCGCCAGGGAGACGGCCGGATCGCTGATGTTGGTCCAAAAATAGGGCGTCAGGGATTTTTTAAGCCGAAGCAGCGCGCACATCACCCCGATGGAGTCAATTCTTTCAATCTTTTGCAAATATTCAGGTGAGGCCCCATTGAGTATGGCAGCGAAAGCGGGGGTAGGGACGGTGGAGATGACAACGTCGAAGGCCCGACGCTGACCATCGTAGGAGATGCCAGCAATCCCTACCTTCTGGACCTCTATCTCTTGAATGGTGATGCCTTTGAAGACGCGGCCACCGTTCCGAAGGAACCGCCTTTCCAGAGCGTCAACCAGGGTCTTGGTTCCCCCTTCGATGTAGCCCAGTTTCTCCTGCTGGGTGATTTTGTTACGCGACTTGCCCAGCCGGTGGATGCGCGCCCACATCCAGGCCGCCGATAGCCGCTCTGCATAAGGCCCAAACTTGAGGCGGACCAAGGGCTCATGAATCACTTCATACGACCTCTGGCCAAAGCGTCTGGTCAACCATTGAGAAACGGGCACATCCTCAATGCTCCTCCAACCCTCCCGACTCTGGCTCTTGGTGTACATGATCATGAGGCCAAACCTGAACCTGTCCACAAGGCTGAAAGGCGGAAAGGTCAGCAAATCGAAGGGTGCTCCAAAAGAATAGAGCCGCCCATCGTGATATAGGCCCATCCTGGTTTTGACCCAGCGCAGGCGGGAGTCCAGACTGAGCTCACGCAGCATGTCGAGGAGGTCTGAATCGTCAAGGCAAATAAAGTGATAGTATCTCTCAATGTAGTGATCGTTCATGGGGAAAGAACTGGCCAGCCCACCCAGTTCTTTCTCCTTCTCGAAGAGAACGACTTCCCGTCCGGCTTTGGATAGTTCGTATGCTGCTGTCAGGCCAGCCACGCCCCCACCAATGACTGCCACCTTCAAAATGGCTTTCTCCTCTCTTCACTCTCCACCCTTGCAAAGGTTGCGAATAGCCCCAAAACCTTCGCAAGGGTTCCCGCTACTCTGGTTCGAGCGACTACCCTGGTTGTTTCCATTGAGTTCCATAAAAGGGATGGCTGAGGATCAAATCGCGGTAACGCCTTCCATTGATCAGATAATACCAGATATAATACCACAAGATGGCTCCCAAGGCCAGGAAACTGAGGAGAGGCGTGTGGAAGATGAGCCCGCGCAAAAAAGACCGTCGCAAAGCTATCTCCACCGCAGCCACCAAGTTGTTCCGACCTCGTTGAAACCCCAGGTCAAGACCGGAAACATCCTCGCCAACCACCTCGATCTGGTCTGGGTCACCGATGCCCAATCCCTGCTTGGCACACAGTTGAATGTGCCCGATGTCCTGGGGGTCAAATCCCATGACCTTGGCCGCGATGGCGTCCAGAGCCACTGCATCGCCGGAGGCCAGCACCCGGTCGGCCACCTTGGGGCGGCCCGACTTGGGGCCGTTGCCTTCCAAGCCTACAGTGCCATCCATGACAGCAAAAGCCGGTTTGAATAGGGTGTTTACATCAACCAGAGCCTCGTCGAGAACCAGATGATAGTTGTGCCTCAATTCCCTGAGGCAACCCCACTGGTTCTTCAGGGCCCCGGTGATGACCGTGCGGCCATGGGTTTTCATAACTGGGACGGTGATCAAGGTCGTCCTCAGGAGGATCTCCGGAACCTCGACTTCTCTCAAAACCAAACCATTGGGAACCTTCAGCCTCCTGAAGGGACCTTTCGACATATTGACCCAGGGCACATCGTAGCGCCGACATAGATCGGCCATCCCCGTCTGCTGCAAGGCCCTCTCCACGTTGACCAGAATCTGCCCCGACTCGACCAGATAAATTTGGCCCACGTATCCCTTAATGGTCTGGAGAATCCCTTCCACCACCCAGGGCCCGGTCACTGTCCCTGGCAGAAAGAAATCAAAGCCCAGGTTCGGCTTCAGGGCTACCTCGGCTCCCTTGGGTACGAAACTTTTCCAATCGGCCAATTCCATGGCCTCACGCACCGCCTCTGTCACGCTTTGGCGGACTTTTACGATGCCGACTTGAGGTTTCATAGGTGGGTATTAGCCCGACCTCTGGCTGTCCTTAATACTTCTTGACGATAGCTCGATAGGTCTGGGGCTGGCGGGATTGCATGAATTGGAACTCTTCGCGGTACTTTCGCACATCGTCCAAGTCAATCTTGGAGATGGCGTAGCCTTCGATTTCTTCGTCAATGGAAGTGTACACCTCGCCCCGTGGCCCTATCACCATACTCTCACCGAAGAAGGAATAGGTATATTCCTCGCCCACGCGGTTGGCAGCAGCTACGAAGATAGAGTTCTCGTAGGCGCGGGACAGGGCATAGGTCCGCCATTCGTCAACATGGGGATGCTCCCAATTGGCGCAGACGCAGAGGAGTTCCGCCCCCTCCAAGGCCAGGCTGCGGGCTGTCTCGGGGAAAGCCAGGTCCCAGCCAAGGAGAAGCCCCACATTGCCAAAACCCGTTTCCAAAACCAGGTGTCGGTAACCTGGACGGAAAGCCAGGCGTTCTTCGCCACGCGGGTGCACCTTGTGGTACCGGCCCAAAACCTCGCCGTCTGGGCCGATAAGGATGGCCGCATTGTAGATGATGCTTTCCACTTTCTCTTTGGCCACCATGCCCAAGGCCAGGTAAGTGTTGAAAGCCGATGCCCGCTCGGCTAGGTAATTGACGGTGTGGCCCGGCACCTGTTCGGCCAGGTCGGTGAAGCGCACCCCACACTCGTAGCCAGTGGTGGCCAGTTCCGGAAACACGATCAGATCCACATTTTGTTCGGTGCAGATTTTCTCCACGAAATCCGACATGCGGGCCAGATTCTCCTCCACTTCGCCCAGGCGGGGGTACATCTGCACCACAGCCACGGTGACTTCTCTCATAGGTTCATCTCCTCTTTAGTAAGCTGGCAGCGCAGTCATTATGCTATGTTGGTAGTATACATGCAATCCCAAGCCAAGTCAAGCCGCCTGTGGCAACATGTCGCTTGACGTTGTGGGCCAAATGTGCTAGGATTGAGGATAGATGGAATATCGTGGGCCCATCTGGATAAATGTACCCAAAAGTTTGTCAAGATGATTGAAACCTGGTATAATTCTATATAGCCTGCCAGACAGGCCTACTGCTCCTGTCCCGGACTTTACATTTAGGAGACCACTAGCCCCAATGATTCAATTAAAGACCCAGACGGCGGAGTACTGGCAAAAGGATTTGGTCATCAATGACCAGGACCTTGAACATCTCTATGGTTTGATTCTTGAAGGCAGTGTGCCTCAAAACCTCGACCATTTGGCCCTGGCCTTGATGGAATGGCGATGTCGGAGCGAGGAAGTCACCATCAAAGCGGAACTGGAGAGGGGAGAGCTCTATCGTCCCGGCGACAGCTATAAAGTCGGCCAGCAGGTCGTCTTCCCGGCCCTGGGTTATGCTCTGGCGACCGTCACGGGAGTACGACCAGGCTATAATCCTCAATACGACCCTTTCAAGGTCATCCAGGTGCGTTTCGAGAGCAAGGAGGGAATGAAAGAGTTCGCGGCCGAACTGAACCATCCCCACAAATTGAATGTTGAGGGAAATGGCGACGAACTGTTGGTGGGCAGGTTATCTCCCAGCGAACTCTATGGCGCCTATGGACCACAGGTCAGGCAAAAGCTGAAGGAGCGTTTACAAACAGGCACCAGTTGGGAGTTTGTCAACCTTGGGAATGAGTGGTTCTTAAAGGGACTCATGGCTGACATCCATGTGGGGCATCTTAACATCGCCGAGGCTGCCCTTGATGTCAAAGGCGCTCCTATGACTCATGCGGAACTGCTGAAGGTGCTGGAACTCCCCACCGACCTCGTTCAGTCTGCCCAGATTTTCTCTCTAAACTATGCACTGAGGGGCGATAATCGCTTCGACGATGTGGGGACCGACGATAACATGCTGTGGTTTCTCCGTCGTCTGGAGCCCCTTGAGGCCATCCACCCACCACGGCGATTGCAGTATACGTCGCAGCCTTATAGCCGAGAGAAAATCTCCGATGAGCTACTGGAACTGGAACGAGAGATTGATGATGAAGCCACCGACCCAACCGTTTTCGCCCTATATCCCCAAAGAAAGCCCATCTATGCTGCTACCTTTGCCTTAACGTATCCTCACTACCGTGTGGGTACCATACCTCTGATCCCGAGGCTTGCTGCGCTCTTTCCCCAAAGTAGCACCCAGCGTACCAGAATAACCATCATAGATGGCCGCAGTGGTCAGAATATGATCGCCTGGGTTGTCCACCAGCACAAATACGTCTATGGTTTGGACGAGTGGTACAAAGAGCACAGTATACCTGTCGGCGCCTATATCAAGATAGAACAGACGAAAAGCCCCTTCACTTTCATTGTTGATTACGAGCCGCGACGTATGAAGCGGGATTGGATACGGGTGGCCAGAGTTGCGGAAGGCAAATTGACTTTCCAAATGCAGAAGCAGCCTGTTGGCTGTCAGTACGATGAACTAATGATCGTGGGCGAAGATAAACCGGTTGAGGTAGACAACTTTTGGGTAGCGGCCGAGGAAACAGAGAAACCTATTTTCGAGGTCATTCTTGAGGTTTTCCCCGAACTGGCCAAGCTCAGTCCGCAAGGCACAGTGCACGCCAAGACTTTGTACAGTGCCGTCAACGTCGTCAGGCGCTGCCCACCGGGGCCCATTTTCGCTGAGCTTTGCACTCGGGACCATTTCCAATCTGTGGGCGATGGTTACTGGATGATGACAGCATGAGCAGATGGGTTAAACCCGACATCAACACCAAATTCCACATTGATCTTGAGTGGTGGCGTAAGAAGGGACGCGATTTTCGCGTCCACTTGCGGAGCCATCTCTGTCCCGAATGTCAGGCGGTCTATGCCAACCACCTGGAGGTAGAAGAGATTGACTGGATTGACTCAGAGACAGCCGAGGTAACAAAAGTTGACGGCCTCTGGCAGTGCCTGCGCACCCATTGCAGCCAACTGCCTGACTATATCACTGAAAAGGTCGCCCTGACCACTTCGGTCTTTCGCCTTTTCCTGGCCAATGGCAACGCTCCTCTGTCCCCGATCGAGATGTATCGCATCTTGGGCAAGCAAACGCCCGAGATCATCCTGCGCACGCTGAGCGGCCGACAAGTTTACGAAGGCATAAAGCCGATTCCCCCAGAAGAGAAACCCCAGTAGACTGAAGCAAAAAGAACCCCCAAACGAAGCCTATCCATCACGGATGGGCTTTTGCGTTGTCAGGTCCGTTATTCATGGTAGGATAGCTGTTTCTGTTTAGGCGTGGGGTGTAGGTGTTGATGCAAGTTGGCCTCGCTTGACAACCTGCTCACAAAGTAGTATAGTTGAAGAGGTCACGAATGGACAAGGGACACGAAAGGGGAGAAAGCAAATGACCGTGGACGTCAACCAATTTGAAAAGCGTGCCGAGACCTTCCGGGAGGAGATGGTCCGTGAATACTATCAGGCCCTGGCTGGCCTCAAGGAGCAACTGGAGATTGCGTCCATCTACGAGCGTTATGCCGACCTCTTTGCCGAGGACACGGTGCGGGCATTGCTGGGACAAAAGCAGGACAAACAGGGACGATACCTGACAGAACTGGCCACCATGGGCTACCTTGAGCAGCAAGTCAAAGACCTGACAGAGGCCATCACCAATTTCATCCTGAAAGCCACGGTAGAGTGGGACGGCGAAGAGATACCCTACCAGGCCGTGCAGCCCCGCCTTTCCAATGAGCCCGTCATGGAGCGCCGCCACGAGCTCTATGCGCGGCAACGGGCAGTGACCGCCCAAAGCAATGACCAGCGCGCCGAACGCCTCCAGGCCATGTACAGCGCAGCGCAAGGCATGGGATTCACCGACTATACCACGATGTGCGACGAATTGGAAGACCTGCATCTGGCCTGGCTCTCCGAACAGATGCAAGCCTTCCTGGCCCGCACAGAAAAAGTCTACGTGGAGCAACTGGCCCATTATCTGGCGAGCATCGGTGTCCGCCAAGAGGAGGCCAACGTCAGCGACACCCTTTACCTCTTCCGCGCCCCCCATTTTGATGACCTCTTCCCCGCCGAGAGGATGGTTCCCGCCCTGCGCGCTACTCTGGCTGGCCTGGGCATTGACATGGACGCCCAGAAGGGATTGGAACTGGACACAGAAACTCGCCCTCTAAAAAGCCCGCGGGCCTTCTGTGCCCCCATCCGCGTGCCCGACGAGGTCAAACTGGTCATCAAGCCTATCGGCGGCCAGGATGACTACAGAGCCCTCTTCCACGAGGCTGGTCACGCCCAGCACGCCGTCAATACCACAGCCGAGTTGCCCTTTGCCTTCAAGCGCTTGGGCGACAACTCGGTCACCGAGGGCTATGCTTTCCTCTTTGACAACCTGATCAGGAACCCCCACTGGCTGCGAGAGGTGCTGGGGGCTCCCAGATGGGAAGATTTCGTCAGATTCTCGCGGTTCCACAAGCTCTGGTTCCTGCGCCGTTATGGAGCCAAGCTGCTCTACGAACAAGAGCTCCACGCTGGAATGGAAGCCCCTGCTTCCGGGTACACCGAGATCCTGGGCAGCGCCCTCAAGGTCAGCATCGCCCCTGAGAAATATCTCGAGGACGTGGACGACGCCTACTATGCAGCCCAGTATTTACGCGCTTGGATCTTTGAGGTTCAGATGCGCTTTTATCTGGAGAGAGCATACGGCCCAGCCTGGTTCACCGAACCGGCTGCCGGTCGTTTTCTGATGGATCTTTGGCGGCAGGGGCAGCGGGACAATGTGGTCGAATTGGCCCAGCAGATGGGCTACGCGGGCCTGGATCTGGAGCCGCTGACGGAGGAATTGTCGAACTTTTGACCTGTCTGTTTTCTCTTTTCCGAAAGCCTGTAGTATAATTGAAACATAAATCTCGAGGAGGTTTGTGATGGATCTGGAGCTCAACGAAGAGCAGGAGATGATCCGCAAGATGGCGCGGGAATTTGCCCAGAACGAGTTGGCTCCCGTGGCCGCCGAGTTGGATGAGAAAGGTGAACCACCCCTGGCTAACCTCAAGAAGATGGCTGAGCTGGGCTTTATGGGGCTGGCCATCCCTGAAGAGTACGGAGGCATAGAGACCGATTCGGTCAGCTATGTCATTGCCGTGGAGGAGATTTCCAGAGCCTGTGCTTCCACTGGAGTGATCCTGGCTGTGCACAATTCCCTGGGCAGCTATGGCCTGGTGACCTTTGGCACCGAGGAGCAAAAGCGCAAATTCCTGCCGCCTCTGGCCAGCGGTGAATGGATCAGCACCTACGGTTTGACAGAACCCGAGACAGGCAGTGACGCGGCCTCCATAAAGACAAGAGCCGTCCTCGACGGTGACGAGTACGTCATCAACGGCACGAAACAGTTCATCACCAGCGCTCCCTTCGCTCATTTGGTCGTCGTCTTTGCTGTGACCGATCCTGACAGAGGGCATCGGGGCATCAGCGCTTTCCTGGTAGAAAAGGGCACGCCCGGTTTCGCGGTGGGCCGGGAGGAGAACAAGATGGGCATCCGCGCCGCTTCTACTTGCGGGCTGTCCTTCGAAGATTGCCGCGTCCCGGTGTTCAACCGGCTTGGAGAGGAAGGAGAGGGCTTTCAGATAGCCATGTCCAGTCTGGACGCGGGACGTGTAGGCATCGCGGCCCAGGCGCTGGGTATCGCTCAAGGAGCCTACGAGGCTGCCCTGGCCTATGCCAAGGAGCGCCACGCTTTTGGCCAGCCCATCGCCGAGTTCCAGGGCATCCAGTGGATGCTGGCCGACATGGCCACTCGCATCGAGGCGGCACGCCTCTTGACCTATCAGTCTGCCCTGGCCAAAGACAGAGCGAAAAAGACCGGCGGACGCTACAGTAAGGAAGCTGCCATGGCCAAGCTTTTCGCTTCGGAGGCAGCGGTGTGGGTCACTCACAAAGCTGTCCAGATTTACGGCGGCTACGGTTACATCAAGGAATATGCCGTTGAGCGCTATTATCGCGATGCCAAGATCACAGAGATCTACGAGGGCACCAGCGAAATCCAACGCGTCGTGATCGCCAACCAGATACTGCGTTAGAGAGGAGACCCTATGCCAGTTGACCCAAAAATCGAGTATTTGCGCCAGTTGCGGGAGCAGGCCAGGCTGGGTGGTGGACAGCAACGCATTGATGCCCAACACGCCAGGGGCAAGTTGACCGCCCGCGAGCGTCTGGAGTTGCTTCTGGACCCTGGCTCATTCCGCGAATTGGACATGTTCGCCACCCATCGCACCGTGGGCTTTGGCATCGAAGAGCAAAAGTTCTTGAGCGACAGCGTGGTCACCGGTTGGGGCACTATCGAGGGCCGTCTGGTCTATGTTTTCTCCCAGGATTTCACCGTCTTTGGCGGTTCCCTGGGCGAGGTCCATGCCGAGAAGGTGTGCAAAATCATGGACCTGGCCATGAAGAACGGTGCACCGGTCATCGGCCTCAACGACTCGGGCGGAGCGCGCATCCAGGAGGGGGTGGTCTCGCTGGGAGCCTATGCCTACATCTTCCTGCGCAATGTTTTAGCCTCGGGCGTCGTGCCCCAGATCTCGGCTGTCATGGGTCCCTGCGCTGGCGGAGCCGTCTATTCGCCAGCCATGACCGATTTCATTTTGATGGTCAAGGGCACCAGCTTTATGCACATCACCGGCCCCGACGTGATCAAAGCAGTCACCCGCGAGGAGGTGACCTCCGAAGAACTGGGCGGAGCCATGGTCCACAATGCCAAAAGCGGGGTGGCCCACTTTGCGGCCGAGGACGAAGAGGACTGTATCTTTCTCGTCAAAAAGCTGCTGAGTTTTATCCCTCAAAATAACATGGAAGACCCGCCCTTCGTGCCTGCTGACGATCCACCGGATCGCATGGATAAAGCCCTCGACGCCATCGTGCCTGATAGTCCCACCAGGGCTTACGATATGAAGGACGTCATCCGCCACGTTGTTGATAACGGCGACTTTTTCGAGGTGCACGAGCACTGGGCCCGGAACATTGTCGTCGGCTTTGCCCGGCTGGGGGGATTCAGCGTGGGCATCGTCGGCCAGCAGCCAGCAGTGATGGCCGGCGTGTTGGATATTGACTCGTCTACCAAGGGGGCTCGTTTCGTGCGCTTCTGCGATTGCTTTAACGTCCCCATTATCACCTTCGAGGACGTGCCGGGGTTCCTGCCCGGGGTGGCTCAGGAGCACGGTGGGATCATCCGCAACGGAGCCAAGCTGCTCTACGCCTATTGTGAGGCCACCGTGCCCAAGATCACCATCATCACCCGCAAGGCCTACGGTGGTGCCTACGACGTGATGAGTTCCAAGCACATCCGGGGCGACATCAGCTACGCCTGGCCTACAGCCGAAATCGCCGTCATGGGACCTGATGGGGCGGTGAACATTATCTTCCGCAAGGAGATTGCCGCCGCCGAGGACCCCGGGGCTGAGCGGGCCCGGCTGGTGCAGGAATACCGCGACAAATTCGCCAACCCATACATCGCCGCAGCGCGGGGTTACATTGACGACGTCATCGAGCCCAGGGAGACCCGCCCCCGTCTGATCGAGGCCCTGAAGATGTTGCAGAACAAGCGGGATTCCAACCCGCCCAAGAAGCACGGGAATATACCGCTATAGTGTTTACCAAAGTCCTGGTCGCCAACCGCGGCGAGATCGCCGTCCGTATATTGAGAGCCTGTCGAGAGTTAGGGCTCAAGACGGTCGCTGTCTATTCAGACGTGGACCGCTCGGCACTGCACGTACGCTATGCCGATGAAGCCTACCCCATCGGGCCTGGCCCCGCTCGCGATAGCTACCTGCGAATTGACCGCATCATTGACGTAGCCATACGTGCCGGAGCCGACACGATCCACCCTGGCTACGGTTTCCTGGCCGAGAACCCACTTTTTGCCCAGGCCTGTTTGGAGGCCGGGATCATCTTCGTGGGGCCTGACCATCAAACCATCCGAATGGTGGGCAACAAAGTCGCTGCCCGACGGGCTATGAGCGCCGCGGGAATTCCCATTGTGCCGGGCAGCGACGATGAGGGACTCTGGGATGAGGGTGCCCTGGACGCAGCCGAAAGGCTCGGCTACCCTCTGCTCATCAAAGCCGCTGCTGGCGGCGGCGGCAGAGGGATGCGCATGGTCTATTCTCCTCAAGAACTACCTCACGCCCTGACGGTCGCCCGCCGCGAGGCCGGGGCCTCATTCGGAGACGGCACCGTCTTTCTGGAGCGCATCATCGAAGGCGCACGTCACATCGAGTTCCAGATCTTGGGCGACGAATACGGCACCGTCATCCACCTGGGCGAACGCGAGGGTTCCCTTCAGCGCCGCCATCAAAAGGTCATTGAGGAAGCCCCATCGCGGGCCCTGGACGAGGACTTGCGCCAGCGCATGGGCCAGGTGGCTGTACAGGTGGCCAGGACGGCCAAATACGTCAACGCCGGCACCGTCGAGTTCCTGCTGGACGAGGACAAGAACTTTTACTTCCTGGAGATGAACTCCCGCCTACAGGTGGAGCATCCGCTGACAGAGATGGTGACCGGCATTGACATCGTGAAGGAGCAATTGCGCATTGCCTCGGGACGGAAACTGCGCTACAGCCAGGACGATGTCAAGGTGCGCGGCTGGGCTTTTGAATGTCGCATCCTGGCCGAAGACCCCTACAACGATTTCCGGCCCTCTATCGGCCGCGTGACGGGCCTCTACGAGCCCACCGGCCCTGGAGTGCGGATGGAGAGCGGTATCTACGAGGGGTTTGAGATCTCTCTCTACTACGATTCCATGATCTCCAAGCTGATTGTGTGGGGTGAGACGCGCGGTGAAGCCCTGTTGCGGATGCGGCGCGCCCTGGAAGAATATCGCATCATCGGCATCAAGACCAACATCCCCTTCCACCAGCAGATGATGGACAGCACCCGTTTCATCGGAGGGCAGTTCGACACCACCTTTGTCGAAAGTCGCTTTTCCATGAGCGAGCCCCGACGTGAGGAACAAAGGGAGACCGCTGCCGTTGCCGCCGCGTTGTTGGTTCACAACCGAGGCTGGCCCACGGCGTCCCCTCCGCAGTCTGAGCAGTCCCCCTGGAAACGGGTAGGGCGTTGGAGAGCCATGCAATATGAAGTATGAGGTCACTGTAGAGGGAGAAACTTTCCTCATCGAGATTGAGGACAAGGGGAAGGTCTCGGTCAACGGCCAGGCCCACGCTGTGGACATGCAGAGCATTGATGACCTCAGCTTGTATTCTCTGCTGGTAGACAGCAACTCTTATGAGGCATTCATCGAGGAAGAAGGGGGTCAGTTTCAAGTTTTCCTCCACACCGGGGAAATGTACGATGTCCAGGTGAAAGGCGGCCGCCCCCGGCCAACTATTGGCAAGACGCTCCTCGAAATTCCCAGAGGGGAGGCGACGATCAAAGCGCCGATGCCAGGGCTGGTGGTGGATGTGCCGGTGGTCGAGGGCCAGCAGATCGTGGCCGGCGAGGTGCTGGTCATCCTGGAGTCCATGAAAATGGAGAACGAATTGCGGGCCGAGGGGGACGGCACCATACGGAGTATCCACATCTGCCCCGGCGATGTCGCCGGTCAGGATCAAGCCCTGGTCACCGTGCGGTGGGAAGGAGCCGGGCGTGCACTCTCTCCTGGCCCCCGAAGTGCAGAAAGGTAAGGGGAATAGTTCCTATGTTACGCCGCCAAGTTCTCATTCTCGTGATTGGCTTGCTGGTTGCACCTGTCATCCTGGGCGGGCTGCTCTCAGGATGCAACAAGTATAGCAAACGGAACGTGAGGGGCACAGTGCTGACAATGCCGTCCAGCGAGGATGTTGGTGTGCCGGACCTGCTCATCACTAACTGGGTGCCGGGTGAAAGTTCCGAAAAACTTTTTGTGACCTACGCGACCAGGGCCGGTAAGCCCCGCCGTGTGCTCTGGGAAAAGACGCTGGAGGAGTTCGACATGTGGTATTATCCGCAGGCAGCTTTCGATGAGAGCTACATCTACTACGTCGCCGGAGCGCGCTTGCTGGCTCTCAGTCGAGCGGATGGCGCGGTCGCCTGGGAAGCCCCCCTGAGCGACCTGATGCGGCATAACTGCCCGAACTGCATCCAGAAGGTCAAGGACCGTGTGATTGCGCTAACGGCAGATTACATCTTGCAGGGAGTTGATGCCCGCGATGGCAACCTGGCTTGGAGTGTCCGCCTGAACGACCCCGCCACAGCATACGAGGGCTTCCGGGTGGTGAACGAACAGATCGTGCTGTTAGACCGGAGCGGGCCGGATGTCCAGGGGCCAACTTTCCACATTTTTGATTCCGCTGACGGCAGGCTGGTCCGGCAAATTGCGCCGACGTGCCCCGCTGCCAGCTCTCGGCTTAACATCAAAGAGGCATTTATTGAACAAAACCCTACCCGTGGTGCCCGGGCAATTTTTCTGTATGGCTGTTGGGCCGATCCTGACTCTCATGTGCAGAGCTGGAGCCTGACGAGCGGCGAGATGGTCTGGCAAGCGCCTTTGCCGAGGGAAGCCCATACTTCAGTGAATTCTTTTTTGCTCGGCCAAGATACTCTGTACTTGGATACCTACAACGGCCTTTTCGGAATCTCACTCAACACCGGGCAGACCAAAAGCTTGGTCCGTGAAATTGACCCCGATTACGACATCACTCTGCTCGCGGAGCAGGGAGAGCGCATCATTGCCTGGGCCCGACGCACACGTGGCTCCTCGAAATACGAGCTATGGGGACTGTATCCTACTGGCGAGCGCATCTGGCGGCACGAGGTGCAAGTGGATACGCTTTATGGCGTGAGCAGCGGGAGGCTAGAGGGAGCCTACCACCTCACCCCCAACGGCATAGTGATGGTTCAAATTCTTGACAAGCCTGAACAGGTACTGGTGGAGATGCTGGATCCTCAAAACGGCCAGGTAACCCACCAGTCTACGGCCGAGCTTGAGCATGCCTCTCTCGACGCCATAGTCTGGAGCACTCATTACGCTTATCTGGGCGTGCGGGGAGACTTGTATGCCGTAGACCTGGAAACAGGCGAGATTGCACCGGAATGGCCGTGATTTCCTTTCGCGCTTCCAACCGCAAGGACGCGGCCGGAGAGCCTTTTGCGACCGACAGGCTGAGCAGTTATGGCTTATGAAGGTGTCTAGTAATGCCCTGGATTGGCCGGAAGCTTGCCTGAAAAATGTCCAGGCATATTTCACTGAATAGAGTATGGGAACAAGCCCTCGACAAGCTTTTGGCGCGGGAAGTGACTCGCTTGACTGGGCAAAAGACTCGTTTGCAGACGCAGTTGGCCGAGTTCGAACAGCAATATGACCTTATGTCAGATGAATTTTACCCACGATTCGAGCGTGGTGAGTTAGGAGATGCGACCGATTTCGTGGAATGGTCAGCGACTTATGAAATGCTCCAGAACCTGGAAAACCGGCTGGCAGTGTTGAGCGGTGAGAAGGCTGACGAGCAATGAGTCGGCTTATCCACGACTATTTTGATGCCATTGAAGCGCGCTTCATCGCCAGCCCGATTGTCGTCGCCTTTGACGTTATCCAGCGAGAAGTCACCCCCGCCGACGGCAAGATACGGATTCGCGCTAAGTTGGCCGACGGTGGACCGAAGGATGGATTGTCCGGCGTGGTGACATGGGACCGCAAGCGAGGGAAATATGAAGCAAGAGATTACTAACGCATTGCTGAATGAGATTCTGCGACTGATCGTTCAGACAGCCCAACCCCAAAAGGTTATCCTTTTCGGCAGTCGGGCACGCGGCGATGCCCACCTCAGTAGCGACCTGGACATCCTGGTGATCAAAGATTCCACTGAACCACGGTACCGGCGGTCCGTGCCGATTCTGTTGGCCCTGAGCCCGATTCACGTGCCTATGGATATCCTGGTGTACACCCCACAAGAGATCGAGGCCTGGCAGGCCGTCCCACAAGCCTTTGTCACCACGGCCATCCGCGAAGGGAAGGTTCTCTATGAAAGACCGACGTGACTTGGTGCGCTCGTGGGTACGCAAAGCAGAAAGCGACTTGGCGGCGGTCGAACTTGCTCTGGCCGCTGGCCGGGCTCTGGATACGGCCTGCTTCCACGCCCAACAAGCGGGCGAGAAGTACTTGAAAGCCTATCTTATCCACATCGGAATGGATTTTCCCTACATCCACAACCTGGAAAAGCTAGTTGATCTCTGTGGTCAAAAAGACCCCTCCTTTCTGAAACTCAAGCCGCTGGCTGCCCTGCTCACTCCTTTTGCTGTGGAACTCCGTTACGACGATGAATTTTGGCCATGCTTGGATACTGTCGAGGAGGCGCGGGATGCGGCGCTCAGGATCAAACAACTCGTTGTCCAACGGCTACCGCAAAAGCTGATTGAGGACATCTTGTTACATTAGAAGAGGCTTAATGAAATCCACACCGGTCAGAATTACCGACACTATTCTGCGCGACGCGCACCAGTCCCTGCTGGCCACGCGGATGCGCACCGACGACATGTTGCCCATCGCTGAAAAGCTGAACCAGGTGGGCTATCATTCTGTGGAGATGTGGGGCGGGGCCACCTTTGACTCGGCCATGCGCTTCCTGAATGAGGACCCCTGGGAGCGCATCCGCAAGCTGAAGGGCAAGATGCCCAACACGCCCTTCCAGATGTTGCTGCGCGGCCAGAACATAGTCGGCTACAAACACTATCCCGACGACATTGTGGAGAAATTTGTGGTGCTGGCCAAGCGCAACGGCATTGACATCTTTCGCATTTTCGACGCCCTCAACGATGTGCGCAACATGGCCTGGGCTATGAAAGTGGTCAAACGCGAGGGGGCTCATGTCCAGGCCAGCATCTGCTATACCATCAGCCCTGTCCATGACATCGCCAGCTACATCAAAATGGCCAAAGAGCTGGCGGAATTGGGGGCTGACTCTATCTGCATCAAAGACATGGCCGGGCTCATCTCGCCCTACGTGGCCTACGAACTGGTCAGCGAACTGAAAAAAGCGGTGGATTTGCCCATCCAACTGCACACTCACTACACCAGCGGTATGGCCAGCGCCGCCGTGCTCAAGGCCGTGGAGGCCGGAGTGGACGTGGTGGACACGGCCATCTCGTCCATCGCCGGCATCACCTCCCAGCCCCCTACCGAGCCCATCGTCCGCATCCTGCAAGAGACGCCCCGCGACACGGGCCTGGACCTCAACCTGCTGGCCGAGATTTCGGCCTACTTTGCCGAGGCCCGCAAGCACTACGCCCGGTTCGAGAGTGGGCTGACCGGCGTGGACGTGCGGGTGTTGCAGTACCAGATACCCGGTGGGATGCTGTCCAACCTGGTCTCTCAACTCCGCGAGCAGAAGGCCGAGGACCGCTACGAAGAGGTGTTGGCCGAAGTGCCACGGGTGCGAGCGGAACTGGGCTACCCACCCCTGGTGACCCCCAGCAGCCAGATCGTGGGCACCCAGGCCACCCTCAACGTCGTTCTGGGCGAGCGCTACAAAGTCATTCCCGAAGAGGTCAAGAACTATGTCAAAGGGATGTACGGCCGGCCACCGGCGCCCATTGACCCCGAGGTGAAGAAACGGGTGCTGGGTGACGAGGAACCCATTGACTGCCGCCCGGCCGATCTGATACCGCCCGGTTATGAGAAGGCCAAAGAGGAGATCGGGGACCTGGCCCACAGCGAGGAGGACATTATGTCCTACGCCCTCTTTCCCCAGGTGGCGCGGCCCTTCCTGGAGCGACGGGCCAGCGGGAGCGGCAGTAAGGAGGAAATCGTGGTGGCCATCGCGGCCATGGTGGCAGCCAGGGCGACTGCTCCTGTCCGTCCCCTGGAAATGCTCCTCCCTCAAATGATGATTTCGCCCTGGAAGACAGCCTGGCGTCCGGGCCGGCCAGGCTGG
>Ga0180438_10001725_pt1 | contig 37930 bp, 57 predicted proteins | sample SS_ome_12_FD_132455 | JGI IMG/M metagenome (GOLD analysis project Ga0180438, IMG submission 132455) | Hypersaline lake sediment archaeal communities from the Salton Sea, California, USA - SS_3_D_2 metaG | ecosystem: Environmental > Aquatic > Non-marine Saline and Alkaline > Hypersaline >... | reverse complement strand
CGGCCCGCAGCACTGCCTCGTCTGGGCCGACGAGTTCGCCGCCTGGCGGCAACTGAACGACTGCTGGACGCACATGCGCCTTGGCCTACGCCTCGGCGAGCACCCGCGCGCCATCGTCACCACGACGCCCAAGCCGCGCCCGCTGGTGAAGGAGCTGCTGCTGCGCTCCGACGCCGTCGTCACCCGCGCAGCGACCAACGACAACCCGCACCTCGTCTCCGACGTCCGCGCTGCGCTCTACGACCTCTACGCCGGCACCGCGCTGGGACGGCAGGAACTCGAAGGCGAGATCGTCGACGCCGTCGAAGGCGCGCTCTGGACCCGCGAAGGCATCGAGAAGACCCGCGCCAACCCGCCGCGTCTGACCCGCGTCGTCGTCGCCATCGACCCCGCCACGACCAAGAAGGACGACAGCGACGAGACGGGTATCGTGGTAGCCGGCCTCGGTGTGAACGGCGAAGGCTACGTGCTCGCTGACTACTCGCTGAAGGGCCACCCCGCAGAGTGGGCGTCCGCTGCCGTCCGCGCCTACCACGAGCACGAAGCGGACCGTATCGTGGCGGAGTCCAACCAGGGCGGCGAGATGGTCGAGCACACCATCCGCACCATCGACGCTAACGTTCCCATCACGCTCGTCCACGCCAGCCGTGGCAAGCGTACCCGCGCCGAGCCCGTCTCTGCGCTCTATGTCAAAGACCGCGTCCATCACGCAATGGGCGCTGAACTCGGCCTCCTCGAAGACCAGATGTGCCAATGGTCAGCGAGCGACGGCGAGGATAGCCCAGACCGCCTTGATGCCCTTGTGTGGGCGATCACCGAGCTCATGCTCGGCTCGCCGTGGGGTAGCGGCCCATTGAGTTCTATCGCATGACCGTCCGAGAACGACTCGCACAATGGCTCGCGCCTCCAGAAGACAAGGCTGCGACCGGCATCGGCGTGCAGATGATGACCTACGGGCCGCAGCTCTCAGCGTTCGCCAGGGACCCCCGCAAGGCCATGAAGCAGGCGCAGGAGGTCGGCATCGCCAACCTCTACGTCCGCGCCGCCGAGCGCGTCATCGGTGAACGGTTCTCCACGATCCCGTGGCACCTCTCTGACGAAGCGGGCGAGGACTACGAGAACGACGCCGTCCAGCGCATCATCGAGCGGCCCTACATGCCGCAGCCCGATGACCCGGTGAACTCCACGCCGCAGACTCGCAGCGCGCTCTGGCGACTGACCAGCCGCCACCTCGGGCTCTGCGGCAACGCCTTCTGGTATCTCGACCAGGTCGACGCGCTCGCTGGCTGGCCCGCTGACGTCATCTACATCAACCCGTCCCGCATGACGCCCGCCGAAGACAAGGCCGGGAACCTGCTCGGCTGGGTGCTCGACGCCGACCTCCCCGGTTCCGGCGTCCCGCTGGAGCGCAACGCCGTGCTCCACTTCCGCCTCGAGCCCGCCGATACCGGCCACTACGGCATCGGCCTCGTGGAGTCTGCCTTCTCGCGCATCGAGATGGTGAAGCTCGCCGACCGCCACGCCAACGACACGCTCGCTGCTGGTGGCCGCCTGGCTGGCATCTTCGCGCCGTCCGCGCAGTCTGCCGGTTCTATCCCAGAGGACCAGTACGAGCAGCTCAAGCGTGACCTGCGCAACATCAGCGAAGACCCCAACGCCGCCCGCCGCGCGCTGGTGCTCAAGGGACCCATCGAGTACACCAAGACGACCGCCACGCCGACGGAGCTGAACCTCGAGTCCATCGCGAGTCTCGGCAAGGACGGCATCCTCTCGCTGTGGGGTGTGCCTGAGTCGCAGCTCAACGGTGCCGGCCCTGGTGGTATGAACAGCGGCGAGACGCGCAAGTACGACGAAGCCTCGCTGATGCAGAACGCCGTCCTGCCCCGCGTTCGAGCGTTCACCGAGACGCTGCAATACCAGCTCCTCGACCGCATCGACCCGAACCCGCAGCTCGTCATCGAAGAGCCGACCTACGATGACGAAGCGCCGGCCTACGATCTGCTGTCCCGCGCCATCAACGCACCGATGACCAACGCGGAGCGGCGCGCCATCATCGGCTTGAAACCGCTGGGCTCTCCGCTTGATGACGAAGTGTGGCTGCCCATCAGCCTCCAGCCGGTCACCGTCGCGCCGATGGAGGCGAAGGCCCGCGCCGACAACGAGGCTGGCCGCACCATCCCCGGCGTCGATCGTATCCGCCGCACCATGACCTCGTCCATCTCCAAGGGCCTCGCTGCCGTGCTCGAAGCGATGAAGGCCGAGGTGAGCGAGAAGGTGGTGCGCAACTACGATCACATCAGCCGCAAGCCCACTGACACCGCTTCCTGGTGGAACGAGGCGAAGTGGGCAGCGGAGATGGAGTCCATCATCCGCCCGTCCGCTGCGCTCGCTGCGGAGGCTACCGCGAAGTCCACCGCGGACATGCTCGGTGCCGACTCCATCCGCAAGCGTATCGACAGCGGCCTGGTCAACGACCTCGTCCTTCCGCGCCTGCTCACGGGTATCGGCGAACGCATCGGCGGCATCAATGCCACCACTCGCGACAAGATCAGCAAGGCCATCATCGACGGCATCGCCGACGGGCTCGGCGCAGCCGACCTCGGTCGCAAGGTGCAGGAGTCCTCCGGCTTCGGCGAGTACCGCTCGGAGCTCATCGCTCGCACTGAGACGAACCGGCTGCTGAACGCTTCGCAGCTCGAGACGTACAAGGGCATCGGCATCGCCGAGGTTCGCGCCATCGACGGCGACGAAGACGAGGAGTGCGCTGCGCGCGACGGCATGGTGGTATCGGTCCAGGAGGCCGAGCTCATCCACGACCATCCCAACGGTACGCTTGACTGGGTACCGCTGGCCTTCGGCTTCGATGCCAAGGAGACGCCGACAGCCAAGGCCGCGCCTATTATGCCCAGCGTCATAATCCACAACCACCCGCCAGGCGTCGAGGTCGGTCCCACGTTCATCGAGCCACCCAAGGTCGACGTTCAGAACATCGTCGAGCCGACGCCGATCACGGTCGAAGGGCCGACGGTGGAGAACCTCGTCGCCACGCCGAACGTCAGCGTCGCTGCGCCCACGGTGAACGTGAGCCAGCCTGACGTGACCGTCGAAGCACCGAGCGTCACCGTCGAGAACCGCACCGAGAAGGCCGACACGCCGGACCTAGTCTACGTGGTCAACATGCCTGAGCCGTCGAAGGTGAAGGTGGACCGTGGCCCGGACGGGCGCGTGACCGGCGCACACCAGGAGTAGGGCATGGCAGTAACCCACACCAAGGTCAGTGCCATCGCCGACTCGGGCAACACCGACCTCGTCCAGCCGTCCGACTGGAACGCCAGCCACGCCATCGACAGCGACGGCATCACCATCGGTACGGGTGGCCCGTCCATCTCGGCGGGCAGCGGCGATCCCGAGAGTTCCGTCACCGCAGAACCGGGCAGCCTGTACCTGCGCTCGACCGGCGTGGTCTACCTCAAGACCACCGGCTCTGGCGACACCGGATGGGTCGAGTTCATCTGGTCTGACTGATGTCCGCCTCGCAGGCGTTCCAGGCCGGCTCGTTCCAGGGCAGCGCGTTCCAGACCGACCCGCTACCAGCGTTCCTCGGCGCAGCGTTCGAGCGCGACGCCTTCCAGGTCGGCATCGGCGGGCTGGCCTTCCAGTCGCCACCGTTCTGCGGTGACGCGTTCCTTGCCGAGCAGTGCCCAGCCACCCGCACCGCGCCGCCAGCCGGTGCCATCCAGTACCGACCAGAGCTACCGGAGGACGAGGACGGCGTGGCTGCGATCGCCGCCGCGCTGGCGTCATGGAGCCCATTCACCTAGTCCATATCCCCAAGACCGGCGGCACCGCCGTCGCGCGGTTGCCGAACGTCATCAAGCCGCGGGACCACTCGGTGCGGCTCTCGATGGTCCCGGACCCCGCCATCGTGGTCCTGCGTGACCCCGTCGAGCGCTTCCGTAGCGCCTTCGACATGTACGTGGCCCAACGTCACATCGTGCATCTCACCGACATCGACGAGTTCGTCGACCATCTCGACGAGGTCATCGACCGCCAGTGGCCAGGCTTCGGGTTCCGCCCGCAGTCATGGTGGATCGACGACACCGACCGCGACCTGGTGGTACTGCGCACCGAGTGGCTCGATGACCTCTACGGCGACACGCTGCCAGGTGTCGGCTCCATCTACCGCAACGAGTCACGGCCCAAGTGGTCGCTGCCACGTCCAGCGTGGTGGCAGCCATCGGCCCTGACGCCGGACCACGCCAAGACCATCGCGCGGCACTACGCCGACGACTACGAGTTGATCCGATGCCTTACCTCAAAGCAACCATCCTCGACGACGACGCCTTCCGGCTCCTCGCCATCCCCTTCGGCGGTCCCATCCCGTCGCCTCGTTCACCGCGTGGCGTAGACCTCGACGGCGAGTGGTTCGACGAGGACACCGACATCGAGCCGCAGCGCCTCAAAGCCCGCCCGGTGGACTGGCACCACGGCATGGACACCACCGTGAAGGCCGCCACCATCGGCAAGGCCGTGGACCCCGAGATGGACGAAGACGGCTGGTGGGTTACCGTGTGGCTCGACCACGGCGCCCGCCGCATGGGCCTCATCAAGAAGCTCGCCGAGGCGGGAGCGACGCTGTTCGGCTCCTCGCAGGCTGACCCTGCCGGCGTGGCGAAGGCCAAGACCGGCCACATCGACCGCTGGCCCTACGTGGCGCAGGCGCTCTCCACATCACCGCAGAACACCTACAGCGTCCTCCGTCCGATGAAGGCGGCTACGGGCGCTCCCATCGAAGCCAAGATGCGCGACCTGGCGTCTGACCTTCGTTCGACCTACGAGAGTGGCGACGACGAGGCGAAGGCTCGGCGAGTGCTGGCTGACCTAGAGGCTGCTGAGGCAGCCATCAAACAGCTAGCCCGCTAACGGGCTCCAACGCAGGAGGTGCTCCCATGAGTGCCAACCAGTTGGTCCAGGATGTCATCGCTGAGGGCAAGCCGCTCCAGTCGACGACCGTGGACCAGATCGGGACCGCTGCCAAGCGTCTCGAGGACATCGCCGAAGAGATGTCCAAGGCCAAGACCGAGGACACCGCGCGCTTCGACGCGCTGAAGGCAGAGCAGAAGGCCCAGGCCGAGACGCTCGAGTCCCTGAAGCAGAAGCACGACGCCGAGGTCCGCGAGTCGGAGTTCGCTGAGGTCAAGGCTGCCGCCGACGAGTGGAAGGCCCGCCTCGCCGACATCCGCGAGCCCAGCAAGGCTGCGCTCATCGGTTCCGGCCCGTCCGACGTCCCCACCCCGCAGCGTGGTGACTTCCTCAAGGCCCTGATGGACAGCAAGTCCGTCGACGACCTCGAGGCTCGCGCCGCTGCCAAGGCATGGCTCGACGAGAATGCTCGCCGCAGCGATGCTGATCCCCGCAAGGCCACGCTCGGCTCGACCGACGCGACCGGCGGGTACATCATCCCGAACAACCCGGTCGATGACCTGATGAAGCCGGGTCGCCACACTTCGCCCATCCTCCAGCTCGCTACGGTCGTTCGCGGCTTGAACGTCGCTGGCGTGGACGTTCCGTGGCGTGGCGCTGAGCCGGACCGCGCGACCATCATCGCGTGGGGCGACCAGAAGACCAAGAAGGACATGGCGTACAACGGCTACACGGCCACCATGTACACCCTGGCCCAGATCTACGACATCAGCCAGCAGTTCGCCCGCAAGTCGCAGGGTGCTGCCGAGCAGGATGTGATGCAGGAGCTGAACGACGGGCTTGCCCGTGGTATCAGCTACTATATCTTCCAGGGCACCGGTTCCAGCATGCCGTTCGGCCTGAACGCCGCGCTGGTCACCAGCCCGCCCTTCACCCCGACCACGACTTCGAGCCACACGGCTTCAGCCACCACGAACGCCGGCAGCATCGCTGCTGCGATCGCTACGGCTGCGGGCGCGCTCGAGTCTCGCAACCGTCGCGCCGAAGCGGCGCTACTCTCCTCGACCGCCTTCTGGACTACCGTGACCTACGGTGCCAACGAGGCCGGCTTCGTGGTGAGTCCGTCCATCGGTGCAGCCGGGACCAATGCCGCTGGCGGCATGATCTCGGTGTGGGGCATCCCCATCTATCGTGAGCCTGAGTACCTCACGGGTTCCGACGACCTCATCGTCGGCGAGTTCAGTGCGCTGAAGGTTTACTTCGGCGACGGTCCTCGCTACGACTCCAGCGACATCGCGCAGAACCGTTGGGATTACAACCTCATCGGCTTCCGCGGTGAGCTGGAGATGGCGTTCGACGCCCGACCCGCTGTCTACAGCGGTGCTCTCCAGTTCGTGGCCGACGTCGTCGCGTAAGCGCACGACGCCACGCCCCGCTTGCCGGAGTGGGGCAGAACTCCGGCACGCTTGTCCATGTGCGATACGATGGACCGACTGGCCGCCGTAAGCGGCCACACAAACCCGCAAGAGGCTGCCCCCTCGATGCCTGACATCCGCTGGAACTACCGCGAGGACTCATCCGACCTCTCGGTCATCAACAGCACCGCCATCCACGACGAGTACGACCTCCATGAGCTGCCGCCGCTCGACGGCTGGGCGCTGGACGTCGGAGCCCACATCGGCTCGGTCTGCATCCCACTCGCTCTCGACCATCCGAGCCTGACCGTCCTCGCCATCGAAGCGCTGGCGGACAACGTCGAGATGCTGGAGAAGAACGTCACGGACAACGGCCTCGAGGGCCGCGTGCTCGTCCTGCACCGCGCCATCGGCGACTTCGACGGCCCGACCAGCGTATGGTCGCGCTTCAAGAACATCGAAGGCGTGGCGGACCCGTACCTCTACGACAACCGCTTCATCGGAAACATCTACAACAAGCCAGGCAAGCACCCCGAAGCCGAGTACCACACCGAAGAGGTCGAGTCGATCACGCTCTCGACGCTGCTCGATGGCTACGGCATCACCGAGGTGGCGTTCACCAAGACCGACTGCGAAGGCGGCGAGTGGGCGCTGCTCGAGGACCCCGCGGTGGACCGCCTGCGGTACATCGTCGGCGAATATCACGACCGTACCGAGAACGACCTCTACGAGACGCTGCACGCGACGCACGAGGTGACCACCTGGCCCGCTGCCGAAGAGCACGACGCCGGCATCGGCCTGTTTATGGCGGTGACGCGATGATTGGCGATGCGATCTTTGAGTCGCCGCTCATGCTGGCCCTCTATCGCGTAGCGGAGGCGGCCAAGGCGTGGCGTGACGACCAGTCTGTTGACAACGAAGTCAGGCTACGCCTAGCGGTCGACGCGTTAGACGCCGAAATGGCGAAGGCCAAGGCTGAGGGCGAGCGATGAACGCCCTGCTGCTCCTCGCGCACTCCATCGAGGAACACGACCAACTCAAGCTGCTGACCGAGCTCGGCTACACCGTGGCAAGCATCGGCGGCTACATCGACCCACGCCACCCACACGACCCCAAGAGGCCCGCCCTTGACATCGACAAGGTCGATACGGTCTGGGACGCAGTCCAGGCGGTACCAGCGACTGAGGACGCTCCTGATCGGCTCTGGAACGCGAAGGACGACCTGCCCGACGCCATCGTGGAATGGGCGGACACCGTCATCGTCCACCACGTCGAGTGGCGCTGGATCGTCAACAACTGGGACAAGCTCCGCGACAAGCGCGTCATCTGGCGCACGGTAGGCCAGTCGAGCCACGAGAACGAAGCGCGGATGAAGCGCTACCGCGACGACGGGCTCCAGGTCGTTCGCTACTCGCCGAAAGAGCAGAACCTGCCGAACTACATCGGCGAGGACGCGCTCATCCGGTTCTGGAAGGACCCCGACGAGTGGACGGGCTGGACCGGCGAGGTCGACTACGTCACCAACTTCACGCAGTCACTGCTGGAGCGCGCGGGCTTCTGCAACGCTCGCTTCTTCCTCGATGCCACGAGCGACCTCCCGACGATGCCTGGCGGCATGGGCTCGGAGCAGTTGCCCGGTGGGCTCGGTGAGGTATCGCTAGAGACGATGCAGACCGCGCTCCGTCACTGTCGCGCGTACCTCTACACGGGCACCATCCCGGCGTCGTATACGCTCGGCTTCATCGAGGCGTCGATGACCGGCATCCCCGTCATCAGCATCGGGCCTGAAGCCTTCGGCGGACAGACGCATCTGCCCTACGTCCGCGATCTCTTCGAGGCGCACGAGTTCGCCTGGGACTGGTCCGATGACCCGGCCATCGCAAGAGAACGGCTGAACCGACTGCTCGGTGACACCGAAGAGGCTGCCGACGCCAGCGCGTGGACGCGCCAGCGCGCGAAGGAGACATTCGGCAAGGACGTCGTCGGGGCAGCGTGGAAGGAGTTCCTCGGATGACCCGCGTGCTTACCGACCTCCACCACCACGCCCTCGCCGAGTCGGAGCTGATGCTCTTCGAGGACCGCTTCGGCTGGTTCACCTACTTCCCTGCCGGCATGGAATGGTTCGACGAGGACATCTGGCAGTTCGAGAAGGCGTGGCACGGCGACAAGGTCGCTCGCCAGTATCTCGAGGGCTGGTGGGACGACGCCGAGCTGAAGAACGGCATCTACATTCGCAAGGACCCACGCCACCCGTGGCGCACGCAGCACGGCGTGACGCTCGCTGCTGCCCGCGAGATGGACTGGGACTACGTCATCTCGTCGCTGCCGCACAACGACGTCGGGCTACACGGCTTCGCCAAGGAGCACGGTGCGAAGTTCGGCGTCCAGGTCGGCAACAACCTCCAGGACTCGGACTGGACCCGCGCTGAGTTCATCCTCTCATCGTCCACGCTGCCGGGGCTCGGCCTCGAGGCGGCTGGCAAGGTGTCGACGTACAGGGGCATCCCCACGGTGGTCTACCACCAGGAGTTCAGCCTCGATACCTTCCGCTTCGAGTACCCGCCAGCGAACCGCCGCGAGATCGCGTCGTGGGTGAACTGCTTCGGCGAAGGGCCGTCGTATCCCGACTTCCTGAAGTTCGCCCGCCAGTACGCCGACGAGTTCGACTTCAAGGTCTACGGTGCCCTCGGAAGCGCCAAGGCTGACGAGTTCACCGATGCCGGCGCTGACGTGTCGTTCGTCCCAGACGTCGCTGACCTGATGCGCGCAGCGCGTGTCGGCTGGCACTCGAAGCATTGGTCGGACGGCTTCGGGCACACGATCCACAACTGGTTCGCCATCGGCAGGCCGGTCGTGGGCTACGCCCGCTACTACGCCGACAAGCTCGCCGGCCCGCTGTGGGTCGAAGGCGAGACGTCGTTTGACATCGAGGGCCTGTCCGAGGCCGACCTGGCTGCGCTGCTGCGACGGCTCTGCGAAGACGACGAGTACCACGAGCGCATCTGCACCGCCAGCGCGGCCCGCTTCCGAGAGATCGTGGACTTCGACGGCGAGGCTGAGGCCATCAGGATGATGCTGTCGTGAGGATGCTGTGGTTCGGCGACATGGCGGCCACCGGCTTCGGCTCGGTGACCACCGACATCGGTCGCGAGCTGCTGAACCTCGGCGTCGACGTTCGCTTCATCAGCCAGAACGACCTCGGCACCGTCCCACCGGAGCCATTCGGTAGCCGCACGCTCGACCTGGCGACGTTCGCCAGCGAGATGGGCCGCACCGGAATGCACGTCAAGGGTGTCAACGACGTCGTCGGCGACATCATCGACGGCACCACGCCGGCCCACCTTGCCAGCGGCGAGGAGTGGGGCGACTGGAAGCCCGACGTGGCAGTGCTGCTCGGTGACTTCGTTGCTGCGCGGATGCTCATCTCGTCGTTCACCGATGCCTTCGCGCGCATCCCGACGTTCCACTACGTACCCATCGAGGGCACCGACCTTCCGCCGCTCTGGGGCGACCTGTGGCGGACGGTGAAGCCCATCGCCATGTCGGTGTTCGGGCAGGATCAGATCGAGCGCGTGACCGGCCAGCGTCCACCGCTGGCGTACCACGGCGTCGACCCGAACGGCTTCCACCCGGTGTCGCCATCGGAGCCCATCATCGTTCCGCGCGGTACCGAGAAGGACGCACCCGAGGTTCACCTCACGAGCCGTGACGCATGTCGCCGGTTCTTCGGTGGCGACCCCGGCCATACGTGGGTGCTGCGAACGGATCGCAACATGCCGCGCAAGCGCTACGGCTCGCTGCTCCGCGCGATGCAGCCGGTGCTCGAGGCGCATGACGAGGTTCGGCTTGTCATCCATTGCAACATCTTCGACCAGGGCGGCTACCTGCCCGACTCGGTAAGCAAGTACCCGCCGGCCCTGCGCCAGAAGGTCATCTTCACGCAGCTCGGCCCGGTTCCCCGCCCGGTGCTCAATGCGCTCTATGCAGCATCGGACCTCTACGCCACGACGTCAGCCGAAGGCTTCGGATTGTGCATCGCCGAGAGTCTGATGTGTGGCGTGCCTGCGGTGGGAATGGACTACTCCGCGGTACCGGAGGTCATCGGCCCCGCAGGGGCGGTTGTACCCGTCCACAGCGAATACGACAACGAGTACGACCACAAGTGGGCGTGGCCCGACGAAGATGCCTTCGCAGAGAAGGTCGACTACCTCGTGAGCCACCCGAAGAAGCGCCGCGAGCTTGGCGCGCTCGGGCCGGCGCACGTCCGCGACAACTTCTCGTGGGCCAACGCTGCCCGCGTCATCGCTGACGTGTGTTCCGGTAGCGCTCTACCTGGCTCTTCGTGAACCACCAGTCCCGTCCGCGCTTCGTTCCGAACCACGGGATCCGACCGGCCTGACGGCGGACGACGCTGACCTCAAGGTTCAGCGCCGTCGCGGCCTGCTGCGTGGTCATCAAGCGACCGGCTCGCTGTAGACCTCGCCCAAGTCGGAAGCCGTGATGATGAACTCCACGGTGTAGCCGGTGGAGCGGACCCGCGCGACCTTCACGTCCACGACGCTGATATCGCCTTTCTCCGCGTACAGCAACGACTCGGCCACGGCGACCGCTGAAGCGCGGTCCTTCTGCATCCCGTCCGTGGCATCCCAGATGCTCTCGTCAGTGATGAGGTATCGGATGGTGGTCTTCGTCATCTCGTTTGCTCCCTTCGGGCTTTGCCCGTCTCGTTTATCTGATGTATCCATCATACACCCTAGCGTGTACAGTGTCAAGCCCTAATCGTACTAACCCCAAGGGGTACTGATGAACCAGTTCGTGACAGCAGCAGACGTGCGGACCTTCGCCAACATCTCGGGGACGACGGGCCGCTACTCCGACGCCAACATCTCGTCCAACGTCCTCGTCGCCCAGGACTTCATCAGCCGCGAAGCTCATCGCCAGTTCGCCAAGCGCGACGCGGTGACGCTGACGTTCACGACAGACGGACGGGCAGGCTTCGCCATCCCCGATCTGCGCACCGCCACCACGGTGACGTGGGACGGCGCGACGTTGACCGAGGGCGAGACATACGACCTCATCCCCGATGCGCGACAGTCCGGCGTATACGTCGCCATCCAGCTCCGTCCCGTGGATCGTGGCGGCAAGTGGTACTACGGCAACCCCGACTGGTGGGACCGTGGCCTCGACTGGCCGCGCCGCACCGTCGGCTCCGATACCAACGACCTGACCATCCTCGGAGACTGGGGCTGGGACCCGCTGCCGTATGACCTGCTCCACGCCGTCAAGGCGATGGCCGCCTGGCTCATCAAGCGCGGCGATGCGGTGCTCGCCGGCGCGGTGGCCGATCCTGCGACCGGCACCGTGTTCGACTACACGCAGCTTCCCACCGAAGTCACCGGCGTTATCCGCGCGTACTCGCTTCGCGAGCAGATCGGTTCGGTCTGATGGCCGAAGACTACGTGTTGACTCGTGTACCCCGTAGATGGGTACCCCGATGGCTTTGGAGCCTTGCCTCTATCTGGTATCCATTGGCCTATGTATTGACCGTGCATGATGTAAGCCGTTGTGAATGCGCCTGTCATGCAGTCAGCGGGATACGCGATTGCGCTTTCTGTGGCTGGAACGAACATGAAAAGGTTTCAAGCTGATGCCGCTGCTCACTGGCGACAAGGACCTGCTGCGTCGGCTCAAGGCCCTCGAGGATGGCGTAGCCGACCGCCGCATCCTCACAGAGTTCGGCCAGCTCGCGGTGCAGTTCGCCAAGGACGACGTACCGCGCAAGACGGGCAATCTCGGACGTACCATCCGCGTCGCCTCGGTAGACCCGCGCCGCCAGTCGGTGCAGATCCTCGCTGGTGGTAGCCGCAACGTCGGCTATGCGGGCTGGGTGGAGTTCGGTACCCGCGCCCACACCATCCGTCCACGTCGCCGTAAGGTGCTCGCGTGGGGCGGCGCACGACGCCTGAGCGGCACGCTACGCAGCGGAGCCCGTGCGACCAACTTCGCCACCATCGTCCACCATCCCGGAACGCGACCGAAGCCGTATCTCGTGCCCGGTGCCAAGAAAGCGCTGGCCGAGGTCGACAAGTCCCGAGCCGTCATCGAAGCATGGAATAGGGCAGCATGACCGTCATCGCCGATATGCGAACGGGCGCGAAGACCGCGCTCGACAACACCGCCTCGCTCGTCGAGCGTCACAGCGCGCAGCCTGCTGCCGTGGGTTCGTACCCCGCCGGCTGGGTGGGTGACGTGCGCACCGACCTGACGCACGACGCTGGAACCCGTCAATGGAACGCCGAGATCGACGCCATCATGGCCGTCTCATCGTTCGACAACGAAGAAGAGATGACTGCGCTCGACACCGCGACGAGCCAGCTCATCGACTACGTCAGCGACAACCCGCACCTCATGGGTGCGAACACCGTCGTCGAGCCCGTCCGCGCACGCCTGACCAGCGTGGACGACGGGCAAGGAGTGCCGCGACCAGCCGTCACCGTGACGCTTGGCCGGTTCGTGTTCATGGAGGGCCGGTAGGCCCCCGCCTGAAGCCCGCTAGGGCATAGGAGCCGAAGTGCCAATCAAGGGCTTCAGCAGGTTCCGCAAGTGGCAGTTCGGAAAGCAGTCAGCACTCGGTACGGGTGTGGCTGCGACTCGCCGGGTGCCCTTCCGCGGAGTCCTCGACATCAACCCCAACTGGCAGGACCAGGAAGACGTCGACACCGGGTCCATCGACCCCACGCTCGATCCCTTCCGCACTGCCACCGACATCACCGCGCCGCTGACCGCGACGCTGGACTTCCACCATCTCCCGCTGCTCTATGCTGCGGGCCTGCGTGGCGGCCAGTCCGCCTCGGCCATCGGTGGTGGCGGCTATACGTGGACGTTCCAGAGCGTCAGCACGACCGCGACCACGCTCGACTACTTCACCGCCGACTGGGCAGATGACGTCGATACCGACGGCATGGAAGCCATCGACGGCGTCGTCGAGAGCATGAAGTTCAGCTTCGACCCGGAGCTCGGCCCGTGGACCGTCAGCACCACCTGGCGCTTCGGCTCGGTGGACCACGGCGTCACGCCGACGGCTGGTCTGTCCGTCTCGTCCAACCTCCCGCTCGTCTTCGGTGCCGATACGGTGCTATACATCGACGACACCTCAGGCGGCATCGGCAGCACGCAGATCAGCGACGCTCTGCACGCGGCTACCATCACCATCGAGAACGAGATCGACGTCAAGCGCTTCGCGAATGGCTCGAACTCCCGCTTCGGCGTGGACGGCTACGGCCTCGCTGGGCGCACCATCTCCGCATCGTTCACCTTCGCCAAGAGCGACGACATCGTCGGTGCCCTTGACAGCGAGGTGGCCGACTGGCTCAGCGCCGACCCGGTCAACCGCTACCTCCGAGTCGAGACGACCTCGACGCAGAACGCGGAGTCCGGCAACCCGTACAAGTGGACGCAGGACTTCAGCGGTACCTGGCGTACCCGCAGCGACGGCGAACAGGGCGGCAATACGGTCGTCACGCTCGAGCTGACCGGTCGCTACGACGGTGGCCTCGGCTTCGCCTACAAGGGCACCGTGGTCAACACCCTCGACGCTCTTCCCTAGACAGAAGAAGAGCCCCGCTGTTCGGCGGGGCTCTGGCGGCTTACCCGATAAGGGTGACGAGCCGCTCGACGGGCTTGTAAGGCCCGTGGACCTTCTCGAAGGGGACCCAGGTCCCCTCGATCAGGTAAGCCGTGAAGCTCACCCGCTCGATGGTTCCGAGAGGAGTCTCGGTCCCGACCTCGAGGAGGCCGTGGGGGGTGTTGGTGAAGTCCTGCATCAGGACCTCCTTTCTGCCCTTCCGGGCGATTGGCGGGCTTCCGGGGTGGTGCCCTTTCCGTATCTGATGTATCCATCATACACCCTAGCGTGTACGGTGTCAAGCCCTAGCGGGAGAACTTTCGTACTATGTCTCGGCTTCTGCCCACCGAACCGGTCAAGGTGCGTATCGGCGACTGCGAATGTCCCGATACGCCGCACTCCGACGGCGACCATGCCTACCTCCGTCCTCGGCTCACTGCCGAGGGCGGGGCTGCGGCATATCAGGCTGTCCTCTTCAACAACGGCGACAGCGAAGCCCTCGCCGGCACGCTGGGCCGCATCTTCCTGCTCGACGGCATCGTCAAGTGGGACCCGCTCGATGATGACGGCAAGCCCATCGACGTCCGCGCAGCCATCGACGGCGCGGTCGACTGGACCGATACGCTGCTGCCCATCGCAGACAAGGCCGACGAGCTCTACGCCGAGTCGGTGCTACGCCCTTTCCTCAAGGCGAAGAAGCAGACACCCTCGCCCACTTCGTAGACGGGCGCATCGACATCAGCGAGCCGTGGTTCCTCAAGATGGCACCTGACGCCGTCTGGGCCATCCACGACCGCTACTTCGCCTCACGGCCTCCTGACTGGCCGTCGCTGACCCATCGCCTGCAACTGCTCGCCGAGGAGCGCGTCGGATCGCGTCTCCGCGCAGAGCGAGCAGCCGAAGACGCCGCCTTCGAGAAGGCCAAGAACAAGGTCTGACCATGCCCCTCTCCGAGACTGCGAACCTCGTCGTCAACATGAACCTGAAGGGTGACTTCAGGAAGGGCATGAAGGGCGCTGCCCGTGACCTCCGTGGCTTCACGACGCAGGCGAACCAGACGACCGGGCGACTGACGCGCTTGCAGGGCAAGCTCAAGAGCCCGGAACTGCGCCAGGGACTGCTGCAAGGTGTCGGGCTCTCCGGTGGCCTCATCGGCTTCCAGTTGCTCGGTACCGCCGTCAGCGGCGCGATCAGCTACATGGGCGACGCCGTCACCGCAGCGTCCGACCTCACCGAGGCGCAGTCCAAGGTGGACGAGGTCTTCGAGGACAGCGCGCCGACGGTGCGCCGCTGGGCTGCGACCATCGACGACTCGTTCGGCATCACGCAGCGAGCAGCGCTGAAGTCTGCCGGCACGCTCGGCAACTTCCTTGTCGCGCTCGGGCAAACCGAGCAGTCCGCCGCCGATATGGCTATCGCCGTTACTGAGTTGGCAGGCGATCTTAGTAGCTTCAATAACGTCGCCTCCGAGGATGTGCTCGTTGCGCTCCAGGCTGGCCTCGCTGGCGAAGCGGAGCCGGTGCGCCGCCTCGGTATCGACATCAGCGTCGCACGCGTCGAGGCGCTGCTGCTGGCGCAGGGCATCGAGAAGGTGAACGGTGAGTTCACCCAGAGCCAGAAGACGCTCGGTCGCTACCTCGCCATCATGGAGGACACCGAGAAGGCGCAGGGCGACGCTGCCCGCACGACCGACTCGCTCGCTGGCCGCCAGCGCGTGCTCGACAAGCAGCTCGGGGAACTCCAGACTCAGATCGGTACCGCGCTGCTGCCGGTGATGACGGAGCTTGCCACCGTCGCCACCGACGAGGTTATCCCGGCCATCTATCAGATTGGCGAGTCCATCGGCCCAACGGTCGAACTGCTCGGCGGGATGAAGGAAGGCATCGACGGTGTCATCGACGCCGTGCCACCGGAACTGCGCGACTTCTGGGACGACACGTTCGGCGGAGCCGGGCCGGTCCTTAACGCCGTCGGCAAGGGCCTGGAGGCAGTCGGAGATAACGCCGACCATCTCGAAAGGTTCGTCGGTGAAGCGACGCTCATCGGCGGCATCTGGGACGACCTCGCGCAAGGCGTCGAAGACCTCGCCGGTGCGAACGACGACCTCGCTGAGTCCTTCGCCACAGGGGCGCAGCAGGGTAGTCGGTACAACGACGTTACCGCGGGCATCGCCGACGCCTCGATGGAGGCGCGTCCGTCCATCCTTGGGCTGTCGAAGGCGACCATCGAGCATAGCGACGCGCTGCGTCGGCTGGAGCGTGCCTACGACGCTGCGCGTGAACGGCAGCAGGCGTTCGCCGATGCTGCTGACGAGATCGCCGAGACGCGCTCGCTGGGCAAGATCAACGCGGAACTCCGCGAGCAGCGCAAGGCCCTGCGCCAGGCTGCCGAGGCTGGCAACGTCCGCAAGTTCGCTGCGGCGCAGGCTGCCATCGAGCAGTTGAAGCAGGAGAAGGCGCTACGCAAGCAGGGGCGGCAGGCGCTCAAGGAATACAAGTCCAATACCAAGGAACAGCGACAGGCGCAGAACCGCGTGTCGCAGGGCATCACTCGAACGACGAACCGTCTCAAGGTGCTCGGCAACACGACCGCCAACCCGCGCGTCACGCTCGTCGGCATCAAGGCTGCGCAGGCGCAACTGACGACGCTACGGAATACGCTGGCCGCGCTGCGCGCAGAAGCTGGTGTGACCTACGATCCGCTGACCGGACAAGTACGGACGTCAGCGCCTGGCCGCCAATCCGGTGGCCCAGTGCAGGCTGGCCGCGCCTACGTCGTCGGCGAGCAGCGGCCCGAGCTCTTCGTGCCCAACCAGAATGGGCGCATCATGCCTAACGTGCCGCAGGGTGGCGGTGACATCTCCGTCTACGTCACGCCGTCGCTGGTCGTGGCTGCCGCACAGGTCGAGGACCAGACCACCAAGGCCGTCCGCACCCAGCGCTTCAGGGAGAAGAACTAGTGGCGGTCACCATCACGGTCGACGGAACGAACATCACCGACAAGGTACGCCTCGACGGTTGGCGCGTCGAGATGGCAGCCAACCAGGGCCAGGTCGGCACTGGCCGACTCGTCATCGACGACACGACCGGAACCGCAGACCTCGCGCCGACGGCCACCGAGTGGAGCATCACCGCGTCGGGCGCTACGCCCACGACCATCGGCGGCGGCTTCATCGGCGAGCAAGGCATCGATCGTGGCCCGCTCGTTGCCGGCACGCAGCGCCAGTTCGGTCCCGTCCTCGAGGACTGGAACGCCACGCTGACCGACCGTGTGCTCAAGGGTCAGGTAGCGAACCGCCCAGAGGAGACGGACTACCAGCGCATCTCGTGGTTGCTCGGCCAAGCCGTGCTCGGTCAGCTCGACGGTGCCGGCCAGGTGCCGAACACCAACACCGTCACGATGGACCCGACGAACTACCGTGGCAAGACGCCACTCGACGTCCTCGATGACTGCGCAGAGTCAGCAGGGAAGAACTTCTACATCTACTACGACTCTGGCTGGAAGCTGTACTACGACAAGACCGGCAGCACCGAGGCAGCCTTCACGTCGTCGCTCCAACTGTCGGGTGACAACTCCGACGTGGACAGTTCCAGCGTGTTCGGCATGTCCGACATCGACTACGAGGTGGACCCCGAGCGCATCTACGCCGTGCTCAACGTGAAGTGGGCCAACGGCTGGATCTACGAGCGCAATACCACGACGTCCACGACCTATCGCAACCTCCAGAAGACCGTCGTCAAGGAGAACATCAAGAAAGCCAGCCGTGCCCGTGCCTGGGCGCAGCGGCAACTCGCCAAGCTGAACGAGCCGACGAAACGGCTCGAATGCACCGTATCCGTACCGGAGTCGGCGCTCGGTGAGCTCCGCGCAGGGATGCGTATCGAGGTCAAGCTGCCCAAGCAGGGCATCACCGGCTTCACGTACTTCCGCATCGCGCAGACGACCATCCAGCCTCGCCGTGGGCGCCGTGGCTCGTCCGACGTCGAGTACGACGTGCGTCTCAAGATGTTCGACAAGCTGCGTCCGGTGAACCTCGACGACAACTACGCTGGCGGCGACTCGTCGGGCAATGCTGGTACCGGGGCGACACGCCCGCCTACGGACGTGGACTCCGGTGGCGGCAGCGGTGGCGGTGGCGGTGTAGACGCGCAGGCGTATAAGCTCGACGACTTCTCGCGGACCACGACCACGCCGGGAACCGTCGGCACCGGGTCCAGCTACGCGAACAGCGGCACGTCCCACAGCATCACGCTGCCCGATGGCTGCGACGTCCGTGGCCGCGGGCTCGTCGTCATCCTTGGCGACACCTGGTCAGACGTTGGCGTGCCGCACTTCGACACCGAGATGGAAGCGCTCGGCTTCGACCACGTCGGTGGTATCAGCGACCCCGGCAACGCCACGATGAATATCTGGTACAAGCGCATCGACGGCAGCGAAGGCTGGTCAGGAACGAGCGATACCATCACGCTGTCGACCAGCGGCGGAGCCACGGTCCACTCCTACGCGGAGCTGCTGACCGGCGCAGCGGGCAAGGCGGTGTCGTCGGTCATCAACACCGTCGATCCGCCCTCGCTCACCCCGGGCTGGGACACGGCGCATTCCGCGCGCTTCTACACCCTCTGCGCAGGCGACACGAACCGGGCGACCGGCCCCAGCGGCTACACCGAGGTCATGGACGCCAGCACGAGCGGCAACTACTTCGACGCGCACGCCAAGACCGACACGTCCGCGGCGGAAGACCCAAGCGCCTACGCCGCAGGTGGCACCGCCTCGACGATGACCGCTGCGATCCTCCTCGAAGGGCCGGGGCTCAGGGACACCGGGGCGTCAGGCATCAGCAGCGGCTCGTTCTCGGCGGGCAGCGAGGCCATCGACCTCCCCGACAGCCTGACGGCAGGCGACACCATTGTCGCGGTCGTCCAGAACACCGGGCTCGTGGACGACCTCGCCTCTGCACTCAGCGCGCAGGGCTTCACCATCCTGCGTCAGGAGTTCATCGGGACCAACGTCATCGCGGTCCTGAGTTATACAATGACTGGCTCGGAAGGCTGGACCGACGGCTCGACGCTCACTTGGACGACCACGGGCTCCGGCTCGTATCGCTGTGCGATGTGGGTCTACTCCGCTTCGGCGTCGGTCGAGGTGAGTTACGCCGCGTCGGTCGACCCGCCCGCGCTCGACCCGTCGTGGAACTCCGATGTAGCGACCGACTACTGGGTCTATGCCTTCTCCGATACCGGAGCGCCCACTGGCACGCCGAGCGGATATGAACTGTACGGCTATGGCGCATCGGGCATCTACTTCCGCGAGGCCACGAAGGTCGGTGGCACCGGAGCATCGGAAAACCCCGCGACGTTCGGTGGTGGCGGCGGCAACGATGCGACGTTCACCATTGCGATCGCCGAGTCAGCCGAGTCGGGATGGGGTTCCATCCCCAAAGGCTTCGGCGTCGACACCGAGGCCCCCTGGGAAGGCGGCAACGAGTACTCCACGACCGTCGATGGCACCGGCTACGCGTCGGTGTCGGGCGGTTCCGGCTACATCGTCATCGAAGCCGATGACACGTTGATCGAACAGCGCCTCGAGTCAGACGATGGCTCGGGCACGTCCGACGAACCGGATGGCCCATGGGTGCAAGGTGCTGAGTTCCTCGTCCGCTGGAACGTGGATGTGCTCGGCGACACGGGCGACACCGACCCGAACAACCTACAGCTCGGCGTGATCTCCGCTGACGGCGGCATCGACGCTGCGGTACTCATCGTCCGTCTCGGCGACGCCGCCAACACTACGCGTGGCATCGACGTGTCGCAGGGTGGCGTCCTGTCAGGCCTGGTCGCCAAGACCATCTCCGCTTCGACTGACTACCTCATTCGCTTCTCCGTGCTCGCTGACCGCGTGCGCGCGAAGCTCTGGGACGCCTCGACCACCGAGCCCACGGCGTGGGCCATCGATGACGCGCGCACCATCGACCCCGTCGGTGCCAGCCTGTACATCGCAGCGGCGGGCAACATCACTGGCGGCACCGTCACCCACGAGTTCAAGTACATCGACGCATCGCTCGGCGTGCTGCCTGGCTCAGCGGTCGGTCGCCACGTCATCGGCTACGGTGACGGCTCGACGGTGACCTTCTCGACGGACGGCCAGTCGTTCGCTGGCGGCACGCTGTCGGTATGGGTCGACAACCAGCCCGTGCTCCCTGCCTCGTTCGACTCCGCTGCTGGTACGTTCACCTTCAGCAGCGCACCATATGGCGACCCTTCTGACTCTGATGGCTCGGCGGTCATCGAAGCATCGTGGACGGCTGCCTGATGACAAGCTACGCGGTCCTCTTCAACTCCGGCGAGACGGTCCCGACACGGCTGAAACACAACTTCGTCGCGTCTAATACGCCCAACAGTGGGCACGGCACGTCTTTCGGATACGACGAAGGCTCGGTGTGGATCTACACGTCCAACATCTGGGTCTGCACCGACCCGACTACGGGCTCCGCGGTGTGGACGGCCATCGACGGCTCTGGTGGTGGCGGTGGCTTCGCCAACCCGATGACCACCGCCGGCGACCTCATCAAGGCTACGTCGGGCGGCACTGCGACACGCCACGCCATCGGTACCGACCGCCAGTACCTCGCCACGTCGAACACGTCCATCGCGTGGCGCGACGATGCGCCACTCGCAACGGACCTCTCGGTGTCCGGCAGCCACGACATCGACTACGGGCTCGCAGCGACGCACGACCTGACGCTGACCGGCAACGCCACCTTTACGCTGTCGGGCGCGGTGACCGGCCAGAGCACCGACCTCCGCATCGTGCTGCGCCAGGACGGCACCGGCTCGCGTACGGTTACGTGGCCCGGCTCCATCACATGGGCGGGCGGCTCCGCGCCGACGTTGCAGGCCGCAGCCGACGCAGTCGACACCATCGGCCTGCTGTCGGTCGACGACGGCACGACGTGGCTCGGCTATTACGACCAGACCGGCACGAGCCTGACAGCCGCGTCCACCGTCGAGGCGGAGACGACGTTCGGCATCAGCGCAGCGGTGGGCACCGACACCGAGTACGCCCGCCAGGACCACACGCACGGCACACCGACGAACCCCGTCACCGCGGCAGCGGTCAAGGCCGTCGGGCGCTGGGAGCCGGTCCAGTTCGACGACGGCTCGTCACCGTGGCCGTTCGTCTACCACGACGACGAGATCGTCGTCGCCTTCATCGAGACACCGTAAGGGAGGCCACGACATGGCTGACATCGAAACCATCGCGCTGGACACGAGGTACTTCAACGAGGCCACAGCTCCCGCGACACCGGCCTCGGGCAAGGCCGTCACCTACGTCAAGTCCTCGGACAAGAAGCTCTACCTCAAGGACGACGCCGGCACCGAGACGCTCATTTCGTCGGGCGCCAGCCTGTCGAACCCCATGACCACGGCCGGCGACATCATCCAGTCGTCGGATGGCTCGGGCACGCCGGCCAGGCTCGCTCTCGGATCGCAGGGCTCGTCCCTGCGCGCGGGTGCATCTGCGGTCGAATGGCAGAAGAACAACCTCGCAGCCACCGCCGCGCCTGACGCAGACAACGACGTGGACGAGGGCTACACCGTCGGCTCGGCGTGGTTCGACACGACAAACGACGAGGTCTACTTCTGCATCGACAACACCGACGGCGCGGCGGTGTGGAAGCAGGTAGGGTCGGGCGGCGGATCATCCCTCTCCACCGGCTCCTCCTTCCCCGGCTCCCCCTCGACCGGCGACCGTTACCGACGCTCGGACCTCGACTACCTCGTGTTCTTCTACGACGGCACGCGGTGGCTGTCGGAGAGCCTGCAATCGTCGTGGGCCATCAACGTGAGCGGCGAAACGATTACCATCAACGCCGCCGGTCGCTCAGGCTGGGGGGAGACTGATGTCTACCTCGTGGATGCCCTATTGACCAGCCGAATCAGTAGCACGAACAACGGCTCCCACTACTGGACGTTCAACGTGGTGGCGGCGCCATCCAGCACGAACATCGGTTCGGTCGACACCAGCGGGGATACGGCCGATGTCTACGCCGGGCACACCATCGCGCTGGACTATGTGCTGGACGTCTCTGCCGACCCGGAACTCATCGTCGGCCATGTGAAGACCGGCTCCCCCGGCAGCGTCCTTGTCAACGGACAGGTCACTTGGCGCTACATCGCCACTTGATATGTTCCACTTCTACTTCACCGGAGCATTTGGACCCATACCGATGACTAGACACATCTTCGACGTTCGCGACTACGGTGCTACCGGAGACGGCGTCACCGACGACACGGAGGCCATCCAGGACGCTATCGATGCTGCGTGCGTCAACGGTGGCACCGTCTACTTCGCATCGACGCAAGACTCCTACATCATCACGTCGGCGCTCACCATCTCTGGAGCAGCCATCCGCATCCTTGGTGACAGTGGCGTCGGGGCCGGGGCCGTCGTCGGGAGCATCGCAACAGCATCAGTCATCAAGCAGACCTCTGATGGTGAAAGCGGCTTCCTCCTCGGGGACGGCTCCGAGTACACCGTCTTCGATGGCGTAGCCATCGTCGGTCCACGTGACTCATCAGCCGGTGCAGCCATCTACCTCCAGGATGACCCGGACGGCGAGGTCCACATCAACAATGTCCGCACGGATGGCTTCTACTACGGCCTCCGCACCGGCTCCACCACGTACCACACCAGGGTCTTCGCGTCGCACTTCCTCTATGCGGCCAGCGCCGCTGTCTATCTCGCCGCGGGCGGGACGAGCCACGACTTCTACGGGTGCAAGATGGACAAGGCACCCATCGGGCTGTTCATCGGCGGGCACTTCTCGGTCGGCGTCTACGGTGGTGAGATCGAGGGCAACACGCAGTACGGGGTCGTGGTCGATGGCGACCACTCCGGTGGCGGTGCAGCGATGACATTCCAGGGCGTCTACTTCGAGCAAGTGGGCAACGCCGTGGAGGCAGACATCCTCATCGGGCAGACCGAGCCGGTCTACGCGGTCAACATCACCGGCTGCCTGTTCGTGGATAGTACGGCCGATCACTGGAACATCGACGTCAAGGAGGGCCACTACGTCACCATCATGGGCTGCGACCTATGGAGCGATAACGTGCTGCGTGTCGATGCTGCGAGCAGCAACGTGGTGCTCATCAACAATCACAACCGCAACAGTGGGACCACGTCAGGGACGTTCACAAGCCTTCCGTCGTAGACGGCGCAGCCTCTGCCTGGCCCTCGCTGAAACCGTAGCCCCTCTTTCCCCTCTCGCTTCGGCGGGAGGGGCTTTGCTGTGTCGTACGTAGAACTACTTAGGTGCCAGAACGCACCACGATGTCACGCAACGTGGCACAGTGGACGCACAGAGTCGAGGGGGGGCGGACGACGAGATACCGCCCCGGGTCGGAGGAGTCGATGCTGGCTGTGCGCCTGGACGAAGAACTACGGATCACCTGGTTGTCGGATGACGAGAAGGCGATGGGCCGCCTGCGGGTCGGGGCCCGTGTCGGCGAAGCGGGCCTGACCGACACGGCTGGACTCGTAGCGTTCGGGCGCGCAGCGCAACGAGCGATGTGTACCGGCGGCGCCCAGGCCGTCGACCTAGCCCTCGGCTCCGTGCTGATGGTCCCTGATGCCGGCGGCTGCGAGACGTACACGTCCTCACGAGGCGCCGTGCTCATGGTTCCCGCTGACGGACTCGTGACGGCGTACCTCGTGCCTGAGCGTTTCGAGGTCGCCAGCGATGCGCGCTACCTCCGCGGTCAGCTCATCGAGCGCAGCGAGTCGCTCGAGGACGAGGGCGATCCGGTCTAGCGCCTCTTCGCTGGGAGCGCGCTGAACGGGCGCTGACGCCCCGAAGATGCGTTCCAGCGCCTCCAACGTCTCTGGCCGTGGGTCGCGCCCTGACGGTGCCTCCCAGACGCGCACGGTGCCTTCCTTCGTCTCGTAGCCCGCCACGGTCAGGTAATGCGCCAGTTCGGCCACGGTCCAGCCCTTGGTCCGTCGCTGCTGCTTCAGCCACTGCGCTAGGGGTCTCACCGCGCCACCCTAAAGGATTACGTCACGTTCGTGACATTATTCTTGTTGCGGGTATTGACAACGTGCGCAACAACGTGCGATAGTCTTGGCATGCAAGAGCCATCAGGACGCGAACTCGCGGCAGCAAGAACCATCCTCGCCGTTACCCAGATCCAGCTTGCTCGTGCGGCTGGACGACGACGGGAGTGGGTGTCGCGCATCGAGTCCAAGCCATCGGTGCCCGCAGCCCAGGCCACGCGGTACATCAAGGCCCTTGCAAGTTGCGCAACGACGCGACACGAGGAGGTGGCCTGAGATGGGAGTGACTCATGTTCACGGCGCCTGCCCTGTCCGTGAAGAAGGGGCGCCCGACGAAGGATACGACAACACTGTCCGACCTTCGTATGGACGTTCACGCATGGAAGGGCGAAGCGAAGAGGATGGCGATCTCGGTGGCACCGATGGTGCACCGACTGGCGACCGACTCGCTGACGCCTTCGCAGCGCTCCGCGCTGGAGGGCGATATCTACTCGGCCCTGCTGGGGTTCCTGAAGCGAGCCCCGTGACCTATTGGTGCCGTTGGTGCGGACCACGACCCGACGGCACCGTCATCGCGATGGAGTGCAACCGGCATATGAGCCGGTGCTGGGAGGCAGCATGAACGACGAGGTCAACCTTGACGCGCAACGCAAGATCGCGGAGTTCGAGGAGTGGGAAGCCGAGTACCACAGCCGCGCGGAGCACTTCCGCCGCGAAGCGCAGGACGCGCATGAGGTCGGCGACGGCAGGACGGCCATCTCACGCCTGCAATCGGCTCACATCTGCGACGCGCAGGCCGCCACGGCCCGCCGCTTCATCGCGGACCTTCGCTACACCTTCGAGGACGTCGCGGACACCGCCATCAAGACCGGCGGCTGGCTGTCCGCGCCAGCGAGGGACGCAGCGTGATCGCGAACGCGCGACCACCGCTGCGCCAGCTCGACCTTCCGCGCTGGTGCCGCTGCGAAGACGGCACGCCGAAGAAGGCCCACGCATCACGTAAGGAAGCCCGCGACTACGGGCGCCGCGTGTGGGGAGACGTGCGCCGCTTCCGCCAGTACCAGTGCAAGGCGTGCGGCTCGTACCACAACACGACAAGGAGGGCAGCATGAGCGTCGGTCTGCACCGCGACGCCAAACACTTCTACTTCTGGAACGGTGACCCCGGCGTACCCGGCATCACCACCGTCCAGGGCGTCATCGACAAGCCCGCGCTGGTGGGCTGGGCGAAGCGTGAGACGGCGAAGGCCGCGGTACGCAACTTCAGCACCGTCATGTCCATGCTCGACGCCAAGGACGTCTCGGCGGGTGTGCCAGAGCCTGAGCTCGACAGCCACCCAGCCGTCGGCTACCTCAAGGCGATGCCAGGATGGGAGCGCGACAAGGCGGCGAACATCGGCAGCGCGATCCATCGGCTCGCCGAGGCGCACGCGCGCAACGAGAAGTACACGCCGACCGACGAGGAAGCGCCCTACGTCGAAGCGTTCATCCGCGGCTTCGTCGAGAAGCACAAGCCGCAATTCCATCGCGATTATATCGAGTACATGGTCTACAGCGAGGAGCACCGCTACGGCGGAACGATGGACGTCGCGTGCCGCATCGGCGACGACGTCTGGCTCATCGACTACAAGACGTCGAAGGGCATCTACGCCGAGACGTCGTTGCAGCTCGCTGCGGGCCACTACGCGCAGTTCGTCGGCAAGCCAGACGACCCGAAGAAGTACAAGATCCCGCCCGCTACGCGGTTCGGCGTCGTCCACATCCGGCCAGAAGGGGCGTACCTGGCCGAGTACCCCATGAAGCCCGCTGCGTGGGAGGCGTTCCTTGCCTGCCGCGCGCTGTGGGGCGTCATCCACGGCGAGTACTTCGCCGAAGTCAAGAAGGCCATCAGGGAGGCTGCATGAGCAAGAAGCTGTTGGGCTGGACGGCCCACTACGACGACGGCACGCAGGAGAAGTTCCGCGCCGAGGACATGATCACGCTTATAAAGACGCTCGGCCTAAACGGCGGAGGTGGTGGCGGCGGTCGCTACACCTACATCAACGCCGACGAGTGCCCGACGCACGGGCCGTGGCGCGCGGTACCTGCCGGCACGTCGAAGTCCACCGGCAAGCCGTACCCCGCCTTCTGGGCCTGCGACCAGGAGCAGGGCGAGGAACGCTGCACCAACAAGCCCAGTCGCGATTGGGTCGAGACGCATCCGCCCGACCGAGCTGATGACGACTTCAGCCAGAAGGCGTCGGAGCCGACCGCTGCGCCAGCGCAGAGCAGCAGCGAGTTCGACGACTTGCCGTGGTAGCCATCGGCAGGCCGCGGTCTTGTGACTGTGGAGACTGCCAGAAGTGCAAGCACCGCGACTACATGCGCGAGTGGTATCGGAGTCAGTCTCCAGAGAAGAAGCTCGCGATCGTTGCAGCCCGTGACCGCGAGGCCATCAAGCGAAACGAGCGGAAGCGATGGGGAACGCCGAAGAGGCGCGCGAGCCTTCGTGCCGCCAGCGCCCGCCGCTATCCGAAGAACCTCAAGAGTGGCAGGACGCGCGCCATGTCCGCAGTGGCGTATGCCGTCAAGACCGGCAAGCTCATCAAGCAGCCGTGCGAGGTGTGCGGAACGTGGCTCGTTCAGGCGCATCACCACAACGGCTACGACAAAGAACATCAGCTCGACGTGCAGTGGTTGTGCGTCATCCACCACAAGGCCGTCCACGGCCACCTGAGGGCCGCGTGATGGCCGACACCGTGCTCATCAGCGGGGTGGCCGTTCTCGGCCTCCTCGCTGCCGCCATCGTCTTCGTCGGCGTCATCAACGGGCTGGTCAACGTCATCGCCTGGCTGATGGGATGGGACGAATGAGCCAGCTCGCTCGCGTCGAGAAGATGGACTGCATGACCAAGGAAGAGTGGGAGGAGTGGCTGGAGGCTGCACGCAACTACCAGGCGAACGCCAACCGCAGCCGGAACTACAAGACGCTTCGCGTTCGGCCCTGCCACGACTGCACGCGGGCGTTCGCCGCTGAGATGCAGGCGCAGGATCGCTGCAACGGCGTGCCTGGCGCATGGCGTGACATGACGCGCGCCGAGCACCGCCGCTACAACATGCTGCTGAGCCAGCGTCGACGCAGGGCTGTCGCATGAGGTGCCCCAAGTGCGGCGGTGACACGCAAGTCATCGACAGCCGTCCTGACGCGAAGCACGGCTGGTACATCTGGCGGCGCCGACGCTGCTGGGAATGCAAGCATCGGTTCACGACCGAAGAGCGGGCGCGGGCATGAGAGCCGTCAACATCACAAGTGGTGAACCTGTGGTAGTCGATGGGGGATGTTCAGAAGCGATGGTGCAAGCATTGCTTCTACAACAACTGTGGGGTAGCGGGGTGCTTGCCTATGCCGAAGTCACCGTCTACCTACCGAGCGACTATCCAAACAAGTACTTGCGCGCCGACGTTGCCATCCTGAACAACTTTACCGATCTTGGTGGACTCGTGGAGGTCAAGCAAGATTCCTATAGCGACAGCGTTATGGGGCGTGTAGTTAACCGCAGCTTGCATGACGACACACACATAGCGGTCACTCAGGCCCTTAAGTATGACCTCACCGGTCTGCCGTGGCGCTATTGCTTCGGGCTTGAAGATATCGAACAGACGGTAGCGTGGGCGAAACGCGTCAAGCGTGGCGTAGTTGAGCCAGGCGAGGTATTCCCATGAGTGATCGTCCCTACAGCCGTCTGTACTGGGAACTGCTGTCCGAGTTCCCCGACGTGGCGAGCGACCCGGAGCTGATGGGCACGTACTCGCTGTTGCTCATCGGCGCGGACATGGCATGGGACGGCAAGGAGTCCCGGCCGTTCATCCCGCGCCACGTCAAGGACACCGTGTTGGCCCGCCTGGTCGCACTCGACCTGGTGTCTGTCGAAGAGCCGACCTACACCATCCGCGGCCTCATCAAGGAGCGTGCTCGCAGGAGTGCGCAGGCATCCAGAGCGAGCAATGCCCGTTGGAATGCTCGCAGCAATGCTGACAGCAATGCTCGCAGCAATACTGGTGCATTCGGACATGGAATGCCTAGACGAGACGAGACGAGACAAGACAAGAAGAGCAAAGAACCAGCAGAACCGACCGGCGAGTCGGATTTGGTAGATACGTATTATTACCTAACGGTGCGGACACCCAAGCCGACCGTCGTCGCATGGCTTGACCGGCTCGCATCCGAGCATGGCGAGGAAGCCGTCAGCCAGGCGATGGCCCGCGCGTGGTCAGCCGACCCGGATATCGCCACCTTCATGGGCCGCGTCGACAAGGATCTGCTCGTCGCCAAGCGTGCCCGTGTTCGCGAGGCCGAAGAGAAGCGCGCCGCTGCCGAGCGCGAGTACCAGCGCAAGCTGCAAGAGAAGGTCGACAACGCCACGCCCGAGGAGCGCGAGCGCGCCGAGAAGATCAAGGGCGGCATCAGCGAGTTCCTGAAGGGCGCGACGGCATGACCGACACCCGCGCCAACCTCGGTGCCCATCGCCGCCAGCAGCCCTGCGAGCACTGCGGTGCCTGGCCGAAGACACCACACGCCAAGACGTGCCCGAAGGCCAAGCGTGCCCGCTCCAGCATCCGCGCCGGCAAGGACTGGGAGCGCGAGACGGCCCGCCGACTCAACGGTCTGCGCATCGGCCAGTTCGGCGGCAAGTCCGACGTGCGCTCCGAGCAGTTCAACGTGCAATGCAAGGTCGGCCCGTCGTACTTCCCCGAGCGGATGTGGGAGTGGCTCCAGGCGCTGCCCGCCGACGGTCGCTGCCCGGTCGCGGTCATCGGCGACCGCCCCGGCTCGGGCCGCAAGCGCCGCGCCGTGATCGTGCTCGACCTCGACGACTTCATCGACCTGATGGGAGGGAACGAGTGACGACACCCACGCTCTGTTACGCATGTTCCGGCCTGGGCTGCGGCGACTGCGCCGGCACCGGCCTGCTAACCGTTCAAAGCCAGCCGAAGAATGAACGGTTAGAGCGCAGCACCTGTCGACACCGCTGGGTACGCGTCTTCGGGATCGCGTACTGCCGCGACTGCGGACGTATCCCGGCTCGCGAGGAATGGGCGGTTACCCGATGAGTGACATCGAGCAGGCGCTGGCCGAGGCGCTGAGACTCGCTGACGTGGAACCAGGCGACGACCGCAGCGACCTTGTGCCGCTGTACCGCGCGCACGCTGCCGCCATCCTCGCCACCGAGCCGATGCAGACCATCGCCAGACAGGCTGCCATCGGGGCAGCGGTGGAGCGGTGGACGGCGCAGGAGCAGTCCGTATACCTGACCCCGGCCTACCCCTATGACTCGAGCGGGTTCCGATGCGTCGTCTTCGAGCAGGGAGCAGACGAGGACGACGACCCGCTACGCGAGGGCGATGGTTCCACCATCCCCGAAGCCATCGCAGCCGCGCTGGAGGCACCTTACGCAACTAGGCCCGCACATTGGTACGAGTTCGACCGATGACTGACATCCAGCAGGCGCTGGCCGAGGCGCTGGGAATGCTCAGCCACTACGACTACGAAACGAACGACCTCATCCTGCGCGGCACACATCGAGATGCTGCTGCCGCCATCCTCGCCACCGAACCCATGCAGGCCATCGCCCTGTACGCGGCCATCGGCTATGTCGTGTGGGACCGAGCCGTGCAAGAGCATCAGCCACCCAGATGCAAGTGGCATGACCACGGCCCCGAGATGCACATCAAGGACGCCCAGATGCGTGACGCGGCATTCAGAACGCTCGACCCGGAGGCACCGACCGATGAGTGAACCAAGGACCCCGACCGCAAAGCGGCTGCTTGGTGGCGAAGCCATCGACAGCAGCGAACGCCACGAGAACGGCGAATGGACACACACCCGGCGCTACCTAGTGGAGTACGACGACCTCCTCGCCATCGAGCAGGAGGCCGCAGCAGCAGAGCGTGAGCGGCTACGGGAAGCGGCCAACGGTGCGGAAGTGCTGTGGCACGAAGACACCGAGCAGTGGGTGATGTCGTTCACCACCTTGATGCGGCTCCTCGCAGACCCGGAGGCCGACCGATGACGCCGCAGGAAGCACTGAAGCGGGCGATACGAGGTGCCGGGTATGGCCCCGCGCTCATCAACGACTCGCGTATACCGGCCATCATCGCGGCCTTGCCCGACCACATGGTCATCGTGGACGATCGCGACACATGGCACGAGGACTACCGCAAGGAAAAGGCCCTCGCTGACCAGCTGGCCGAGGCGCTGGAAGATGCAGCCAACGCACTCTACCGCGAGGGCTTCCACGCCGACGAGCAAGACGCCCGCGAAGCCCTGCGCCAGTACGAGGAGGCCCGCAAGTGAGAACCGCCATCGCGGCCCTGGCTGCCGTCACCATCCTTGCCCTGCTGCTGGATCGCTGCCGCCGCAGCCCGGACCTCGGCGGCTGGGTCGGCGACTGTCCCTACGAGCCGCCGGCCGAAGTACAAGTCGACTGCTACCTCGACGAACTCTGGTACTCGCTGTTCGAGCGGAGCGTGGCGTGAGCGTCATCCTGGCTGACGACTCACCGAAGCGTCCGCTGGCGCAGCGGTTCGCCCGCCATCTCAACACGGCGATGCGCCGTCGTGGCGTCGGCTCACGCACGGTAGCCGAGGCCGTCGGCGCTTCCCGCAACAGTGTTACCAACTGGCGACGCGGCCAGACGCTGCCGCATACCGAGACAGCGCGGAAGCTCGCCGCCGCACTCGACACGCCGAAGCTGGTGGAGATCATCCGCGAGGTGCGCACGAAGACTTGCGACGTCTGCTCGGAGCCGTTCCTCGATGAGACTGGTGGCTACAACCGGCGCTTCTGCTCCGACGGCTGCCGCAAGGTCGCCGAGAAGATGCGGACCGGCGTGCCAGTACGCAAGCGCGCAGCAGTGGCCGAGCGCCGACTGAAGGACCATCGCGATGCCGTCGAGGCATACTGCCTGGCCTGCGAACCGGACCGGCGTTGCGTCACTGCCGACTGCCCATTGCGTAGCGTCAGCCCGTTCGCGCTGTTCGACAGCCACATCGACATCGTCCCGGTGCGGAGGCGTGTCGCATGATGATCCAGTGCCAGCGGTGCCCGAGCCGTCGCTCGAACGTCGTGCTTGACGAGCGAGAGAACGTCTGCTGGGCCTGCTACAACGCCGCCGTCAAGGCGACCCCCGGCAAGGTCCGAGCGCGGACCTCGACGAAGCCGACGGCGTACTACGCGAGGACGCAAGGAGCGCGACCGTGACTCTCGCTAACCCCAAGAAACCAAACAGTTGGAAGTACACCCGCGAGCAGGCGTGGGACCGCTTCGCCTGCGCTCGCTGCGGGCGTCCCGTCCACCCTGCGTCGCACCCGCCCGACGGCGACCACATCGGCAACTGGGCCGACCGCGACCGCGACGAGTACTGGATCAGCGGCATCTGCCCGAGCTGCTGGGTCGCCGTGATGGGGCCAGAGGACGCATGACCCCGTGAGCGTTCGCAAGTTCCTCCTTGCGATGTCCGCAATCGTCGCCCTCGTCGTCGTTGCGCTGGTCCTCGGCTTGCAGCTCGGCTGGTCCACGTTGCAGCCGTCGGTGGGACTACCTGTTGCGCTCGTGTGATATAACTTGAGCATGAGAGGGCTAGCCCGTCGCTACTTCATTACCCGCGCCTTGGTCGGTTCTCCCTCCCGCCGGCCAGGGCGCTACCTTTGCCTGCCGGAAAGTTGTTTACATGGCTGAAGCCATCATCGCCGGGGCTCTGATCGTCGTCGTCCTTGACCGGATCGCGCTCCTCATTCTCAGTACGGGGGCGCGGTGAGTGGCTACGACCCGCAGGACGAACGCCTCCTATACCGAGTGCGGATCGCAGCATCAGTCGTCACCGTCGCGCTATTCGTCATCGTAGTCCTCGCCGACCGTGAGCCTACGACGGTAGGCATGGTTGCAGGGGCACTCTTCGTCCTGCTCGGCCTTGTCAGCGCCGACTACATCAGGCGGAATGGCAATGGCCGCTGAGCTGAACGCGGTCCTAGCCGTCCTACTGTGGTTGCTCGTGCTCCTGGCTGGCTGGGTGACGCAGCGTCGGGGCGCGTTGCCTACGCCGATACTCATCGTATGGCTGGCGTTCCTGAGCCTTGCCACCCGTCAATGTCCTTAGCTCTGTCCCGCCGTTGGTGCCTGCCCTGCGGGGCGACCTCGACGCCGTCCGCTTCTGGATGGCTTTCTTCCGTGGCACAGCCATCGTGCTCGTGGCTGGCTACGCCTGGCACCGCTGGCACGAATAGGGAGGCTGCATGACTGACGCGCTTGATGCGATCCGAGCGCATAACACGACTTCAGGCGGGACCTGTGAGGCCGGCATGTTCCTGCGACAGAACCCGGACCTCGCCGAGACGGTCGAGAAGGCGATGGACGACCCGACCATCCAGGGCAAGGCCATCTCGCGCTGGCTCGCCAGGGAGCACAACATCAAGCTCGGCCACTACACCATCAACCGGCACCGTCGCGGGGACTGCGGCTGTGAGTGACCTCGACGACATCCGGGCGATGGCCGAGGATGACCAGACGAAGGCCGCGTTGCGCAAGGCGCTCCGAGCGCTCGACAACGAGCGCAACAAGAACGCCGAGCTCTACCGTGCCGTCTACGATGCCGCCCGCGATGCCGCGTCGGCGATGGTCATCCCGAAGGTGCCCAAGTGCCGCAAGGACAAGCGCACCAGCGACCCCGAGGCCGCCGTCCTGCTCGGCGCAGACTGGCAATACTCCAAGACCACGGTCGAGTACGACAGCGACATCGCGCGCCAGCGCATCGAGCGCCACATCGACAAGTCGTTGCGCATCATCGACTACGTTCGCCAGCATCACCCGGTGCCCGAGGCTCACTGGCTTCTGTTGGGTGACCTCGTCGAGGGCGAGCTTATCTTCCCCGGCCAAGCGCATCGCATCGACGCAAGCCTGTATCGACAGGTCTTCGAGGTGGGCGAGATCATCGCGCAGCAGGCCCGCCGCATCAAGTCTTACGTCGACACCGTCAAGGTCGAAGGTGTCATCGGCAATCACGGTGCCATCGGCGGTCGTGCTCGCCGCGAGATGCACCCAGAGTCCAACTCCGACGCGATGGCGATGAACATCGCCCGCCTCGCGCTCGAGGGGTCAGGCGTCGAGTTCCCAGAGCCGGTCACCGACAACGAGCGCCACTGGCACGCTGTCCACGAGGTCATGGGCAAGAAGTGGTTCATGGCTCACGGTGACCAGGTCAAGGGCGCATCGTTCGGGATCCCGTGGTACGGCTTCGGCAAGAAGGTGCAGGGCTGGTACATGACGCTCGGTCCGTTCGACTACGTCGCTACCGGGCACTGGCATCAGACCGTTCGCGAGGACATCAACGGCATCATCCACTTCGGTGCCGGCTCCACCGAGAGCGCCAACACCTACGCGCAGGAGTTCCTCGCTGGCGGCGGGCAGCAGGGCAGCCAGTGGCTGCTCTTCCAGAACGCCGACGGCCTGACATCAGAGCATCCGATCCGGCTATGACCCGCTTTGCCCGCACCCTCATCGCTCCCAGCCTCGCCGTCCTGCTGGCGTTCGTCTTGTTCGCGATGGCGTTGGAGCGAGCGTCATGAGGGCTGTACCATTCGGGGCACGACCGTGCAAGACATGCGGGGTCGTAGGGTGCCTCGAGCACCTGGCGGTAGAGCAGGATTACCCCGATAGCGCGTGGAACGTGGAGCGCCACGACTACGCGCCACGCTGCGAAGACGACGCGAACGACTGCGACTGCTGCGGCCAGGAGGTGACGCAATGACTATCCGCCCGCTTAACGCCTCGGAGAAGCTGCTGGCCGGCCCGCCGTACTTCGGATGTGGCCTGTCCGCCGACTTCCTGTGTCAGATGCTCGCTACGTCGAACGAGGCTGGCCGCAACAAGTGGCAGCGAGAGATGGGCACCGGAGCGAAGCGGCGAACGCTACAGCGTGGTTGGGACCGCTTCGAGCAGCAGATCCCGCCAGACTCCAACGGCTGGGTCGACCAGGGCGACATCCAGCTCATCCGCCGCGCCATGTGGGGGCAGGACTGCGAGCAGCCGTTCATCGGTCGCATCCCGCTCGATGAGGTCTGGGAGGCCATCGGCGACTACGCCGTCAGCGCCGCTATCGACACCGGAGCCGTCGGCGCTGGTCATCCCATCCGCAGATGGGTGGGCGCGGTGCCGCACCAGGTCGTCTGGTGGGCGAAGCGCGTGGTGAAGGGCACCAAGATGGTCAAGCACTACTGCCCGATGCACCCACCCGGCAAGCGCGCCTATAGCGGGCACTGGGTGAAGTGGCAGGATGCAGCGAAGTGCGCCAAGGCCATCAAGGGCAGCGCCGGCCAGGCGTTCGTCGTGCTCTACCCCATCGGCGACTGGACCGAGGCCAACCTCGTCCGCCAGCGCAAGAACACCGTGATCCGCCAGCAGCGCGAAGCCATCGTCGAGAACGAGCGCACGATCAGCCGCGTCCGCGAGGCTCGCGATAAAGCCCGCGACGAGGTCGTGCAGCGTGACATCGAGATCGCGCGGCTCCAGATCGACCTGACCGAGTGTCAGGAAGGCCAGCCTGAAGACATCCTCAACGATCACATCGACCAAGCCATCGAATGGTTGGAGGAGCAGCGCCCGTGAGCATCGAGTCAGAGATCAACGCCCTCATCGACGCGAAGTTGGCGCCGGTGCAGGACGCGGTAAACGTCAACGTTCAGCACCTCGGTCTTCTCGATGCCGACATGGTGTCCCTTGCGGCACGCGTCGCTGCGTTGGAGTCTGCTGCGCCGCCCAAGAGTGTGATCGGTCCGCGGTACGACCTCTATGGTGCCGGCGCTTCGGGCGACTTCCCGACGTTCCCAACCATCGGCGGCTCGACGGTCCTGCTGCCGGCAGCCACCGCAGCGGCAGGTTGGTCGGCGGTCGAGTCGTTCATCAACAGCCAGAGCAGCGGCACGACCATCGTGTTCGACTCGTCTGGTGGCGGCACCGACTACGGTGCTGGCACCGAGATCGTCATCGACAACCGCATCCGCATCAACAACGGCTACAGCGTGCTTAAGACCGGCGTGACCCTATGGGGCTACAACACGCGCATCCGCCAGACCACGATGACGCGCCAGTCAGGCACTCGCAGTTCGGACCTCCTGTGGTTCGACGGCGGTGGCTTCGAGGACTGGAGCATCCTCGGCTTCGACCTCATGGGGCCAAATACCAATGCCGGCACCTACGACTGCCGGACCGCCGACCTCGCTGACGAGGAAGGCCCGGGCATCAACATCGTGGCCTTCAACGGCGTGGACATCCTCGACTGCTACTTCCACGACCTTTACGGCGACGCCATCTACGTGCCTGGATGGGACAGCTTTGCCTCGCGTCATTACGGCTCATGGTCACATGGCTCCCATCCGCGCGACATGGAGGTCGGCTGGTGCCACGTTGACGGCACCGCTCGGCAGACGCTGGCCATCCAGCAGGGCTCGACCATCCGGGTCCACCACACCCGGCTCGAGCATTCGGGCCTCGCGACGTGGAACAACGAGGACCAGGTCTACGGCACGCAGCGGTACTTGCGGGACGTGCGCATCGAGAACTGTGAGTTTGCGACGTGGTCGTGCGGTATCAAGGATGTGCCCAACGGCTCGCTGCATAACTGGCCGCTCATGTTCGTCTCGCGTACGTCTGAGATCGACGTCGTCGACGACGTGACCATCGACTCTTGTTCGTTCGACGTCGGCCACCTCGGGTGGGGCAATCCCGACGCTGAGGTCGAGGTCTACGGCAGCGTCCAGAATGGTGGCGCTGGTAACGGCGGCGTCCACGTCATGGCGTCGCCGGCGCCGTGGTATGGGCTGTCTGACTGCCGATACAGCACCAACCTGACGTTCACCAACAACACGTTCACGCTTCAGTCAAACCAGCAGAACGGCCTCGCGGTCTACCTACGCAACTGGCACGGCATCACCATGACCGGCAACGACATGCAGGGCCTCGACTGTCGGTTCCGCGATTGTTCCGACATCACGTTCAGCGACAACGGCACGAGTACCTACAGCACGTAGCAACAGGAGCGACACCGTGAACGAGTCAACCATCTTCGGAGTCAGCGTCCGCGCCTGGCTCGCCCTCATCACCGTCGTCAGCGGGCTGGCGTTCCTCTACGTGGCCTACTTCTGGGCCGCAGAGCCGGACCCTGTCATCATCACCGCCGTCGTCGGCTTCATCGGGCTGGCGTTGGGCTACTACCTCGGCCAGAAGAACAGCGTGCAGCGTGACGTTCTCGTCGACCTTGGCGATGATCCCAACGAGCTGCCCATCCGGGGCGACGTCGATTGACGACCGCCCTGCGAGCTCCACACCAGCACGAGCACCGTCGCAGCGTCGAGCGCAAGGCTGACCAGGGCAAGATGCCGCAGACCCTCAAGGGCCTGCTGCGCTGGTATGTCCATGCGTTCGACACCGAGACTCCCGAACGACTCCACAAGGGCGAGGTGTGGCGCGACCACGTCACCGTCAGCGAGATGGACGAAGGCGTACAGGCCAAGGGCGGTTCGCATCTAGGCTCGCCCGCCCTCGCCGATGGCTTCCGCCGCGTCCTCGAGGGCTCCGCTTCGCAGATCGATGAGGATGGCTACTACCGCTATCCCATCCGCGCCGCGCTCTCCCGCCTCTCTCGCCGCAAGCCCTTCATGGCGCAGTTCCTCGTCCGCCTTGCGATGTGCGAGGGAGACTGGCGCAGCGTAGCCGACGCGCTGGGCTTCCCGCATGAGTTCGTCGAGACGTACGCCGAGGCTGCGCTACGTCGGCTCTGGCGTACGACCTACGATCGGACGCTTGCGTGACTGTGGTAGCGTAAGGGCTACGACCTATACCGCACCCGCGCCAGGTGACCCATGGCGCTCCGGCCGGCAGGCCCAGACAGCCTGTCGGCTTTGCTATGGAGTCCGCGATGAACGACTCAGACTGGATCGCCTTATGGGTCCGCCACTGCGCTCCCGTAGCGATCTTCTGCCACGTCAAGGCTAGCGGTGTCCAGTACGTCCTGATGCCGATGATGCACGACGACTGCGAAGAGTGTGGGCTCGTCCATTGAACCGCCACACCGTGAACCTCCGCCACCATGAATACCGTTGCCACGGCTGCAAGGGTCGCGGCGACCTAGCCTGGGCCGTCATCCATGTCGTCATCCACCAGTACCGAGCAATCGACTGATATCGATGGGAAATCGTGGATGCCTGGCCGGAACGGCGGCAAGCTGCGCCGCGGTGGCCCTGGCCGCCCGAAGATGCGTGACACCGTTACCGGACACCTCCGCGAGTTCATGCTCGGAGACGACGAGAAGGCTGGCATCGTGGACGCTCTCATCGTCAAGGCCATGAAGGGCGATACCCGCGCTATCGAGCTCTGCCTGCACTACGGCATCGGCAAGCCCACCGACAAGGTCGAGGTGAGCGGCCCTGATGGCGGCCCGATCACACACGCTACCGAAGACCTCGATGACCACGAACGTCGCGCCCTCCGAGACGCCATCACTCGCGAGCTTCAGCAGCGAGAAGCTAAGGAACCTGCTTGACGGTCTTGGATGGGTCCCAGAAGCCCACCAGACCCCGCCCGTCGGAGAATGGGTCTACTGGCTCATGGTGGCAGGGCGAGGCGCTGGCAAGACCGACGCCGGCGCGCACTACGTGGACCGCCATGCGCTGGGTCCGCCCTGCATCCCCGGCCCCGTACCCCACCGCATCGCTATCGCAGCGCCGACGCTGGGTGACGCTCGTGAGACGTGCGTACTAGGTGACTCCGGGCTCGCTGCCCATGATCGCGACATCAAGTTCGCCAAGATGGACGGCATCCTCGAGTGGCCCAACGGAGCCCGTGGCCGCATCTTCGGCGCGTTCACCCCGGAGGACGTCGAGCGCTGG
>Ga0180438_10001724_pt1 | contig 37933 bp, 19 predicted proteins | sample SS_ome_12_FD_132455 | JGI IMG/M metagenome (GOLD analysis project Ga0180438, IMG submission 132455) | Hypersaline lake sediment archaeal communities from the Salton Sea, California, USA - SS_3_D_2 metaG | ecosystem: Environmental > Aquatic > Non-marine Saline and Alkaline > Hypersaline >... | reverse complement strand
TTTACCATCATCCATGACGTTCCCCTTTCGGTTGACCAGGTAACGCTGGGTAAGAAAACGCTACATGGTCCCCGAAAGGGGGCGTCTATGGAAAGGTCAATTTTCCTGGAAACTACTGTCTAGTAGCTTGTCGGAGAACACGGGCCAGACCAGCCCGTCGAGCATCAGTATCGCCGTCACCCTAAACTTCCCCTGCCGGTCAACCATGACATCGTCCGTTACCTGCCACAGTTTTCTTCCGTCAGTGGCGGCGAAAGCTGTGATGCCCTGGCCAACCGTCAACACCACCTCGTCGTTGGCGACCAACGGGGAAAGCCCTTCGGTGCCGGCAAGGTGGTTCCAAAACACCAATCCCTTGACGGGGACGGCCCAACGTTGCGCGCCGGTCGCGAGGTCGAGGCAAACGAGCTGGCTGCCGTTCGTGCAGTACACGCTTTTGCTGTTCACTGCGATTCCGTTCGCTTTCCCCGCCATGCCGGATTCCCAGAGCAGTCGACCGGTAGCGGCTTCGAAGGCCTTGAGGCTGCTAAAGGCCGTGTCTTTGCGGAACTGACCCGAGCGAGGTGCCGCGTCCTTCGCACAGGCAATCAGCAACACCCCGCTGCGAAGCGCCAGATGCCGCGCGCCCCCGGTTCCCGCGAAGCGCCGCAACGGCTCTCCCGTCGCCGCATCGAAAGCTGTCACGGGGTGGCCCGACCCGAGATCGACGTAAACGCAGTCCCGACCGGCCACTATCCTCGCATTCTCGAGCGTGGAATAAGACAACCAAGGAATATCGCTCGACCAGGGCGGAATCGGGCGCTTCCAGAGCAGCCGTCCGTTGAAGGCGTCGCGGGCGATCAATGACCATTTGCCGGGCAATCGGTCATCGAACAGACCAATGGGGCCTTCGTCATGGGCGTAGAACAACCGTCCGCCCGCACTCACCATGCCTTGCACGCTCGGCGTAATTTCGTGGCTGCGGGTCCAGAGCGGCCCGGCCGTCCATTGAAGGCGTTCGGGCGGACCGACCCATCGATCCTTAGAAACCGCAGTGTTGCCCGCGTCATACAGAAAGTGCGACCACTCATCCAAGTCCGCGGGCCGTGGTTTGACCGTCTTCTTGCCGGCAATCAGCGCCACACCGCCGGGCGTCAGCACCCGCATCGCTTCGGCCATCGGCAGTTTCTCAAGCTCGTCTGCGACAATCAGGTTCACCAAATTGTCCGCATACGGCAGCCGTCCGCCTGTCCACTGCTCAACCGAGACCGGCCCATACAAACCGCGCCCGCGAATGGTCGCGCGGGCCTTCTCGACGTTGCCCGCGTCCGCATCCAGGCCGTGCACGAAGTAGGCTTCGCTTGCCCGCAGCTCGGCGGTAAGTGAGCCGTAACCACATCCGACGTGCACGACCAGTCCGCCGCGAACACCGCTCGACTTTAGCAATTCGGCCGCCGATTCGGCGCGCAACGGGACGCTTTGCAGCCAAAGGACCGTCACCGCACCTGTCCCGATCAATATAGTCGTCATCATCAAGTTGTCCTCGAACACGGCTCGTTTGTTTTTCAAGCCGAGCGCAGATGAGAGTTCTTTCGTAGAGATCAGAGCCGCCACGGTTCGCGCATGGCCCGACCGAGGTGGAGATTCGCCTCGTCGTCGCCCACAAACACCTCTCGGACAGGGTCCCACCGCAATGGCCGGCGCAGACGATAAGCGATGCCGCCCAGGTGCGCGACCGTGACGGACCGATGGCCGATCTCTACGTCGGCGCCGGGCCGCTGTCGAGTGCGAATCGAGTGGAGAAAGTCGCCTCGCTGGTGGCCGCCCGGCGGGCACTTGTAGAGATGGATTTCGTCCGGGCCGATCGTGTCTTGTGCCAGCGACGGCGGATCGGTCTTCTGCAGGCCGCCGTAGGAATACCCAATGCACCCCCTGGTGCCGATCACCGTGATATGGCCGATCATCTCGACGCGCGGCTTGCCTCGCAGCACGTGGTACATGCGCACGCCGTTGGCGTAAGTGTAGGTCAACCACGGATGATCTTTTCCGTCCGGCGGATGAATCTCGACGGGACCGGTGTCGTCCGTTCCCAGCGCCCACTGAACCAGATCAAAGGAATGGGCTCCCCCGTCGGTGAGCCCCCCTCCGGAGAAATCGTAGTAGGGGCGCCACTTGAAGGGATGGTAGATCTTGTTGTATGGGCGCCACGGCGCGGGGCCGAGCCACATGTTCCAGTCGAGGTGCGGAGGGACCGGTTCGGCAGGCAGGATCGTCATGTTGCCAGGAGCTCCGACCTTGCTGACGTAGATTTCCCTCACTTGCCCGATGCGGCCGTTGCGGATCAACTCGCAGGCAAACCGACACTTCCGGTTGGAACGCGCTTCGCTGCCGGTCTGCACTATTCGGCCATAACGCCGGGCCGCCTCGACCATGGCCCTGCCTTCACGAATCGTAAGCGAGAGAGGCTTCTCGACGTGCACGTCAATTCCGCGACGGCAGGCCTCGATCGTGGGTATGGCGTGCCAATGATCGGGCGTCGATACGTCCACGGCGTCAAGATCCCCTCGGTCGAGCAGGTCACGGAAATCGGTATACGTCTTGCAGTCATTGTTTCCGTAGTGCTGGTCAACAGACGTCTTGCCCCGTTGGCTGGCTTTGGCGTCCACGTCGCATACCGCCACGAACTGCACCTCACGGGCCGCGAGCAGGCTCCGTACGTTGATCCGCGCGATTCCGCCGTGGCCGATGCCCCCCACGACGATACGATCGCTGGGGGCCGGCCTGTCGTCACGCCCCAGGGCCGTGGCCGGAATAACCGAGGGGGCCGCAAACGCTACCAGCGCCGCCGATCCTCTCAGAAAGCCCCGACGCGCGATCACTCGGTCCTTTGTCTTTGAGGGCGCCGACAAAGTGTCTTCTTGGAGGGCTGGCTTGTCTGCGTGGCCGGCGGTTCGCACATTCATCATCGCATGTCCCCGTGATTCTACGGCACCGATTCAGTAGACCGGTGCGGCAAGCAAGAATCAACCGCGCCGCTGCCACCGTCTCAGCCACTACCTGGAATCTTGCCACCGAGGGTGGCACAATAGTGCTGACTCGAAGCAGTCTGGGCCCAATGGCGAAACTCGGTCGTGAGCGATCTCAAACGTGGCGGCTTCCCGGTGCCGACGCCGCCGGCCTCGTTCAACAAGCAGGGAGGGGATCGATCGTGAATGCGGAAGCGAAGACAGAAGCGGTCGTCTCGCGAGCTGTTCTGGCACTTGTGGTAATCCTCGCACTGGTCGCGATGTTGCGCGAGCCGTGCCGGGGAGAAGACAAGCGACCGAACGTAGTGCTCATCATCTCCGATGACCACAGTTACCCCGAGTACGGTTGGATGGGACATCCTCACATCAAGACGCCGGTCATCGACAAGCTGGCAACCGAGGGCCTCACGTTCCAGCGCGGTTATGTGACCAACTCCGTTTGCGGGCCTTCGTTGACGACCATGCTGACCGGCTTGTACGTGCATCAGCACCGCAGAACCACCAACCACGGCGGCGTCGACAAGACCATGTTGGGATTGTTCATGAAATGTCCGCGTATGCCGGCGATTCACGGCGAAGCCGGTTACGTCAGCTACCAAGGCGGCAAATTCTGGCAAGGCAGGTCTGCCAATGCCGGTTTCACCGAAGGCGAGAACGGCGCCCGCAAGGTCGGCCGCGAGACGATGCAACCGATTTATGATTTCATCGACCGGGCTCAAGAACAACAAGAACCGTTCTTCGTGTGGTATGCCCCCTACATCCCGCACTCGCCCCACACCCCGCCCCAGAAACACCTCGACGCGTATTCGCACATCACCGACGCGGAACCAAAGCACCTGGCCAAATATGCCATGATATCGTGGCTCGACGAAACCTGTGGGCAACTGCTCGACCACCTTCAGCGTCGGGGTTTGCGGGAGAATACGTTGATCATGTATATCGTCGACAATGGCGTGGGAGTCAAAGGCGGGCGCGGCGGTAAGAGTAAGGCGTATGAAGGGGGAGTGCGGACACCGGTGATCATCCATTGGCCGGACCACGTGCGGCCAAAAATGGATGAAACGACGCCCGTCAGCGCGGTGGATGTCGCCCCAACGATTCTGTCAGTCTGCGGCATCGAGCCGCCAGCCGAGATGGCCGGGATCAACCTGCTGGACGCCGACGCCGTGGCCCGTCGCGAGGCGGTGTTTTCGGCGGAGTTCGGTGGTCTGAAACGTGATCCGCACGATCCCGCGATGAATTGTCTTTCACGCACGTGTTTTCGGAACGAGTGGAAGCTCATCTTGCGAAGGGATGGCTCCGCTGAGTTGTACGATGTCCTCGCCGACGTGCTGGAAAAGAACAATCTTGCCGCGACCCGACCCGACCTCGTCGCGCAGATGACCAGACTCACCAACAAATGGTGGAGCGTGGAGAAGAACACACCATGAAATACCCGGTCTTTGTGCGTCGCTCTGCTTACAGCCGTAATTGAAAAGACATTTCTGGAACGAGGATCCATCATGGTACGATCAGCGAAATGCCTCGTTGCGTTGTTGGTCCTCTTGCCGCTTTCACAGGAGGTTGCTGCCGACACTCCTGCCCCGATTCCGGATTATGGCGGCGTTGTCCTGCACATCCCATCAGCGGACGGTGACCCGACGAGCTACAGCCGAGAGGGACACCGTCTCGTGCTCGTTCTCGCGGCGGACGACCGGACCCGTGACGGTTGGCGGGATATTGTCGGCGCGAAGAACCTCGACGGCCTCGTAACGGTCATTTCCGCACCATCGCTCGACCACATCCCGCTGATCGATGATCTCGCCGGCATCACCGTCATCGAGAATTGGAGCGACGCCCAGCGTCGCGGCTTGCGGTGGCGCGAGGTCTTGCGTGTCAGTGCCCCGTTCGGTCACGTGGCCGTCAAGAGCATCTCTCTCGAAGCAGTCGAGACCGCGCTGAAAGGACAACGCCTCAGCCAATTGGCAGCCAAGCTCGAAGATGTCGAAGGATGGACGCTGATGATGGTCGCCCTGCCGTCCGGCATGGGCGAATGGACGCACAGCAATATTGGCACCCCCGGTCTCAGTCGCGTCGCCCCCGATCTGGCCGATTTGAAGGCCTGGAGTTCGGCCGTTTACCAGATTGGTGTAGCCGGATACTCGGTCCACGGTGACCGCTTCGATGTGAACCGGCGATCGCTCTGGCCTCGCTGGATCAGCGGCGTCTACCTCGGGAACCAGTATCGCGGCGGGGCCGTCGCGGCGGGCGGACTGCTCTACACGGGTTCCGGAAACGAACCGATGTCGTACGTCAGGGAGGGCAGCTTGACGCGCGGGTCCTTTCTTGTTGCCCGAAACGCCTTCAACGGCGTTATCCGCTGGACTCGCCGCGAGGGCACCGTGATCGCAGCCAACCGAGACGTGGTCCTCCTGAAATCGCGAGCAGGCCTACTGGCGGCCAGTCCGAAGACCGGGGAGACGATTTGGGAGAAAAGCCTGCGCGGCTTCGCCGTCGCCCGCTTGACCGACACCGCCTTGCTCTTCGGCGACAGTAACAAGGCGATCCGCGTCGAGCCGATGACCGGCGAAACCGTCTGGGAACACGAACTGCCGCACGCCGTTGCGGAGATCGCCATCCAAGGCGATTTCGCCGTGCTTGATAGCTTCGCGAAACAGCGCGATGCCGCGCACGCCGACGTGGGCCCCATTCGCCTGGTCGACCTTGCCACCGGGAAGACGCGTTGGGAAGTCGAGCCCGCCGCACGCAAGACGGACGGCGGCACGCTTCGACTGCACAGCGCGAGCCAGAGGTATCTGATACTCAACGGCCCCGACGAGTTCCGCGTCCATGATGGGGATGGAGGAGAGGTTTTCCAATATCGTTATCCCGTGCATCCGGTCACCAGAAGGACGGATCGCGCGGTGAGAAACCGTGTGAACCTTGAGATCGTGGATGATCTGTTGCTCTACACCCACGCAACGCCAATTCCCGAGCGGAGGAAGTGTGAAAAGACGCTCCGTCTGCGCCATCTCCCGACCGGCGAGGAGCGCGAGGTGACTCACGAACAACTCCTGGGCATGGGAAGTTGGGGGTGCAATGGCGGCGGTGTGATCACGGCCGGGGCGGCCAAGAACCTGGCCGGGCTCGACACGGGACTGGCGACGCCCGAGCAGCACGAGCTGATCGGTCACCTCCCCATTCACGGGACCTGCGGCATCGCCACGCCCGTGGCCTACCACACCGCCTTTCAGCTCCCTCAGAATTGCGTCTGTCTGACCAGCTCGAACCGCCTGCGCGGCGCGGTCGCGGCCGGAGCGGTGAATCCGCCCCCCAAGGCCGCCTATCTGCAAGCCGGGCCGCTTGAGAAAGGCCCCGCGTTTACACGCGCCGCCGCCAGGCCCAAGTCGAAGGTCACCGCCGATTCCAAGCAACCCTGGCCGACCTACCTTGGCAACAATCTACGAAGCGCCTCGGTGCCACACACGCTTCCCGGTAACCTGAAGCTCCAGTGGAGGCGGAAGCTGGCTGCCGGACAGCAACCCGGTCCGATTGCCGCCTACACCTGGCGATGCCGGTACCTCTACAACGGCGCGATCACGGCACCTACCGTCGCCGACGGCAAGGTGTTCGTCGCGCTTCCTCAGCGGCATCGGGTGCTGGCTCTGGATCTCGCCACCGGCGAGCCGCTCTGGCGATTCACTACCGACGGCCCCGTCGACTCGCCACCCACCTGGCACGCCGGTCTCTGCTGTTTCGGCTGCCGCGACGGTTACGTCTATGTGCTGGATGCCGACTCGGGCCAGCTTGCCTGGCGCCGTCGCATCGCCCCCGACTCGCAGCGCATGAACAGCTTTGGCCAGCTCGAGAATCGATTCCCAGCCATCGGTTCCGTAACGATTCAAGACGGGTTGCTTCATGCGACCGCGGGACTGCACGGCGAGGTGGGCATTATGCTCGCTGTTCTGGCCCCGGGCTCGGGCGAAGTGAAAGAGTACCGACAACTTCCCAAAGGCGCCTTTCGCAACGATGTCCTGATCGCCAACGCGCAAGGACAGTTGCACCTGGGCGCCATGCCCATCCCCATCGCGGCGTACGAAGAGCGACTGGAGGCGCTCATGGCCCGGCATGCGCCGCTGCTTCGCAAGCGGCCGGATCAGAACCGCGTACCGACCATCGGGTTGCAGTTGCGCCGCGAAGGCCTTCAGGCCATGGCGCTAACCACGGACTATCCTTTGGGTCTCGATGCGGAGCTTCTCAGCGTCGCACGCACCACCTCGCTGTCGGCCGGGATCCGCCGTAACAAGCAGCGAAACCCGGCCGTGATGACGTTCGTCCACAACGGCGTCACGGCCCAGCACTGGGCGTGGAACGATACCTGGCAGATCGGCCTGCGCATGACGGGCGCCGGTGAGCAACGCGGACCTGAGTTGGCGATTCACGACGTAGTCGCATTCCGAAGGCAGCACCTCGCCCAACACCTGGACGAAATCCGCAACGGTCCCCGAAGCCGCGACCTCACTCAAGCCGACCCCGCCTGGCAACGCCCCATCGGGCGCGGTTGGAGCATCGCCATCGCCGGCAACACGGGACTGGTGGCCGGCCCCGCTCCGACCGGTCCCGAACAGGATTACCTGGCTGCACCCGGTCACCTGGAGGGTTTTTCGCTGGAAGACGGAGCCACCCGATTCAAGATCCCGCTCGATCGCACCATCGTTCAAGACGGCCTGGCCGTGGCCGGTCACGGGATCGTGCTGACTCTCGCAGATGAGTCGGTCGCCTACGTGGGACCCTAGTCATAGACACAAACCGTACCATCCGAAAAGCCCACTGGCTTTTTCCACCGGAGATTGATCCTGTCTCGAATGAGGAGCCGAGTCGTGAAAACGGGAAACGAGAATATCGGGGGCGCAAGACGCAGGCTGGCGGGATTGGCATTGGCCGCGTGGGCCGCTGCTTGGCCGGGCGGCGCATCGGCTGTGGAATCCTCCGTGCAGCCCCGAGCGGGCATCGCCAACTGCGAGGTGACGGCTCCCAGCGGCGACTACGCGCTGGTCATCCTGCACTTCGATGTCCCGGAGGCCTCGCACGAGGCATACGCCAAATGGACGCTCCTTGGGGGATTGCGCGGCGGCCAGATGCGCGTGGACGACGGCGTCGGCCTGCGCGAACCGGGCGGTTGGCTGACCCTGAAGGATGGGAAGCTGTCGGGGACCTTTCGACGGAACCACAGCGGAGCCGGAGGTCGGCTCGACTTCGTCCGGGTCACGGTGGACGCCGCCGTCGAGGAAGGCGCGGTTTCGGGCACCGTGCAGATCGATGGTGTCAACGGGACGGTCACGGGCAGGATGATTCCCGAGGTCCAACAGGGCAAGCGGAATCCGGTCGCCAGGGATAAGAACTGGCCGGCAGCTCAGGGGCCGACGGGCGGGGGTTGTTCGGCGCAGCCAACCGGTGCGTTGACGGTGGACACCGTGAGCGACCTTCGGGTTATCTGGAAAAGCGAAGAGACCGACATCGGGCAGGCCATGTCGCCGCTGACCCGATTCATGAACACGTGGCGGGACGCCAGCACGTTGAGAACCAGCTCGGGGTGCGCTTCACCCGTCGTGGCCGACGGCCGCGTGTTCTTCAAGTACTTCATCCCCCGGCCGGGCGAACCGAAACCTGCGATACCCGGGTTCGAAACGCAGCAGGACGAACGCGCCGCGGGTCAGGCCATGCTCCAAGCGGCCAGGCAGGCGGGGTACGCCGAAAGGGAACTCCCCGTGTACGCACGCGAGAAGATCTGCCCCGCCGTGGACGACGTCGTGTTGTGCATGGACGCGGCGACGGGCAAGACGCTGTGGAAGGCCGTCATCAAGGGGCGGGGAATCAACAGCCAGCACCACAAGGCGGGACCCTTTGACATGAGTCCGGCCTACGGGGAGGGAAAGGTCTTTGCGCTGGGCATGTCGGGATGGCTGTACGCCTTCGATGCGGATACGGGAAGGCCCTTGTGGGAGGCCAAGTCCGAGTTGGATTACAGCAACGCCCTGCTGGTGAGCGATGGCGTGGTGGTGGCTCCCGCCCAGAACCAATGGGGCGGGTACGATGTGAACACCGGCAGACTGCTCTGGACCGCCGGCGGCGGGCGCGGCGTTTCCACCCTCTCCCGTTGGGTCCACGGGAACCAGGAGTACTTGATCGGACGCATGGGGCCAAGGCATGAGCCCGGCGGAATCGTCTGTCTTGAATCCAGAACAGGCAAGGAAATGTGGACGCTGCCCGTGAACGTCATTACCGGCGGCAGGGGGTTGGGACCGGGCGGCATCTCCGTTTTCGGCGATCGCCTGTTGGTGTGCCAGAACAACGGGACGGGCGAGAAAAATGCGGAGATCGAGCCGGTCATCGCCGCTTACAGGTTGACGCCAGCCAAGCCCGAACCGCTGTGGCAAGCCGACCACACCGCTGCAGGCGAACACGGAAGACTCGGCTGCGTCCACGGTGAAAGCGTGCCGGTGGTCGTCCTGGGCCGGTTCGTTTTCGGTGCGGACTTGAGCGTCATCGACCTGGAGACGGGAAAGAAACTCGGCCAATCGATCGGGATTCAGCCGGGCAACGGGGGCTACATGCAGGCGATTGAGGATCTCGTCATGGTGCGGCGGGACGGCACGCACGGACGGATTGAATGCGGTTTCTACAAAGTAACGCCGGATGGCGACGTCCGCTGTCTCACGGCGACCGGCTGGTCCCCACCGGTCGGCGGTCACACCACCAGTTACCATCACCCCATCTTCTATCCGATGGTGGACGGCCGGATGTTCCTACGGCAGTACGACGGTGTCTACTGCTGGGACCTGCGGAAGACGCCGGCCATGATCGAGGTCGAAGAGGCTCTCAGGACGATCGACGACCGACCGTCGGCGGCCTTCGACGCGTTGTCCGCCCTGAGCCGCGATCCGGACCCGGCAGTACGGGCCATGGCGGGACGAAGTCTGGCCGAACGCGTGGCCAGCGGCCAGTGGGCCGAACGAAAACGGGACGTCTTGGCTCTGTTGGGGGATTTCGCTTCTTGCCCCGACCCGCCGGTCCGTCTAGCCGTGGTCGAGGCGCTGGCGGCACTGGGTACCGACGCGCTGCCGCTGATGATCGAGACGGCCGACCACGAATCTGCGGCCGCTCGGATCACGGCCATGCAGGCCGCCGGCCTGATGCCAGACGTAACTGACCCAATCGTCAATCGAGTCCTCGAGCGGGGCCTCCGAGACGGGACGCGAAGCGTGATCGACGCGGCGCTCGATGCGACGGCCTCCCGCGGCGAGTCGGCCATCCCCCTCACGCCAGCCTTGTCAAAGCTCGCCGCGTCCGATGAACCCAATCTTTTGCAGAAGGCCGTGGGGGTCATCTTGCTGATCCATCCGGCGGGTCAACTGCCCGCCGAGTTGCCGCCCAACTTTGAAGCGGGGCTGATCGCGAATCTCTCCGTGTGGGGACAGGATACCTTGATGCTAGAGACCTTGGACGCGATCCGCGCGCTGGGCCGCGAGGAGGCGCTCCGCATCTACGGGAGTGTACTGAAGGGCGACGACCCGGTGAAAGGACTTCGCGCCTGCCACGGACTTGGCGCCATGGGGGCGGAGGCCCGCCCGGCCATCCCACTCATCGAGGCGGCCAAGACCAAGTGGGGAGGGTCCCGTACCTTCGTGGGTAGCGCGGACAACGCTCTGCAGAAGATACGAAAAGGCCGGTAGGGTTCCGGGTTATCTTGATTCCATGATTTGCGCCAATCTGGCCAGCAGTAGCCGGAGCAGGGCACACAAAAGAAGGCAAGCACGTTTCAGGGAACACCGGATGCAGAAAGGAGTACCGAATTATGGTCAATTCCAGATGGTGTGTGCTCATGCAGCGCACAACGTGGTCGCTTCTGTCCGTCGGCGTGTTGTGTTGTCGGACGATGGCTGATGAGGAAGGAAAGGCCGAACGAGTCATGCGGGCTTCGGGCGTCGAGGCCGGGTTGTGTGTGCATCTGGGCACGACCGACGGCACGTTGGAAGCCGGTGTGACCAACGGCGGTAGGATGCTGGTGCAAGGCTTGGCGCTCTCGTGTGAAGAAGCGGCGAAGGCGCGGCAGCACCTGTTTGACCAGGGCCTCTATGGTGTTGCCACGGTGTCGCGCGTCACATCGCTAAAGACAATCCCTTTCTGCGACCGCACCGTGAACCTGCTGGTGGCCGATCTGGACGCCTTGGGCAGGAAGTCGCCGCCGCCCGGAGAGATCGAGCGAGTATTGGGCTACGAGGGCGTGGCCTATCTCAAACAGGGTGGCAAGTGGGCGAAGACGGTGAGGCCCACGCCCAAGGAGATCGACGAGTGGACCCATTTCCGGCACGGCGCAGATCGTCACGAGGTGTCCAACGACTTGATTGCCGGGCCGCCCAACATGGTGCGTTGGATCGCCGGACTCTCCCTGAAAACGGCCAGCAGCGGACCACGGACCAGTGACGGCGTGTACGTGCAGTACAGTGGATTGGCCGGCAGCCCGGGCGGGCTGTTCGCCGCGGCAGCGGATCGCAAACAGTATCTCTGGGCCCGCGACGTCAACAGCGGCGTGCTACTGTGGCATCGTGAAGTTGCGGTCGAGGAACCGACCGCCGACACGCCCGGTTGGGGCGACCCCTGGCTGAGCGATCTCTTCGTGGCCACCGGCGGCCGCGTCTATACCTACGATCTTTCCGAGGACTCGACGAATTGGGCGCTCACCGCGTACGACATCCGCACCGGCGACGTCGAAAAGGTGTTCGACCAGTCGGTGGTGATCCCCCGGGAAACCGACCGGTGGGGGCGGACGGCGGTGTCGCTCGAAGCGAAGCGGGCGATCGCCCGCGGGACCGTTGCGGTCGAGGCGGGCAAGGTCATCCAGCTCTACGACGGCACGTTCTACATCATGGATGCGAGAAGTGGCGACGTGTTGTGGAAGAAAGGCCCGGCCGCCGGCACGGAGTACCGGTACGTGCTGGCCGGGGAGGGAATGCTGATTGCCTTGCGGGCAAGAGACGAACCCGTTTCGGATGTCCGGGGCATGCACATCGCCTTCTACCCCGAGGCGTTGGAGGCCTATCGGCTGGAGGACGGAAAGCCGCTGTGGATATTCAACGACTTCCGCCCCGACATGGAGGTGATGAACGACCTGTACGGCATGAGTGACGGACGGTTGCCACTTGCCGGTTTGCCCCGCGATTCGCGGGCGGAAGCGAACATGGTCCTGTTGGACGCACGACAGGGGGCCGTCCTTTGGAAAAGGCCGATCCGCATGTCGCGAAACTACATTCACCATCGACAACGGCACCCCATCATCATCGGGAACGAACTGTGGGACTTCCCGGGTGCATCGACTTCCAACGCAGTATCCTACGACCTGGCAACGGGCGACGAGCGACGCTCGGCGAGCTGCGGCCGCAACCGCGGTTGCATGGGACACTGCGCCACGGTGAAGTACCTGATTATGCAGAAGAGCTTTCAGGTGCTCGACGACGCGGATCCAGAGTCGGGCCGACTGAAGTACTTTGCCCAGCGATGCTTCAATCCGTGGTGCGGTCAACTCTTGTCGCCTTCGTACGGCAGCGTGTTTTCCGGAGTCTCCATTTGTCCCTGCGAGGCGTTCATTCCGGGCAGCGCTCAGGCGTTCTACGCTGAAACGCCGATAACGCCCGTGCCCGATCAACAACGCTTGGACAGAGCATCTGGAACGAAGGCGATCGGCCCAGTTCCGCAGCAGACGGCACAGCGGTCGGCCACCGCGACGTTCGAGTGCGGCAATCCCGCCGGGTTGCACTTCGTCATTCGACGGTTTCCCAAGCGACGGCCCGAGTCGGGAAGCAGTCCGTTCGAAAACACCCGCGGACTGGGCTGGCACGGCTACTCACGACAAAACACAACACCTGTTCACGCCGGCGACTTGTCGCTCGTGGCCCATGTTCACGAACACCGACTTACGGCGTCGCGCGACGGCGAAGAAGTGTGGAACTTCGTGGCCGGTGGGCGGATCACCGAACCGCCGGTAGTCCATCAGAAGCTCGCCCTGTTCGGGTGCCACGACGGGTACGTGTATGCCCTGAACCTGTCCGACGGTTCGCTCGCCTGGCGATTCCTGGCGGCACCCGCCGACCGGCGGCACGTGGTCTTCGGCCAGGTCGAATCGGCTTGGCCGGTGTTCAACGTCGCGTTGTACCAAGGCAAGGCGTACTTCGTGGCCGGGCGCCACGCGGCACTCGACGGCGGCTTGCACATCTATTGCGTCGACCCGGCCAGCGGCGCCCTCGCATGGCACGTCAAACGCCGCCGCGGCCTCTCGACCGACACGCTAACCCCGTACGGTGCGCGGGACCCGGTGACCGGGAAATCGACGGGCAAGGATATGGAGCCCGGCAACACGTACGAACTGGCCGACCCGATCGAAGTCCGCGACGGCCGGATATGCGTCCGCGGATACTACCGGATCGGCAAACGGCCGCCGGAAAACGTCGAGCTACGACGATCGCCCACGGCCGAACTGGTGCTGATAGAAAACGTCAACAACCCCCAGGACGTTATCATCAACCCGGAGACACTCACGCCGCCGGGACTCGAACATCGCGACTGATTCAGGACAGGTAACCTCAGCCAGAGAGACGGTGCCGTCACGCCACGGACGGGCGTGAAGCCGTGCGTCACTTCACAACGATTCGTGCTCCGTCGAAGCTCGTGGTCCTGTCACCGATCTTCACTACGGTCTGCATGCCGCTGCCGTTGATTTGGGCCGCGGGCGGCTTTCCGGAACCGACGAACATGACGACCCAGATCTTGGCCTCCGTACCGTCCGTCTCGATCGTCAACGGATCGCCGGCGGTGATTCTGGCGTCGGCCGGTTCGAGGACCCAGCCTTTCACGAAGCCGTTCTTGCGACCCTCGAGCAGGAACATCGGCCGGCCGGCCTCCGTGCCCGCGGTAACCTTCACGTTGTCGTCCGCAGGAATCACGGGAACCGGCGGCTTCAGGTCTGCCATCCACTTCTGTTCATCCGCCGAGCCGATGTTCGCTTGCCAGGTGTACGTGTGCTTCGCGGAACTCTTGATGTCGTCCAGCGTGGTGATGATCGCTTCGTTCTTGTCGGGCTCGGAGAAGGCCACCAGCATGTGCCGCTGGGCCTTGTCCACGTCCAGGGACTCGTAGAGGGCTCCGCCGTCGACGATCGCATAGCCGCCGGCCGGGCCGGGCTCGAAGGCCACGCTCGTCCCGGTTTGCGATTCCGCTCCCTTGATGTTGTACTTCCCGTTCACCAGAAGTGCGCTGTAGAAACGCTGTTCCCGGTTCTTACGCGGGCCACCGATGAAGCGCGTGTGGTAGCCCAACAGATTGATGGCAAGCTGTTCCGGCTGGTCCCAGCCGCGATCGGGGTGGAACGTATCGGCCATGATCGATGCCTGAATGTCGTTCTCGTCTCGCCAGCGATTGCGGAAGAAATAGAAACCGCGGTCGTCTCCCGCAGCCTTGGGGAAAGCGCCCGTGGGGTCCTTGGCGGTGACGTCCGCGGGGTAATAGAGCATGGTCCAGACGGTGCCGGCGCGATGGCCGTCGAACCGGGCGTCGGCCATGTCGAGCGGGGCCAGCCGGCCGGCCGAGCGGTCGTAGAACCACAAGTAGTAGGGAAGTTGATCCTCCGGACACAGGTTCAACACCAGGCTCTGAAAGCCTTGTTTCAGGCCCGAGCCGCTGGAGACCCCGTACTGGACCCCGCGATGCGTCACGGGCATGCAGGTGTAGGCGTACATGGCGAGCTTCCAGAAGTTCTTCTCTCGCACGGCCTCGTACAGTTCCGGATCGCCCAACTCTTTGGCGGCGTAGACCGCCGGCAAGAAGAAACCGCCCGGGTATTCGGAATAGCCCAGTCCTTCGTGCGAGACGCCCAAATTGCCGAAGGCCGTTCCGACGTAGCGCCGAAGCTCTTTTTTCAGAACCCGGTAGCGCTCATCCTCCGGTGTACCACCGGACGACAACAGCAGGAGCATCTCGGCACCGCGGATGACTCCGATGAAGTTCGACGTTCGCATCCCGCCCAGGTTGGTGTGGCCCAGACCGGCCAAATGCTTAAGCGCCGCATCCACTTCCTTGCGGGCCTTCTGGCGCTGCTCTTCCGACCAGGCCGGGTAGGCCCAGTCGTAGGTGAGGGCCAGACATCGCGCGAACATACTCTTTCCCAAGGTCTCCGATCCCCTCCAGGGGCGCTTGAGCATCGCGTCGAACGCAATGTCGGCGTACTTCTGCTGTTGCGCTTCGTCTTCCACGATCAGGCTGAGCAGCGCCGCCTCAGTGGCACAGTACCCCCCTTTGTAGCCGGCGGCGTGGCCGAAGTAGGCGGTGTCGATGTCTCCGTTTTCAACGCGGGCCCGCATCGCCTCGTACGCCATCTGGTGATGCGAACCGTCGATCCTGATCTGCCGGCGGATGGTGGCGAGTCGCTCGGGCGCGACGAACAACCGCGGATGTTGCTCTTCTGCCCGCGAGATTCCGTCAAGCAGGCAGAACAGAAGGGCACCGAGAATCATCCACGCCAAGAGTTGTTGTCTGGGCATTTGCGTTGCTCCCATACTGTTGTTGTCTTTCGACAGAGTGTGGTTGACCGAATCGAACGGATCCCTTGCCGATCGCCTACAACTATCCGCGACTGCCCGGCGTTCTGCAAGTCCCGGGATACCCGAGAAGCCGTGCGGCCTCGGGCCCGGGTAACGTGCGAAGAAGATCACGAGCGACTATACTTGGTGGGACATCTGACGCCAAAGTCAGCCCCGCCCGGCACCCGCCGCACCCGCATGCCACGACCTATCGGGGCGGTATGAGCCACGCCTGGGCAGACGGGCATCCGTACATCCGCGGGAAGGACGCGATCTACGGCTACGACTTGCGCGTCAAGCCGTGCGACTGGACAATGGAAGACGGCCGATATGTCGGAGGATCACTCATGCGAATCCGATTCGCTGGTACGCTTTCAGTCATTGTCTTGCTGTTCATCGCGAGCGGTGTCTGTATCGCTGCGCCCGCACCCGATGTGAACGTTGGGTTACGAGAAGCCGATCTTCCCGGCGGCCTGATCGTGTCTGAATTGGCGGAGGTTCTTCGAGAGCACGACCTTCAACACGGCATTGCGGTGGTGGTCGGTTGCCGCGACGGCGAGCTCGTCGAAACGCTCGGCGCGTCCTTTCCCGGACTGCTGGTTCACGGCCTCGACGCCGACGCCAGCGCGATTGACCGAGGACGCGATCGCATTCAGAAGGCAGGCCGGCTTTACGGACGAGTCTCGTTGGAGGCGTGGTCTAAGCCCATGCTGCCACATGCATCGAATATGGCGAATGTCGTTGTGGCCCAGCATCCCTCGACAATTGGCGACGAGGAGCTGCAGCGGGTCGTCGCGCCGAGGGGCATTCTGTGCCGCTTGACGCGCAGCGGCTGGACGGTTTGGAAAAAGCCGATGCCCAACGCCTTGGACGATTGGCCCCATGCCTTTGGGAACGTGGCCGGCACGCTCGCGAACCACGACAGCCTGGTCGGGCCGCCGGAGGTCATCCAGTGGATCGCCGGTCCCCTCTACGCGGTGAAGCCCCGCATTGCCGCTGACGGCATGCTGTTCGCCGTTCGGCAGGCCAATCACAACGATTCCGAGCGCGTGATCTTCGCCCGCGACGCTTTCAACGGAATCTTGGTGTGGCAAGGCCGCTTCACCGTTCCCCGCGTGCGAGTGAGGTTCAGCTACGGCTGGCACCAGGATGCGGGAGTGCGCTACTGCTGGCTGAGCGCCGGCCGCGGCCGTCTGTTCGTCTTGACGGATCCCCAGCCAGTCAGTCTCAACGCACGCACGGGCCGCGACGTGGTCGCCTTCGAAACACCCGAGCCGGCCACGCGTGCACTGCCCCTAGCCGAGACGGTGATCTTCACAACCTTGCACGGTGTGTACAGCTTCGAGCATCGCGGCGGGCCGCCGGTGTGGTCGGCCGAATTGGACGCGGGCGACGCCGTCACGGTCGACGGTCGCGTCTTTGTGGTGGACGAACGGCAACCGGAGATGTCCGTGGTCGCGCTCGACGGCAGCACGGGCAAAGAGCTGTGGCGTCATACTCCGAAAGGCCTGGCGGTTTCCGGGACCGAAGACAACCGCTCGACCACGCCCCTACGGGTGCCGTGTGCGGGCGAAGGACGTGTGCTCGTCTGGCATAAGCTCTCCCAGCCGACGGTCAATCCCGGCCATATCGAAGGCGGGCGAATCACCTGCCTGGACGATGAAACCGGCCGCACGCTGTGGCAGATTGAGCCGCAAGACTTCGGCGTGGGCAGCCTTGGATATCCCAGCTACGTGATGATGGCGCACGATCTGGTATGGGTGCTGGGCATCAAGGAGCACGCCGACGACCGCGGGAGGAAGGGCCATGTGTTCACCTACCTCGGTTTGGACCCCAGCACGGGGCGCGAGGTCAAACGGTCGGACGAAACGAGGATCACCAACGCGATATGCGTTCCCGCGTTCGCCACGGGCCGATACATTGCCCCGCGGGACAACCTGATCGACGTCGCCACGATGCAACGCGTCGGCGGCACGGCCACGGGGACCCGGTCGGGTTGCGTGTCGAGCAGCATCCCGGCATACGGCATGATGTTCACCGGCTCGCACGTGTGCAGTTGCGGCGGCGGTTATCTCAACTATCCGAATCAAACGGTCAAAGCAGCGATCCCGTTGGACCGCGCGAGCGAAAGCGGGATGGCTGACGAGGGAACCACGATACTCGAAAAGGGCCCGGCTTTCGGAACATCGCTGTCGAAGTCGAATGGGAGCGACCCGGACTGGCCCACGTTCCTCGCCGATCCTCAGCGGACGGCGTCGGCCGAATTCAGCTTGCCGACGGAAGCAGTCCGGACGATCTGGACCACCCGGTTGCCTGCGCACGGCGACACGCAGTGGCGCTCCCTCTGCGCCGACGGCGACGCGATCACGGCCCCCATTGTGGCGGACGGCAAGGTCTTCGTCGCCAACGCCGACGCCATGACGGTGTACGCCCTCGACGCCGCCACCGGCAAGCTTCTGTGGGACTTCACCGCGGGTGGGCTCGTCGATTCGCCACCCACGATCGCCCGCGGCTTGTGCCTGTTCGGAGCGGGGGACGGTTGGCTCTACGCGCTTGAGGCCGACGACGGTGAGCTGGTTTGGCGACGTCGACTCGCCCGAAGCAACCGGCGAATCGCGATGCTGGGGACAATCCAGTCGGCGTGGCCCGTTAGCGGCAGCGTGCTGGTGCTCGGCGACCGCGTCGTTGCCTCGGCCGGGTGGTACAACTGGAGCGCTCATCGAAACTGGATCTATAGCCTGGACCTGGCCACGGGTGAAATCGTATGGACTAGTGGCACGGCGGGTCCGAATCGCAACGGCATACTCGCCGCAGCGGCCGACGGCACGGTGCTCGGCCACGATCCGAACGTTGCCCCGCCCGAACCGTCTCCACACGGCCGACGTCGCCGGGGCGTTTCGTTCCGCGGTCCCGAGCATTTCAGCATCACTCAGACGAATCCCTGGCGGCGAGGCAAGGGCCACGACACGCAACTAACTGCACGCGGTGATCGGTTCGTGTATCGTGTCGCCCAGTCACGCGGGCAACTGACCGCGATGGTTCTTGAGGACGTCAAGCGTTACCGGGCCGAACCCGCGGCATCTATTCAGTTACCCAAGCATGAAACCGTCGAGGCGATGATTCGGGCTGGTCAGCACCTCTGGCTGGCAATCCGGGACAACTCCCATCCGAAGCAGGCAGCGGGCCGGCTTCGCGTGCTCTCCGCCGCGGACCTGCAAGAGACCGCCACTCTCCCTCTTCCCGCGGTGCCCGTCTTCCAGGGTCTTGCGGCGGCCGATGGCAGGCTCTACGTTTGTCTGTGCGACGGTCGCGTGGTGAGCATCGGACGCTGAGAGACAATCGAGTTGCTTGTGTGTGATCGGTGGACGCCACAATCGGACACGCACTTGTCGGGTAGATTCACGTCGTGCCGCACGGATCACGAACCATTCAGATTTCGCGTTGGCCTCGGACATGTGTCGACCGGTGCCTTTGATTCATGGGAGGAACGCCAATGAGTAGTCGATTCAGTCGTCGTCGGTTCGTCCAGTCGATGTCCCTGGCCGGGGTCGGATACTGGGCGACCGGCGGGATCGCGCCGGCCGCGAGCAAGTCGGCCAACGAGAAGATCAACGTGGCCATCATCGGCGTCGGCGGACAGGGAAGCGCGAATATGAGCGGCGTTGCCGGTGAGAACATCGTTGCCCTTTGCGACGTGGATGAACGTCGTGTCGGCAAGAAATACGAGCGATACCCAAATGCCGCGAAGTACAAGGACTTCCGCAAAATGCTCGACGAGATGGACCGTGAGATCGACGCCGTCGTCGTCACAACACCCGACCACACGCACGGCCCGGCCTCGATCACGGCCCTCGAGATGGGCAAGCACGTACACTGCGACAAGCCGCTGGCGCACAACGTCTACGAATGCCGGCTGATGGCCAACCTGGCCCGCGAGAAGGACGTCGTCACGCAACTGGGGGTCGAACACAATGCCGCGTGGCACCAGATGCGGGCGGTGGAGCTGTACCGGGCGGGAGTAATCGGCAAGGTCCGCGAGGTGCACTGCGGCCAGGTGCGTCCCAGCGAGTACATATACCCCGCCGATCTCAAACCGAGTCTCTTGGCCGAATCGGGCCGGCCGAAGGACACGCCGCCCGTGCCCGCTGGGCTCGATTGGGACCTTTGGCTGGGACCGGCTCCCTGGCGTCCCTATCATCCGGCCTACTGCCCGCACAGTTGGCGCGTCTGGCGGGATTTCGGCACCGGCTTTGCCGGCAACTTCGGTTGCCACATGATGGACTTTCCGTTCACGGCGCTGGACCTTAGGTACCCGACGAGCGTCGAAGCCACCGGCAAGGCGGTGCCCTACGAGCGGCTGCCCGCCGCGTGCGCCCGCTTCGAGTTTCCCGCCCGCGGCGAGATGCCCCCGGTCACGCTCTACTGGCACGACGGCGGCAGCGGCCCGCCCGCCGATTTGCTCGAAGGCGAGACCGGCACGTGCCTGATGGTCGGCGAGAAGGGACGGATCCTCGTGCGCCACGCCAAGGACGAACAGGATCCGATCCTGCTCCCAAAAGCCCAGTTCCGGGACGCCAAGCTGCCGGAAACGCAACTGGGCGATGCGGAGACGAACCGCCGTGGCTTCCCCCGACACATGCGGGAGTTTACCGATTGCATCCGCAGCGGCGACAAAACCGCCACCGACTTCGCCAATTTCGGGGGCCCGCTGGGTGAGGCGGCGCGGCTGATCCACACGGCCTTCTACGCGGGTGAGAAGATCGAATGGGACGGCGAGAACATGCGGATCACCAACCTGCCGGACGCAAACCAATACGTCCGTCGCGAATACCGAAAAGGCTGGGAGCTCTAGGGACGAGGAGGACATTTCATGCGTTTTGGCATCGTGTGTCTCTGGGGCTGTGTCCCGACGCTGCTCGGTTTATCGGGCGGTCGCCGCCGAGCGGCCGCAGCGAGAACACGGCTTCGTCTCCATCTTCAACGGAGAAGAGCTGAGCGGCTGGGACGGCCGAAAGGACTGCTGGCGGGTTGTCGATGGCGCCATCGAAGGAGCGCCGGAGAGCGGCGATGAAACACCCAACAGTTGGCTCATCTGGCGCGACGGCACCCTCAGGAACTTCCACCTGAAGCTCAAGTTTCGCATCCGCTCGGGCAACTCGGGCGTCTTCTACCGGGCTGTCGAGGTGGGTGACGCGGGGCGCGGCTACCAGGCTGAAGTCGCCACCGGTCCGATCGGCACCGGGAAACTCCACCACGGCGGCGGCAAGCGCGGAGCCCATGCAGCCGTCGGGCAGTTCCTCATCAATCAGAATGGTGCGAAGGGTCTTCTCGTCGGCGCGGTTGCGGACACCAAGTGGTTGGTGGAACTGCCGTACTACGTGCCAGGCGAGTGGACAGACTGCGACATCATTGCACGGGGCAACCACATCGCTCAGTACGTAAACGGCTTGCCCACCGTCGAATTCATCGACCGAGACGAAAAGGACGCCGAACGCACACGTCGCGTCGACGAGGGCATCTTGGCTCTGCAACTACATCGCGGACACGCCATGCAAGTACACTTCAAGGATATACGCCTTAAGCAGTTTTCCAACTGGCATTGCGCGAAGGTCATGCCCGACTCGAGGTCAACGGGCAGGAGACGACCGGGGCTGCAATTCCGCTTCAAAACGGCAAGATCGCCCTGCCAAGCGACGTGCCCACCGAGTACCGCAACATCGTGCTCATTCCTTACTAAGGCGATGCAATCTTGCTTGGGACCAAGATGGTCTGCCGGCAGAATTCCTCATCTCCCAAGACATACGAGCGAGCCGTCTCTGCAACTGATGAAGAGACTGCCGTTGGCCGATGCCATACCGTCGAAGACTGGCGGAGATGCCAGTTCGAATTCAGCCTCCGTTTCTCCGGTCGCCTTGGAGCAGATCATCAGATGGGCCCCCTTTCGCCCATCGTAGTGCGCCCAAGGATCGTTGGCATCTATTTGGTCCCGCACGCCGGCTATGCAGATCTCCTTAAGACCCACCACCAGGGATTTCGGCAAGATAGGGACGGGAACAGACCAGAGCGTGCGAGGCCGCCTGCGCCCACTCCTTCTTCCTGCATCGGCCGTCGCAAGTTTGCTCTCACTCGCGAACAGTATGCAATTGCCGCCGCCCGGATGGAAGTTGCTGTGCGAACTGCTCTTCAGGATGTAGTTGCCATAAACGTTGACTCCGTACACATTCTGCGAATCCAACACAAGCATGCTGCCTTTCGCCGGCGGGAACTCCCAGTACGCCGAATTGAAGAAGGAATCGTCCAGGAACCCGCCGTATGCCAAGAGTAGCGGAGGATTGTCGCCGCGAGGGCGGTCCAAGGTCTTCATGTCAAGACCCCTGCCGCGCATGTGCATCTTGTCACCGTCGCCGACCAGCAGATCGGCGCTAATCTCTCCATCCAGCCATCGGCTCTTCAGCGGCGTGCCGGTTTCGATATCAAGGATGTACAACGCGATGCCGGAGTGCAGCATGGTCGATCTGCCTGCCGCAAAGTAGACCTTGCCGTCGTGGACCAGCACGCTTCCGGAAACGGGCCAGGCCGACTCCAATTGGCCGAATGCCTGCACTTGCGCGTCAGCCGGTGCGGCCCGAAGGCGCCAGATCAGCTCGCCGGAATCAGCGTCCAGGCAGTAGACGGCGCCATCCCGTCCGCCAAACACCAGTCGCCCTGCGAAATAGGCCGGAGGCGAGTCGATGCGGCCATCGGCCGTGTACGTCCACGCGGTGCTGCCGGAACTCTCCTCGAGGCCGAACACCTGATGCCGCTCCTTCGACGCCAGGAAGACCTTTTTGCCGGCAACAATCGGCGGTGTCAGTGAGCCGCCCGGACGGGCGGTCCACTTCGGCTTCAGGTCGCCCGACAACGGCACCGACTGAAAGGCGCGTCGCTCGATATCGCACCGATACATGGGCCAGTCGCCCTTCCCGGCTATTGCCGTCGCGCCGTACTCCCTGCCAAACGCGACACCTCTGGTCACGGCCGCCCCATCGGAAAGTGTTGTGCTTTGCGGGGCGGCACCGGAGAGGACGACGATTCCGTTCAGTTTGCTGGTGGCCTTGCAGCCACACATGTGCGAAGGCGCGTAGAGCATCCCATTGGCGGGCATCACACCGTAGCGACAGGCGCCTTTGATCCATCTGATGACATCGACCTGGCCGGAATTGAGGTCGAAGCATTCCACGCCTTTGTTCCTGCCGTAGAACAGCAGATTTCCGGTCGCCTTGTTGCGATAGCAGTTGTGGTGTGTCCCGCTCGAGATCACCGTCGCGTCGATGACCCTCTTCTTCGCTCCCGTTGCCGGTTCCAGACCTAACAACGAGGGACTCTCGTGGTCGAGCATCCAGACCAGTCCCTGGCTGACGAGGACGTCGGGCGGCGTGGAGTAGCACAGGGTGGCGGCATCCTTGCTCCACAGCTCCTTTCCCGTTTCGGCGTCCACGGCGGACAAGACCGCGAACCTCATCTGCTTGTCCGGGAGATTGCCTTTCTTCGGAGCCGGTTGGCTGAACAGCAGCAGGCCGTCATGGTAGACCAGCGTGCAGTAATCGTCGCGGTAGGAGTATTCCCTGCCTCCCGCCCTGGCCGCCGTGCCCGGACGTTCGAGCTTCCAGAGCGTCTCGCCCGTTTGCAGATCGAGTGCGACGATTTCTCCCCGGTCCATAAAGAAAACTCGCTCTTTGCCCAGCGTCAGCCGGCAGTCAACGTGCTGGGGCAACACGTGGTGTGAGCCAATTCCCCCGTGCCCCTTGCTCTCCCAGAGGATAGTGCCCGTCTCGGCGTCGACCGCCATGATCGAAACGTCTTGCTTCTTGTCTTGCGTCCCCAGCGAGTGATTGACCGCCAGAATGAGTCTGCCGTCGCGGCACACGATCTCGAACGTTTTCTCCGTGCCGTCGTACCGGTGAATCGCCCGGCCGGTGGCGGCGTCCAACGCGGCAACGGGCGCGTACAGCCCGAGCGTGACGAACACCCGATCGCCGACGGCGACCAGGCGCCGCAGCATCTCATCGGGGTTGCTCAGCCTTCCTCCCCCGGTCACGCTGCCATCCTTCTGCCGCGGCAACCAGTATGCGCTTCCCCACTCCTTGATCGGATGTTTCCAAAGCTCGACCCCGTTGAACGCGTCCCGTGCGATCAAGTACCACTTGTCCGGCAATCCGGCCATTCCCGCGGCGGAATCGTCGAGGATGTAGAACAGGCGTCCGTTCGCGGTGACCATGGCGCTGAGCGCCGGAGCCCACTGGTGGCTCTTCAACCACAGCGGGGGCTGCTGCCACTGTAGTCTCTTAGGGAAGGCCGGCATGGCATCCGTCGAAACGGCATTACCGTCGGGGCCGTGCAGCCAATGCGTCCATTCGTCCATCCGGGCCGGCCAGTTCTTGACGGCCTTTGTCCAGCCCGGGACCCCTGAATGCCCGACCGTGAAGTCCAGCCCCTCGATCTGCAGCGGATGCTTACTCAACACGACCCCGTTCGGCGCCAACACCCGGTACAGTTCGGCCGGTGCGACTCCTCGGCAGTCTTCGGCGACAATCAGATTGACCAGGCTGTCGACATAGGGCAGCGTCGATCCCGTCCAAGCGCGCACCGAGACCGGGCCGTAGCAGCCCGCTGCCCGGATCTTCCGGCGCTCCGCCGCAACGTCCTGCTCGTTGCTGAGTAGGCATTGCACGAGACACCTATCATTAAGACGCAGCTCTTGGACGTCGGCAGTCTCCACGCCGTTCAGGCAGACGATCAGCCCACCCTTGATCCCACTCCCTTCAACCAGCGTCCGGCCCGTGTCGGCGATGACTGACCGCGCGACCAGCGCGAACAGCATCCAACAAGTCCAGAGCCAAACACACCGGCGGGCCTCGCGAACTGATCGTGACCTTCTTACTTCTTGTGTCGTGACGCACCGCCTTTCAGTAGATCGTTTGCAGGAACCGGGCTTTGCAAGTCTCCCGGTCCGCCCAGGACACGATTATCCCGATGCCGAACTCGGCGCTTCGCCCGCCCGACGATCCCCATGGCCACGAGGACGATGTCCGGAGCGGCCGTGCGAATCCTCGGTTTCCCTCAGCGACCGCCGCGTTTCGGTATCGGACCAATCAGCATTTCGGTCCCTCGCGAATGAACCCCTCCGGTCCCCCATTGTACTTCGGCGAAAGACGGTTTCTGCCCCCGCCGGGGTAGAACAGGCCGCGGACCTTCTCAACGCCCCCCGGCAACCACAGGCAGGCGGGCCGTGGCGGCTGCTCCTTCCCGTGTCGCGGCGGCACCGGCATCTCAACGATGTACGTCCAGTCGCGCTCGTTGCTTCCGTTCTTCGGAACGGCCGTTGCGTCGCTCGTTGCCAGATCCGGCACGATTGCAGTCAGCAGCAGTCACAAGACCCATCGCGTATTTTTCATCGGTATCGCTCCTGCGCGGGGAATTCGGTTCACGGCTCGGCGTCATTATGGCGACCAGTTTGCGGGAAATCCAGTCGGCATTGGGCCAGACGGCCGTACTTGGAGGTTTGCAGAACGCCCGGCTCTGATGGATAATGGTCCGGCAAATTGGCCCCGTCCACATCTGCCTTCCAGCATGGTGCAAGCCCGTCTGGGAGACACGATGAAGACGTCTATGGTATCGGCTGCCGTCGTACTGATGGCAGCAGCGGGTGCAGCGGCGGCCGACGCGGGCTACGAGTTGGTGCTCGAAAAAGCGGTCGGCGACGCCCAACCGTTGTCGATCTTTCTGTCGTTTCGCGGGGGGCAAGTCCATGCGGCCTTCGGCGTGGCGAAGACCTACAATCAACGCCCGCACGACGTACACGCGTCCGGCCTGGCGTGGAAGGGCGACCGGTTGGCCGGCGAGGTCGCCGTGACGGTCAACCCTGACTTCTGGGTCCCCGCCGACGGAAGGCCCGTGGCCTGCCGCTACCGGATCGACGTGACGCGATCAGGCCAGCGCGTGGCGGGCCATTACACCGGCACGTTCGGCGACGAGGCCCGTTCGGGAGCCGTCGCGGGCAAGGCGGTGCCGATGGGCCGGTCCGAGCGGCAGCGAGTCCGCATGCAGTTCTACCAGGCGCTGAGACGGTGGGCACCGCGCCCGGGCGTCCGGGCCGGACCAAACACCGACTACGCGCTGGACATGATCCTCAGTTTCACGTGGCGCGACGGCGGGGCGACCGGGGCCCTCTTCGAGAGTCTCGTGCCCGACTACCGGCGCTACAGCGCGATCGTCCGCAAGCTGGAAGTCCGGCGCGACGGCGCGAGGTGGACCGGCACTGCGGTGATCGACGTCGACCACGGAGACGACCCCCGGCCGCGAATCGGCAGCGGCAGTCGTTACGAGCAGTACACTTACACGCTGAACGGTTTCGCGATGGGTGACGTCGTTGCCGGGCGCTTCGACACGGCCGTCGGTGAGATCCGTGATACGGGCGGATTCATTCTTGGCAGCATCGATCGTGGCCCTGTACCGCAGTTGGGAGACAGCCTGGCCTTCCTCCGCTGCCATGGTGCCATGCGGGACGACGGCCCGGTGGTGCTCTACCTGGCGATGGGCAGAGGGGGCAAGATACACGGTTACTCGTACTGCCCGAACTGGAACCACCAGCCGCACCCGGTCGACGCGTCCGGCCTGAGTCGAAAGGGCGATGCGCTCAGCGGCAAGGTCGTAGTCCACGTTCGCCCCGACTGCTATCGAAAACCGATTGTCTACTTCGCCCTGCCGGTCGACGTCGAAGCGAAGATGGCCGACGGGTCAATCGTCGGGACCTTCACCTGCACGGACGAGGGCAACTCGCGACGCGGCGCAATCTCAGGCGAGCTTCGCCCCAAGGCCCCGCCTATCGCGACGATGGCTAACCTTCGGACGTGCGAATTATCGTTGGGGTACTCCCTGCCGTCGGGGCCGATGCCGAGGAACGACTGGCGGGGCGCGAAACCGAACCACTGCAACGTCCGCCTGCACTTCGCCGGGGGGAGGTACGTTCGCGGAGAGGTGTTCAACCCCCACGCCGAGGACGCCTTCGCGGGCGAGTTCGGCGAGGTCGATTTTTCGCTTGACGGCGACCGCGTCGCGGGCAAGGTCTGTTTCCAGATAACCGCCTCACCTGTGGTACGCAAGGGCGCCTACGAGTTCCGGTTCCAGGCGATCGTCGACGGCGATCAGCTCGTCGGGCTCTGGCAGGCCACGGAGAACGGCCAACCCATCTATACCAAGAGCGCCAAGCTCGGCGGGACGCTCACGGCCGCCGATCGCGACTAGGGAGGGAATGCTGGTGAACGTGCGATGGATGCTCCTGTGCGGGTTCGTGCTGGCCGCCGGGCCGGCCATGGCGGCCGACGAAGTCTACACGCTGACGCTTCGCGGCGGTCTGCCCGGCGAGCGGGACGTCGAAGTGTTCCTAGACGTCGCGGGCGGAAGCGTCGAGCGGGCGTTCGCGATGGCCCCGCAGTTCAACAAGGTCTCGTACACCGTCGACGCATCGGACCTCACGGCGGCCGACGGCAAGCTGGCCGGGCGAATCGCGGTGACCGTCACCTCCGACGGGTACAATCCCCCGGCCGGGTACACGGATTTCTGCAACTACACGATCGACGCAAAGGTCGCGGATGGGGAGGTTGTCGGCAGGTTTGCCGGCACGCACCGGCGCACGAACACCCCGGTCCCGCTGCAAGTGGACGGTGGGGTGCCGCCCGGCTCCGCCGGACCGCAGCAGCTCGACGGAGCGGTCATCGGCACCGTCACCGCGCCGCCGAACTGGGGACGGAACGTCCGCTTTGCGCTGTACCTCGACAACGCCCGGGCCCAGCCGGCCCCGCAGCCGGGCAAGCGCACCAGGACCCTCCCGAGATGGAACCTGCCCGGTTTCATGCGCCTCACGACCTCCGGCGGCAAGGCCGACGTCGCCACGCTGCGCGGGTTCGGCGGCCATCCGATCAACTACTTCGAGGCCGAGGTCACGCGGGCAAACGTGACGTTCTCGGCCGGCCGGCTTGTGGGCACGGTCGACGTGCTGTCCGGCGGGCGGACGTATCGCTTCACCCTTGATGCCGATGTGATCGGCGACCGCGTGGCCGGTGGATTTACCAAGGTCGTCGACGGCAAGCCGGACGTGCCCGGCCGCCTCGTGGGGACCGCCGAAGACGTGAGCGACGTCCCGGCGACCGACGCTATCTATTACCTCGTGCTCGACAACGCGGTCGCCTCCCGTGAGCGCGATACGGGGGCGGCTACGACCAAGCAGATGATCCTCCACCTGCCGTGCGAGGCGGGGCGGTTCCGCGGCGGGGTGGGCTTTGCGGGGACGTACAACCATACGTACCTCGACGCCGAGTCCGCCGGGCTGAAACTGGCCGGCCGGAAGCTCGCCGGCACGCTCGACGTGACCGTCAATCCCGACCCGTACGTCCCGCCAGACGGTAAGCCCGTGCCGTGTAAGTACACGTTCGAAGCGCAGGTCGTCGACGGCAGCGTGGTGGGCACGTTTTCGGGTACGTTCGGCCCGGAAAAGGTAACCGGCCGATCGAGCGGGGAGTATCGCCGCCGCCCGCCCGTCCCCGAGCCGATGCAAGTGAACGTCAAGCTGGAAAACGGGGCGGCCGGGGAAGAGGGCGGACCGGCGTGGCACCGCCGGTGCTACATCAACTTCGTCGCCACGGACGGCAAGGCGAAGGCCGGGAGCTTCTCCAACAACAAGGGCGGATTCCAAGGCCGTCTCCTGAGCGCCGACGTGAACTGCGACGGTGAGTCGTTCACCGCGACGATCGAAGCCGTCGTCGACGAATCCCGCACCGTGCAGGTCGGCCGGCACACGTTCCGCTTAAGCGGCAAGGTGATCGGCCTGGAGATATTCGGCCAGGTCGAGACATTCTTGGAGGGCCGCCTGTGGAAGAAGAACACCGCCTTCATGGGCTCCCTCTGCCCAGCCGAACATGATGGAGCGCGATGAGATGAATTCGGCCGTCGAGTGTCCCTTCCGGTGAGCGAAACGGACCACTACCGGCGGGGCCCTTTGGGCTTCAATCTCTGTCCGTGTACTGCGTGCAGCTCGAACCATGCTTCGGCGAGTTCGCGGTCAGCCACCCAAAACCAGTCGGCCCGCTCATCTTCGGGCACGTCCGTGAATCTGCGGAAGACGGGCGCGTCGGTCGGCGTGGCGGGCCGCTCGGGGGCGTCTTCGGCCGGTGCCGCCCTCTTGGCCAACTCGGCGGTGTATTTCTGCGCGGCGTGGACTTCTTCCGCAGTCGCCGTCTCGAAACCGGCGTTGAGCGTCGACCACCGAGTTCTCAGTCGCACGACCACCAACATTGGGTAAAGGCCCTCTTGAAGCTCCACGACCTGCCCGTGTGCAACGGCAACGCCGCTCAGGACCACTTGCACCCGACCGTTCTGGGTGAACGGCGCGTGCAGCTTCAGTTGCACTCTTCCCGGCACTTCGAGAACGGTGTACGCCAGGAGCGTGGCTTTGTCGCGCTTCTGCAAACCGGTGTTGAGCGTGATCCCGCCTTCTCGACGGGCGAACTTCGAGTCGAGGGGATGGAAGACCGTCCGGTATCCGTCGATGGTCACCTCGTCCCCCGGTTTGGGACGCAGCGACTGCAAGCTGCCGAGGGCCCGCATCGGGTCGTCTTGCATCGCGAAATCCAGCCCGCCGGCCAGCAACCACTCGGAAGGACTTCGGCCGACGGGAAGCTGCACCACCGGCACACCGCTCGGGGGCTTGAACCCCTTGGCCGGCGGAACGGCGACGAACGTTGCCGGCGGATCGTCTCCGGCCGGGTCGATCACGTAGCCGCCCTCGGACTCTTGCAGCGGGATGCGCGGCAGCTTGAACATGTCCTCGACCGCATGGCGGCGAATCAGATACCCGGTCGACGCATCGACTTGCTTCAGCCGGATGGGCCCATTGGTCGGAAACTCGTTCTCAGGCAACCGCAACGTGAGTGCCTTGTCGACGAAGAGTGAAAGGTAATCCCACACGCGAATGCACGTGACCTTGCCGGGGAACTTCTTACCCCAGCCCGGCCCGCCGTGAGCGTCCAGGTAGTTGCCGTGCCCGACGTCGTGAGCGACGGCCAGGTGCGGCAGCCAGCCCGATCTTGCCCGGTAGTTCAAGAGCGACGGCCGCACGTGCCGGTTCCACGTGCCACCCCACTCCGTTTCGCCGTTGAGGCTGACGTGCAGGATCGTTTCGTCCTGGACGTTCGCCCAGGCGGCCGGCGGCCAGGTCGGCGTCTCCGCATGGTAGGAGATGGTGGCGATGGTGCGATCGGGAAAGGCCCAGGCCAGGTAGTAGGGGAACTTGCCGACCGACGACTTCCCGAAGGTGATCCACGGCGCGTGGCGGAACTCGCCGATGCCGGTTTCCTTCGCCACGGAATCCAGAATCTGAAAGATGACCCGGTCCCGCGGATTCTTGGCGAGGATCTCGTGGGGATAGTAGCGCAAATAGACGATTCCCATGTCGTGTTTGCCGGCCACGTGGCGTAACGCGGTATGTTCGCCAAAATGTTTCGAGTCGGTGTTTGCGCGGATCAACAGCACGGCGCGAATGCGTCGCGCCTGCGGCGGAACCCACGCCAGAATGGCAGCGTTCTTCAGCGCCTTCCGCGGCGGGGGAGCCCCGTCGGGCACTGCCAGTCCGACGGGCCAGAACGGCGGCTCGGCAAGGTCCTCCGCCCCGGAGACGGTTACCGCGCCGAGCAAAGACGCGGCGAGCAATACGGCAACCACGATCGTCCGGCGGCCGACTGTCGCGGAGTGTGATGACCGTTCACGGTGGAAAATGCAATACACCGGATTCGAGCCTCGCGTTTTTGGGGTTTCCGTTTACCAACAGCTTCGGAGCGCCGGAGACTTTCACCGACATAGCCCGGACATCGCCCACGACCTCGACCCGGTCTTTGCCCACACGCACGAAGCCGTGACTGATGAATGTGAAGAGCTCGTCGTCGCCTCGCAGTTGCACGACCTTGTCTTTGGCCGAGGGAAATGCGTACAGCACGCGATCGTCGACATCCCGGCCGGCGATCCGCACGGCAACGCCGTCTTCGGTTTGGGCGATGCGGTCGAAGCCCTCAATCACCGGCTTGTCGTGCTCGAACGGCACGTGCAGCGCGACGAACGTCGTGTCTTCCGCCCGGCGCTCGACAGCGACGCTCACGCCGCCGACTTCCGACTTCGTCAGGTACCACTCCCACTCGTCGTCGCGCGGAGTGCGCGGGCTGCCCTTCGTGTAGACCGTGGGCGAATCGAAGTAGTACACCGAGGTATCGTCGGCCCCGAGCATATGGATGCGCACGCCGACCTTCCGGTCGTACCACGCTTTGCCCATGATGCTCTTGGCCGGCTCGATCGCACACGTTTGCAGCGTCTTCAGGTTCCACGCCTTGTCGCCCGCGGCGAGCAGGTGCTGCGACGGGACGTGTACTTCGGGGATCTTCAGCAACGTGTCGTTGAGCGACGTCGTCCTCTTCCATCTTGCCGGGTCGGCCGGTTGTGCTTCTCCCAGGGCATGGACAAGCCAGTGGATCGTGCGCGGGCGGTTGCTGGTCACGCGGTAGACGTCAAGCAGGTACTCATTGGTCAGGAACAGTGCCCGTGTTAGGTCGGTATCGGGATAGACCTTCTTCGCCGGGAACTTCGGTTGATCGCTGCTGCGGACTTCGCCTTCGCCCTGGTAGATGGGTTCGGCGCCGATCGTGGTCGCGCTGACGAACTTCACTAGCGGTGCAAACTGGTGCCGCGTGGGCACCGGGCCGATCGGCTGGGCCTGTAAGCCGTCGACCACCACGCCGCAGTGGCCGCGTACGTGGAACTCCCACGGCCCGCCGTTGTACCCCCGCGAAATCGACCGGTTGTAGTAGATCGGCCGGCCGAATTGATGGTAACCGAGCAGGCTGAAGCAATCGGCGAGGTAGTGTACGTACAGCGTCGCAAACTGTAGTGCCACCGCCGGGCTGCCCGATTCCCAGTAACGGGGCGCCTCGTCGGCACGCAGCATGGCGAAACCGCGTTCCGGGAAGACACGCGAGGGGGCCGGCGGCGGCGCGACCTTCCGGGGATCGATCGGCTCGAGCCCCCAGAACAACGTCGGCACGTACTTGGCATCGCCCCGGTGCCGCATCTGGGCGAGGAAGTAGCCGAACGGGCCGTCGGGGTACTTGGCGTGCAGGATCTCGAACCAGTGCTTTTCGGCCAGCTTGGCGAGCTTCGTGTTGCGATGGTCGCGCCCGTTCATGTTGGCGCCGTAGTACTCGTCGCGCTCGTCGTAGGGAACGTCGCCGGTGATCGAGCCGGGTACGACTGCGTGCTGAAACAGGAACCGGGGGTGGTCGCCGACCATGTGGGCGCCGCGGGCATCGCCCATGGTGACGCGCGGGTAGTGGTGCAGGCCCGAGGGAAGCTCGATCCGCGGGTAGCCGATCCATAGGAGCGACTCGACGTAGCTGCGCATGGTCGCGCCGCCCTTGCCCACGTAGTCGAAACCCATCTCGGGCGCGCCCAGCCGGTCGCACGCCCGGCACCACAAGAGCAACGTGCCGACGCACGACTTGATCTTCCCGAACTCCTCGAAGTACAGCCCGCCGTCGGCCAGATAATCGTCGAAGTACCACTTGATTCCATTGGGCGATTCCCAGAGCCGCCGCATCGACTCCTTATCACCCATCGCGGCGGCCAGGAGATGCGCCGAGAGCATGCGAGGCCACTGCATGTTCGGCAGCCAGCTTATGCGGGTCTCGCGCCGCGGGTTGTCGAGCTGGTAGAGGATGTGCTTGCGAAACGTGTCTTCCAGCCTCCGTCGCTCGTCGCCCGTCAGCTCGTCGTAGAGAATGTCGTAACGAAGTCCGTGCAGGTACATCGTGTGGCGCCGGCTCTCGCCGATTCTCGCACCGATGAAGCTGAGCAGATACTCCTTCTCGGCTTCGCGGGCCGCCGGGTCCTGCATGACACAGGCATCGAACATCCGCACGAACTGCGGGGCGAACCCCTCCAGCGACTTCATCCGCTCGTATTCGGCCTTGGCCCAGTCTTCACGCTCGATGCGCCGGCGAATCGCGGCGGCCTCATCGGCGGTCCACAGCACGTAGGGGTGATTGGCTGCCACCGCCGTCGAAGTGGTACTGCAGCAAAGCAAGACAACAGTAAGTCGGCTCAGCATTGGCGTCTCCCGGATGAACGGTTGTAGTCAATCCCCGATGCAATACAGCCGCTTCAACGTGCGGAGGTAAAGGTGCCCGCCGGCGATCACCGGGCTGGCGAAACCTCCTTCGCCCAGGTCGTTCTCGGCGACCCGTTCCAACTTCCGCCCCGCCTTGAAGACGAACATCCGCCCTGCTTCGTTGGGGACGAACACAAGCCCCTCGCATTCGACCGGCGAGGTGCGGATCGCGTGGATGCCCGTCTGCGGATCGCCGCCGGTGACGAAAACGCGGTCCTCGGAGCAGACCGGCGTGGCCGTGGCGTGCGAGTTCTTGGTATGCCGCGAGCCGAAGCCGCCGCGATGGACGTCGGTCCTCCAACGCTGGCGGCCGGTAGCCCGATCGTAGCACACGAGCGATTGAACTTCGCGCGATCCGCTAGGATGGACGATGGTGATGCCTTTGCGGGTGGTCGACTCGCCGGGCTTGCCCTCGGCGGTGGCGATGAAGATCCGGTCGCCCCAGATGCAGGGCGAGGCATGTCCCAGGCCGGGGACGTTCACGCGCCAGATCACGTTCTGTTTCTCGCTCCACCTCGACGGCGGCGGCGGCCCGACCGCCTTGCCGTCGAGCGTCGGGCCGCGCCACCACGGCCAGTCGCCGGCATCGACCGTCAGGCCGTTCGGGCAGGCCATTTCCACCGGCTGGGTTTCTTCCGTCCAACCGGAAATCGCGCCTCCCAGCAACCATGTGAGCGGCAGCAGACAGGCAAGCAGTTGCTTCATGGAACCGGTCCCCACGTCCTGCGTATTCAGGAGTCCCTGGATTCTCAACGACCCCCGGGTGCAAGTCCCGAGCGGGATCTGCTTGTGGAAATGCTTCCCGGTATCATGTTACGGATCAGACAAATCCTCAAGTTGTTCGTCTTTCATCGGCACGCCTGAGGACTCACGTCTTCGGTCGCTCCCAGAAATCTGTCCACCGCCAAGGTACATCATCGTTTCGCGCCGCCAGGTCTCGTCGGTCCAGGTCTCGTCGTTTCGCGTTTCCTTGATCTTCGTGTAGAAGCTCTTTTGCCCTCCGTCGGCAAACGACACGGCGAGGATTCCCTCGTTGTTGACGATCATCGGCATGTCGCGATCCGGCATGGGGTTCGTCATGGAATAGAGCGCGTAGACTTCGCAAACGCCGCGGTTGGTGACTACCTGTGAGAACTTGCCCTCGGTCTGGGCACTCTCCGGACACGTCGCGGGAACGACGAGCGCACAGAAGGCTGCGACAACGTGATAGGGCACCCAACGCAACATGACTCATACTCCCGGCGAGTTGAATGGATCGGGTAGCTCAACGCGGTGCGGCGGTGACGGCGAACTCGGTGATCTCCAGCTTGACAAATACTCCTTCTCGGATGGGATATACTGTGCGCTAATCAGGGCGGCGGTGCAATGGGTCGGGTGACGATCGGCGGCCCGGAACGGGAGATTGTGGCAATGGCCAAGTCGCCGGGATATAATCTGCGCGGTGTCCCGTTCCTTCCCGCTCGTGCAAAGGAGCTGCATGATGGCCTGGCGAATTGGAATGGCGGTCTTCCTGGCAGTAGGATTTCTCGTCAGTTCCGGACGTACCGATGGGGGAGGGGCGATGTGCGGTGTATGTCGCCTACAGCTTGCCAACCACGTTTACGATTGTCGAGGCACCTGCAATGAGCGATGTATTGACGCCACGTGCACCGGGGCGAGGGATTGCAGCGAAGCTCTGCGTTTGGTTGACGTTCCTTGCCGCAAGCGCGAGTGTACTCCGGGACTCACATGCCGCCCCGCCAGCGCAAACGCCACTCGACGCGAACGATCATCTGTCTGATACGGGGATCACTGCGGGGATGGCGGTGGTCGCCGGGTTCCGTGATCCGACGCTTGCCATAGACCTGGCGCGTACGGGGCGATTCGCGGTCGTGGCGGTCGCTCCGGATGCTGCCGCGCGCGAGGGCTGGCGCGCGCAGGCCGTCGAGGCGGGGCTGGTCCCGTATCTGCTGATCGAGGACGCCGCCGAATTGCCGGCGTTGCCTTGCTGGAACGACCAGATCGACCTGGTGGTGATCGACGCGGACGCCTTGGCCGGGCGGGCTCCCGACGATGCCGAATTGCATCGCGTGCTCGCGGCCCGAGGCGTGGCCCGTATCCGCCGCGACGGCAAGTGGAGCAACTTGGTCGAACCGGACGATCCGCGTCTGGGAAACTGGGGCCACGACTTGTGCAATCCCGACCGCAATCCGGTCAGCAGCGACTCGCGGGCGACGGTGCCGACGGGTTTGCGCTGGATCAGCGGGATGCGCGGCCGTGTGGGTTGCGGCTTCCTGCGGATCGACGGCCCCCTTCTCGCCAGCATGGCAATATCGAGCCAGAAGGGATTCGGTCAGGCCGCCGAGCTGGCCGACAACCCGACCGCGGTCTCGAACTCGCCGGGCAGGACGGGGCCCTTCGTCGCCCGGTTGGCGCACAATGGGGTGCCGCTCTGGAACACTCTCATGGGCGACCTGCGACACGCCGGAACCAGCGGCTCGAAAGACCAAAACCTGATCGCCTCGGACGGCGAGCTGTTCACAACCAACGTCGCTGGAAGCGAAGGCCGGCTCACGGCGATCAGCCTCGCCACGGGCGCGGTCCTTCGCACGTACGACGAGCTGCCGGCGATGACGGACGGTTGGGAGTCTCGCGTGACCATCGGACACGGGCGGATCCTCATTGCCGATGGAAACGAGCTGATCCTGGCCGATCGCGCGACCGGCAGGATCTTGTGGCGCAGGGCCGCTGCCGACAAGGAGACGTACTGGTTTCAGCCCGCGATGACGGCAACGGCGATTGCCGCGTTTCAGGGCAAAGTCGGCAGCGATGACCGCGGACGCCCCACCTTTCGCGGCGCAACCCGGTATCGCTCGTATCCGTGCGACGCCGTGGTGGCGCTCCACCCCGCCAGCGGCGACGAACGCTGGCGGTGGCGCAACCCCGGCCATCCCACCGAGCCGAACTTCCGCGAGGCGTGCCAGTTGCTCATCGCGGACGACGGAGTCTTCGTCTTCCGCACGTCCGGGCAGAGCGGGAACGTCGGGGACATCTACTGGCTCGCGCGTATCGAGCTGGCCGACGGCCGACTCCGCTGGCGGATCGAGCCGGAGGGCATGACGCCCAGCGAGCGAGACCCCGGACGCTTTCAACAGCCGCACGGGGCGGTCTACAAGATGGCGGTCATCGGCGACCGCGTATACCTGATCGGAAGCCACCACCAGGTCCGCTCGGTGAAGACCGGCGAGATTCTGCTGGCCAAGACGCCGACCAACACGCAATGTCCCGGGCCGGGCTTCAGCCGCAACCTCCTCGCCCGCGGCAACGGCTTCTTCTACGATCTGGGCGACCCGGAGATGCGCGCCTATCACAACTGGGTGACCCGCGGCCCCTGCGCGGCGCTGACCTACATCGCCCGCGGCTTGACCTTCTTCGAGCCGAGCAATTGTAGCTGCAGCCGCTACCTTTACGGAGAGATGGCCTTGCACGGTGACGTGGCACCTCCGCGGGCTCCCCCCGAAGCACGCCACGAGGTCCTCGACCCGCCAGCGGCACCGCGGCCCGTGCATTCCGAGGACTGGCCCACCTTCCTCGGCAACGCCCGGCGGTCGTGCCACGTCGAGACCCGTTTGCCAGTAGAGCTGGCAGTGCGGTGGACGCAGCAGGTGACCACCGTGCCCGAGCCCGACAACCCGTTGCTTCTGGAGCACATGACCACGGGCCATTGGAACGGGCCGCTCACCGCGCTGGTGGTGGCGGACGGCGGTGTCTTCGTCGGCGATCCGATTCGCGGGACGCTGATCCGGTTGGACAGTGTCACGGGCGAGCGTCGCTGGCGACAGACCATCGGAGTCAGGCTGGACGCGCCGCCGACGTGGCACGCCGGCGCGGTGTACTTCGGCGCGGATGACGGCCGCGTGACCTGCCTCGACGCGACCACCGGCCGGCCCGTTTGGCGATACCTCGTCGCACGGTCTCGCCGCGCGATCGTCGCCCACGGGCGGCCGGCCTCGTCGTGGCCCGTACAGGGCGGAGTCCTGGTAGGCGACGGCCACGTCTTCGCCAGCGCCGGTTGGCATCAGGAGACCGACGGCGGCGTGCAATTGGCGTGCCTCGACGCGGGCACCGGGGCTGCCCTCTGGATGCGTGAGCTGGGCAAGCCGCCCGAGGAGCGTTGGCAGCCGTTCGGCACCGGAAGATTCGACGAGTCAGCCACGCCCGTGCAGGCCGGCACCCCGTTCAGCGCCGGGCCCGGCTTGATTGGCGTTGCCGGCGCGATTGTGGGGCAAGGCGACGGTGAGCCGGTCGAGTACTTCTATCGCAAGGCGAAGGGGTACAGCCACGGCAACGTCCGCGTCGACCCCGCGGACGAGACACCCGTCGCCTGGATGATCGACTTCACCAACCGCATCCCCACGGTGAACCACTTCGCAAACCATGCCCGCGGCACGGGCGATGGAATGCCGGTGGCCATGTTTCGCCACGGCGAGCGCCAATGGACCGATCACACCGGTCTGCTGGCCGCAAGCGACTCCCATGCAGTTGGTGTGCAGGCGGATGGCCGAGCACTGAGCGTGCGGGCGTGTGCCTGGGGAAAGAACGAGGACTTGCAGCACCGGCCCGCCTGGACCGCGGAGTTCCGGGACGTGTTCCCGCTGGCCCTGCTGATCTCCGGCGATCAGGTCGTGGTGGCCGGCTTCACCATGCAGCCCGATCCGGAGCGCCGCTACCGCCCGCTTCCCGGCGCCCTGCTGCGATTTCGCTTGGCCGACGGGACACTGATCGACAAGATCGAGCTGCCCAGCTCACCGATCCAACACGGCCTGGCTGCCGCCCGCGGGTGCGTCTACGTGGCCGGCCAGGACGGCGCGATCACGTGTCTTGGATCGGTGGACTCCAAGTCCGCCTTGAGGGACCGGAAGTGAAGCATCATGCGAATCGGAATCAGACAGTCTCTCAGACTCAGCCGTCACCTTTAACCAGCCGATGGCCGCCGGACGTCCGTCCCGGCCGGCGAGGATCGGCTCGTTGTCGGCGTCGTCCGCGAACAGGAGATAACCCGCCTCCGCCGGCACAAAGCCGGGGCTGAGCCCGTGGCG
>Ga0180438_10001722_pt1 | contig 37966 bp, 26 predicted proteins | sample SS_ome_12_FD_132455 | JGI IMG/M metagenome (GOLD analysis project Ga0180438, IMG submission 132455) | Hypersaline lake sediment archaeal communities from the Salton Sea, California, USA - SS_3_D_2 metaG | ecosystem: Environmental > Aquatic > Non-marine Saline and Alkaline > Hypersaline >... | reverse complement strand
GTTGTAGCGGGTTTTTTGTTTCATATTCTTCAGCAAATCCTCCAATCCGGCTTGGAGATTTATTACAACCGAGTTTTTAAATTGGATTTGCTCTTTCGAAAAAACCCACCCGAGTTCTCTCAAAACTGCCGCAGTGGTTTCTCCTTTATAAACTTCCTGATTTTGTGAAGCGCCCGGAACACCAGAGCCAAGCTCAACATCGGGGTCAATTTTTATAAAGACCGCATTGCGCTCCCTTCCAAATCTTACAAGCTCCTCCAGGACCTTACGGCTTATTTTTTCATTTTCCCAGTCCAGGACCGGCCCTTTGGGTACATATAAAATCCGCAGCCGCGGAAAACCGCCGATTATTGATAATGTCCTTTCCAATATCAGACCAGCCGCAAGCGGTTCATTTTTTTCGCCAACCCACAAATTATAAAATGGCTGCCAGCCGTACTTGGATTTTACCTCGCCCCATTCCCAGGTTTGCAGAATATGGGCGCTTTTAAAAGTGCTCAGGGTTGTGTTCCAATCCTGTGGCTTTATATCCGAATTTAATTGCATGCCGGATTCCAGTTATTCTCTCCTCTTGTTGGATTATGTTTTTCAGGATAATGAAAGCCTGCGCAATCTGGTGTAGTATCTAAATAATCTATATAAAACCGGTGAGTAAACCCGGTCCCAGGGCCCTGATGAACGCTGAATTTGCCCCCCAAAACCTCTCTTAAATCTGTATACCCCCCACAGTCCATCAGATCTATCGGGAAATTCACTTTCCAGCTTCTCCATGCTCTCGTCCGGGATGCCCCAGAGGTCATAATACAAGCAGCCGTGCTCCCGCGCCCATTGGATTGCCCGCCACTGGAGCAGGTAATTGGGCATCCGGTTGCGATGCGCGTTCGACGATGCGCCGTAAAAATACCAGGCCCGGCTGTCATTTGCAAATACCATTATTGCCCCGATCAATTCGTCCATATACCTGGCGAAGAACAATTCGCACTTTAATGAAGGGTGGAATAATTCGTATGCCTGTCTGTAATAACGCTCGCTGTGGACTCCAAACCCGTCTCTATCCCCGGTCTGGACCATTAAGGAATAAAATGAGCCGAGATCATCACCCGTCGTAACGAGTACTTCTTGTTTCTCGGCAAGGCGGATATTGTAGCGTGTCTTCTGCTTCATAGCCCCCATAATTTCTTCATCGCTTCTGTTGATATTTATAATGATGGATTGTTTGGGCTGCACATTCAACAACCCGGGTTGAAATCCATCCGGGACGACGTTTTCTCCATCCTGTTTTTTATTTGTATTTGAACCTTTGTCTGGTTTGTCATCTGGTTCAACGATTAAGAACGCAGTTCTTCTGTTCCGGCTAATTTGATCAATCTCCCCCCAGAAATTTTTACAACGATTCTCAAAGAAATTTATCCCGGGTCCTCCCACAGGGCCTTTGGGTATATACCCGACTGACCACCCTGATAAAAACGGCCGGAATAAAATCTGGGCGCCAAACTGAGCGCTTTCCAATCCAGAATTTATGTCGTGAATAAGCCTGTGAGTTTCCCAGCCAAAATTGGATTTTAACTCCCCCCATTGACCTGTCTGCAAAATATGTGAACCCGGATGTTCATGAATAAACGCATCCCATTCAGCTAAACTAACAATCGGCATTTTGATTTAATTTGAAATTGTTCAGACCACAGAGGTAAGATCCGGCGGAGGCGTGCTGCTGACTGCGGCTCCAGGTATACATTCATCCAGAATGCTGATAATAGCCTGCGGGTCCCCCTCCCTTGCAAGGTGAACCAGCTCATCAACTACCTGTTCCAATTCTGGACCGGTCAGTAAATCCTCTTCAGTAAGCAAAACTATATCGGGATGTGATGTCGGTTCATAGGTCGCCCACTTATCCCACAATTCCTCGCTGAGCTTCTCTCCGGGTCTTATTCCGGTAAAAACGATATCGATGTCCTTCCCGGGTTCCAAGCCTGAGAGCCGTATCAGGTCTTCAGCCAAGTCCAGGATCCTGACCTGTTCGCCCATCTTTAAAACAAATACTTCCCCGCCTTTCCCCATTGATGAAGCCTGTAAAACAAGGTAGACCGCCTCCGGTATTGTCATAAAATATCTTTTCATATCGGGATGTGTAATCGTAATTGGTCCCCCCCGGGATATCTGGCGTTTAAATAGGGGAACAACACTACCACGGCTTCCAAGCACATTTCCAAAGCGCACAACCGAGAACTGGCAGCCGGATTTCTGGGCTGCGTCAATCACAATCAACTCGGATAGTCTTTTCGCCGCTCCGTAAATGCTGGAAGGTCGGATAGCCTTATCCGAGGATATCAATACCATTCGCTCCACATCGTAATTTAACGAAGCTTCGACCACATTTCGGGTTCCAAGGATATTGTTTAATACCGCTTCTTCAACGTTTACCTCCATCAGAGGCACATGCTTGTGGGCAGCGGTGTGAAATAAAACCTGCGGGCGCAGATTGTCGAACACGGCGCTGAGCCTGTCTGTGTCGCGGATATCCGCAATAACCGCATGCTGCGGCAGGGTAGGATAGTTTTCCTCCATTTCAAGCAGCGTCTCAAAAATACTGTTTTCGCCGTGCCCCAGCATAATCAGGGACGACGGTCCCCAGCGGGCTATCTGCCGGCATAATTCAATTCCAATTGAACCTCCAGCGCCCGTCACCAGTACCCGTTTACCTCCCAGGCTGGCGCCAATCAACCTGTCATCAATCCTGGCTGGTTCGCGCCTGAGCAGGTCAGAAATGTCCACCTCCCTCAGGCGGCTTACGTTTACCTTCCCCCCGATCAGTTCATACATCCCCGGCATCGTCCGGAATGGGATCCCCATCGCCCGGCATCCATCCGCCACCTGCCGGATCACATTACCGGGCGCGCTGGGGATCGCAATGATTACTTCGTGGATCCCTTTAATTACAACTAATCTGGTCAGGTCGCCCAGATCGCCCAGTACCGGGATGCCGTGTATTTGCTGCTTGAGTTTGGTTGGGTCGTCATCCAGGAAACAGACTGGTTTTAACCCCAGTTGCGCATTTTTCTGCATCTCCCTCACAACCAGGGCGCCGGCATCCCCCGCCCCGACTACCAGCACCCGCCTGGTCCCTTTCTGGGGAACCACCGTAACCTGTTGGGTTTCGTTTAAGATTCTTAAGGCGAACCTGAAACCACCCACAAGCACTAAAGAAAGGAGCCAATCTATCAGGAGTGTGCTGCGAGGGAAAAACGGCAGGATCTCCACTGCTCGCAGTATCACGATTACCAGGGAAATAATCACAGAAGCCGTCGAAACCGCCGCGACAATTAACCGCATTTCTCTGGTGCTGGCATAGATCCACATCCGGCGGTAGAGACCGTAAAAATAATAAACCAGCGGTTTCACCATTAAGGCAATCGCCACCAGCCACAACACCTGGGTGAGATAAAAATTAAATAACGGCCCCAGGTCTGTCCTGAGCGCAAAACTTCCCAGCGCCGAGATCACAATAATAATAAGATCCCCAAGCAGCATTATTCTATTGCGAAGGAACAAACGCGGTTTCATCTTACCTGCCTCTGAAACCCAGGACTGTCGCGGGTGTTCGCAGGAGTATGATCAAATCCATGATCAAATTTCTATGTTTGATATAAAAAAGGTCGAATTCGAGTTTTAACATTGTTTCTTCAACTGTAGATGCGTATCCAAAATTGATTTGCGCCCAACCAGTAATTCCCGGTTTTACCAGCAGCCTCGCCCTGTAGAATGGGATCTGCGCCTGGAACAATTCAATCAATGCTGGCCTTTCCGCCCGCGGTCCCACCAGGCTCATATCCCCACGCAAGACATTGATGAATTGCGGCAGTTCATCTAAATGGGTCTTCCTGAGGAAGCCTCCAACCCGGGTGTTTCTCTGGTCATCTTCCACCGCCCATCTTGCCTGGCCGTCTGCTTCGGCGTCCCGTTTCATTGTCCTGAATTTGATTATCTGGTACTGTCTGCCGCTCTTTCCCGACCGGACCTGCCGGTAAAATATTGGCAAACCGTCGTCTATTATTATGCCAGCCGCAACAAACGGCAGCACAAGGACCATTAAAAACGCCCCTAAAAAGCCCCCAAACAGGTCAACCAGTCTCTTTCCAATTGTATAAAAAATGCTCACCCTCACTTCATCAAGGAAAGACTTTAAAATCCAGTTCGCCTCCAGAGTCTGGATTGGCACTCTTCCCAGTAAATCCTCGTAAACAACCGGCATCCTCGTGATTTCAACTCCCATTTCCTGCAAATCTAACAGCGATTGAAAGGTATCCCCCTTAATTTCACCGCTGATCGCTACAATAATATCCGTCGCCTGCAGCTGGTTTACAAGCTGGAATAGATTTTCCCCTTTACCTAAAACCTGGTAACCTTCAATAAATACGCCTGTCTTATTTGGGTCATCATCAATTACTCCCAGCACGATAAAAGGTTTCGATTTGAGGCTGTTTATTGCCTGGAGTATCAGCCTGCAGGATTTCCCACCCCCAACCAGCAAAACCTGCCGCAAAAATCTCTGGGTATGGAATATCCTGATATACAGCGTCCTCCAGATAATTGTCAGAATGACCACAATCGCCAGGAACACTGCCACGCTTCTCCTGGGCAGCAGGGACCTGGGTGGATCAACATAATAAACGTACAGGATCAAATACAGCAGCAAGCCTATAAAACCAGCCATCAAGATCCCACGAATAGTTGAATTCCAATCACCGGCTTTATTGACATCATACAGCTCGATCATCAGAATAATCCATAAAAATGGCAGGATAAAAAACCAACCGGGGATTCTTCTCTGGAAAAATTCGGTTGAAAATCCTAAGAAGCGTTCGCTTGCAGCCCACAAATAAAGGGAGATTAACAATGCAGTGCACGCCATTATAAAATCTCCCAGGATAAGCACTGCTCGCCTTTCGCTTATCCTCAGCTTCAACATATTTGAAACCTGGAAACTATTCTTCTCAACATTCATTTGTTTTCTTCAGCCCGTTCTTTACCAGATTCTAACCGATCAATTGCCATAATCAGGCTGTTTTTCCTTTTCCCGGCGGCTTCAACAAACCCCAGATAAATGCGCAGCCCCAGCAGAAATGCATGATCCCGATTGAAATCGGGATCCCGGGAATGTACCCCGGGTCTCTCTTTTTCCATCCCACTATTATTCCACTTATGACCAGGATTGAAAAATACAAACCAATTTCCAGCAAGAGCAGGGTTCGGGCCGGGCGATACCAGATCGAAAGCGCCGCCAGGGCAACCAGGCTGGCCACGAAAAGCGGCGGCAGAGCCTGGCGCCATTTTATGGTCTCGGGAAATCTCTTCAGCATCTGCGCTTTCCAGTAACCATAGCGCCAGTACTGCTTTGCCAGCGCCGGGAATGACGGTCTCGCAAAATACACTGACTTAATTTTTGGGTCCAGCCAGATCCTGCCCCCACTCTGGCGCAGTCTTGCATTGAATTCATAATCCTCGTTCGTATGCAAGGATTCATCAAAAAGGCCGCTCTTTTCAAATACGGATTTGTAATAAGCTCCGAATGGCACCGTATCAACAACCTGGGCCTGGTCCGTGTAGCGGTAGCTTGCGTCCCCAATCCCCAATTTATGGGACGCTGCGGCTGCGACCGAGCGGGCCTGCCAGGAATTATTTCTGGGTTTGATAACCCAGACCCCGCCCACATTATCCCCTTTGCCGCTCTCCAGGTCCGCCACACAGTTCGTTATATAATCCCGGTCTGGAATTGAATGGGCGTCCAGTCGCACGATAATCTCGCCTCCGGCCGATTTTACCCCCAGGTTTAATCCAGCAGGGATCACTCTCTTTGGATTTTCAATAATCCTGACCGCCATGCCGGGATTCGAAGCTCTGAATTCCTCAATTGTTTCCACCGTCCGGTCTGTTGATTTTCCGTCAGCAATCAGGGTTTCAATTTTGGAGGCAGGGTATGTCTGCTGTTTAATTGCACCCAACAAAAGAGCGATCGTCCCCTCTTCATTAAAACACGGCACAATGATTGAAACGGTCGGCGGCTTGTTTTCGATCATAATTGAATTAATAACCGCGGGTTGCAATTCTCAGTCCGTGATTTTAGCGGACCTGGTCCGGTTTCCTTTCCTGCAGAAGCTTCTTTTTTTTCTGTCTAACCCCAAGCCGCTGCCCTGCCAGTCGCCGCCTTACTCCGGTATTGATTTAGCCTGTATTGAGAAACTGCCCAAAAACTAATCGGCTGCCGCGATGGCTTCAATCTCCACCAGCCCGCCTTTTGGAAGCGCGGCCGCCTGCACTGCCGACCGGGCCGGGTAATTCCCGCTGAAAAATTCTGCATAGACTTCATTCATCCGGGTAAAATTTTTGATATCGTTCAGGAATACTGTGGTTTTTACGATATTCTCCATCGACAAACCCGCCTCCGCCAGGACAGCCCCCAGGTTCTTTAATGCCTGCCTTGTCTCAGCCTGGATGCCTCCCTGCACAATCTCGCCGGTTTTTGGGTCTATCCCCAACTGTCCGGAGGCGAACACAAACTGCCCCGATTTTATCCCCACCGAATAGGGTCCAATCGCCTTTGGCGCATTCTGGGATGTGATTACTTCCTTTTTAGCCATCTTCGCTTCTCCTTCTGGTTGAAATAATTTCGCGGGTAATTCTCACCATTCTGTCACAGCACAATATTGACCAGCCTGCCGGGCACATAGATCACCTTGCGGATTTTTTTACCGGAGATAAATTTCTGGACCAGTTCGCTTTCCAGCGCGAGCTCTTCGGCCTTCTCCCGGCTGATATCAACCGCCACATCGACCCTATCCCTTACCTTTCCGTTCACCTGCACCACCAGGGTTATCTGGTCTTCCGCCGCGGCTTCTTCATCTACCTCCGGCCACGGCTGCTGGTGGATGGAATACGGCTTCCCGGCCCGCTCCCACAGTTCTTCCGCCATGTGCGGGGCGACCGGCGCCAGCATCCGCAAATAGATGTCCTTCGCTTCCTCCCATTCTGGCGTCCCTTCTACCCCTGACTCGCGCGCCTTAACCATCTCATTCAGCAGTTCCATCAGACTCGAGATAATGGTGTTAAATTCAAACGAAGTAAAATCGTGGGTCACACTCCGCAGGCACTGGTGCACTTTCCGCCGCAGTTCTCGTAATAGACCGGGATCGGTCCTCATACTGGGACCCGGTTCGGTGAACAGGTTCCACACCCGCCTGATCCAGCGGTGTGTCCCTTCGATCCCGCTGCTGTTCCAGGGACCGCCCAGTTCCCAGCGGGCGAAGAACATCAGGTACGCCCGCACCGTGTCCGCCCCGTAATTCCTGACCAGTTCGTCCGGGGCGACTGTATTGGCGCGGCTCTTCGACATTTTTTCGCCGTCTTCGCCGAGGATAATCCCCTGGTTCCTCAGCTGCAGCATCGGCTCTGGTCCCTTCATAATTCCCATATCTCTCCCGGCTTTGTGGAAAAAGCGGGTGTAGATCAGGTGCATCGTGGCGTGTTCGATCCCGCCGGTATAGATATCCACCGGCATCCAGTAATCGTATTCAACCGGGTCAAAAGGTCCCTGGTCATAATCCGGGCTCAGGTAGCGCAGGTGGTACCAGGACGAGCACATGAAGGTATCCATGGTGTCCGTCTCCCGCTCCGCTGGCTGCCCGCATTCCGGACAGGTCGTATACTTCCAGGATGGGTGCAGTTTTAGAGGGCTTTCACCGGTCGGCAGCCATTTAACGTCCTCCGGCAGCATCACCGGCAGCTGCTCGTCCTTCACCGGCACCTCTCCGTGTTCGGGGCAGTACACAATCGGGATCGGCGCCCCCCAGTACCTCTGGCGCGAGATCAACCAGTCCCGGATGCGGTAATTGACCGCCTTTTTCCCGATCCCCTCCGCTTCCAGCCAGTCCGTTACCACCTCAACCGCCCTCTCGCCAGGGGTCCCGCTGAACTGCCCGGAGTTGATCATGCCGCCGTATTCCTCATGGTACAGGACGTCCCGGTAATATTCCTGCTCCCACAGGTACTCCATCAGCGACTTGTAGTTCCCGATTGAACCGTCAGATGAAGATAATTTATTGAGGATCTCCTGTTCGCTTTTTAGCGAGTCCCATTCAATTGTCTCGTCTGGAAAAATGAACAGCCAGCGCGACCCGACAATTTCGGTCCGGCAGCCCTCCAGCAGCGCCTGCCAGACAAGCTGGGCATAATCCCCCAGTCTTTCCGGCGGGATTTCTACCAGGATCTCTGTATCCTTCAGTTCAAAGGGGATCCCGAGCTTCTCCAGGTCTTTTACAAATTGTTCATTTACCGCCGAAACTCCTACGGCGGATCTTGTCAATCCATTTGGATTGGCGATCACCGGCAGGATCGGCAGCCCGAATTTTAAGGCGAACTCAAAATCCCTCCAGTCGTGCCCCGGGACCGCCATGATCGCCCCGGTCCCGTAAGTCATCAGCACATAATCGGCGATCCAGACCGGGATTTTCTCCCCGTTGACCGGGTTGAGCGCATACCCTCCCGTAAACACGCCCGTCTTTTCCTTATCGGCTGATTCTCTCTGGATGTCAGTTTGCCGGACTGCGTTTCTGGCATACTCCTCAACCGCTTCCCGCTGTTCCGCCGTCGTAATTTTCTTAACAAGCGGGTGTTCGGGAGCCAGGACCATAAACGTCGCCCCCCACAATGTGTCCGGCCGGGTTGTAAAAACTTCCAGCGGGTCACCCTTTTCGGTCCTGAAAACCACCGCAGCTCCGCTGGACTTGCCGATCCAGTTTGTCTGCAGCGTTTTCACCCGCTCCGGCCAGTCAATCTCGGAGAAATCCAGCAGTTCTTCGGCATAATCCGTAATCCTGAAAAACCACTGTCTCAGGTTTTTCTTGATCACCGGCGTGCCGCACCGTTCGCAGTGCCGGTCATCGCCCCAGACCTGTTCGCGTGCCAGGGTGGTGTTGCAGTTCGGGCACCAGTCGACCGGGGACATCTTCCGGTATGCCAGCCCGCGCTTGAACAGCTGGCTGAAAAACCACTGGCTCCACTTGTAATATTCCGGGTCCGACGAGACCGCTTCCCTGCGCCAGTCGAACATCGTCCCCATGCTCCTCAGTTGTCCCCGCATCCGGTCGATATTCAGGTAAGTCCACTCCTTGGGATGGATACCGCGTTTGATCGCGGCGTTTTCCGCCGGCAGCCCGAAGGAGTCAAACCCGATCGGGAACAGTACGTTATAGCCCAGCATCCGGAAAAACCTGGCCCTGGCGTCCGAGGGCGCCATCGCGTACCAGTGCCCCATGTGCAGATCGCCCGACGGGTACGGCAGCATGGTCAGGGCATAGAATTTTTCCCTGTTCGGGTCGATGTCCGCCTCATACAGCCGGTCCGCAGCCCATCTAGCCTGCCACTTCGGTTCAAATTCCCCCGGATTGTAATAAAAATTATTATCCATTAGCCAGATCGCTCCATCCAGACCGGAATTTTTTGATTATTTTTCTCTAACCTGTGTCAGCCAGTTGAATCTGTCGGGCGCTTCTCCCGAGACAATCCCGAAGAACTGCTCCTGCAGCCTTTCGGTAACCGGGCCGCGCCCCCCGCTGCCCACCTCGACATTGTCAACCGACTTGATCGGTGTGATCTCAGCCGCCGTCCCGGTGAAGAAGATTTCGTCGGCGATATACAGCATCTCGCGCGGCACCATCTCCTCCCGCAGTTCATATCCAAAATCCTTGATCAGGGTGATCACAAACTGGCGCGTTATCCCCGCCAGGATCGAAGCCCCGATTGGCGGGGTGTAAATTACGTCCCGGTGAACCAGGAATATGTTCTCGCCGCTGCCCTCGCTGACAAACCCGTTCATGTCCAGCGAGATCCCTTCGATAAAACCGCGGTCGCGCGCTTCCATGACAATAAACTGCGAGTTCAGGTAGTTCCCGCCCGCTTTCGCCATCGCCGGGTGGGTGTCAGGTCCCATCCTGCGCCAGGAGCTGACCATCACATCCACCCCTTTTTCAATCGCCTCCTCTCCCAGATACCTACCCCACGGAAACGTGATGATCACCACATCCGTCGGGCAGGCCCGCCCGTCCACCCCCAGCCGGTGCGCCCCTCTGAAGATGATCGGTCTGATATAACAGCTGTCCTGGTCGTTCTTCAGTATCGTATCTTTGATCGATTGGCTAATTTGTTCGTGAGAATACGGGACTTCCAGCCGGATGATCCGGCACGAATCAAACAGCCTGCGCACGTGCGCCTCCAGCCCCAACACCGCCGGTCCCTTCGGGGTCGCGTAAGCCCGGATACCCTCGAAGACGCTCGATCCGTAGTGCAGGGCGTGGGTTGTTACATGCACGTTCGCCTGGTCCCAGGGCACAAATTCCCCGTTGAACCAGATCCAATCCGCTAATGGTGTCGACATGTTAATCTCCTCTATTTGAGTTAAAACAAAAACCTTCGCCAGCCAGGGACGAAGGTATACTTCGCGGTACCACCCTGTTTGCCTGGTCTGCTCGTGTGATGGTTTATTTTACCCATTCTAACTCAGGCCGCTCAGGACCGCGCTAACGGGCGGTTCCCGCCGCCAGCTATGCCCCCAAGCGTGCCGGGCTTCACTGGCAGAGTCTGCCCCATTTCTGGGACGGCAGGCGAGTTCAGCCCCGTCCGGGTCCAATTCCCAGACTGTGTTCACAGGACACACCGCCGGATTCGCACCTCTCCGCTCCAGCTCTCTGTGTGATAGCTTACTGCTCCTGCCGCAACTTTATAATTTATCAGCGGTCAGCGTTCAACTGCCAACAGGGCTGCCTTTTGTTGGTCTCTGAAAGCGGACCGCTGAGGTTTTGTGGACCCAGTGGGATTCGAACCCACGACCTTCTCAATGCCATTGAGACGCGCTCCCAGCTGCGCCATGGGCCCAACGACAGCGTTATTCTAATCTCAAATAAACCATCCGTCAACCAGGCATGCTTGCCCTTCTTCAGGTGGGGGAGTTGCCATCGCTTTTCTGATCTTTGCATAAGGTGGGCGAGTAAAGAAACCAGAACCCAAATAGATAATAAATCCAGGGGGAATGGATTATTGAATATGTAGCCCGCTATTCAAGGCAGCCGTTATTTTCTCCAGAAATTTTATATTGCAGTCCTGAGCGGCCTCAAACACCTTCCAGGTATTTTACTCCCTGGCCTTCTCAGTGCGGTCGACTAAATGAATTTTTCCTTTGATTCCATCGCCCATATATAGGGATTTATTATAAATCTAGTCCCGTATATGGGGGTTTTATTACATCTATTAAGGCCATCCGAAGGTTCCATGTATTGTTATGCCGGTTGCACAGGGTTGCACCGGGGCTGCACCGGAACTCTGCCAGAATTGCACCTGACATGAAGAAGCAAAGATGACTCAAGAAATCACAAAATTTCCGTAGAATTCTCCTTACCTGAATTAAGCTATACCCCAAACTTTTCTATTGGATCAGTTTTTAGGACAAGCCATAATCCAATGGTATCCGCCATGGAATATTAAAAAAAGTCTTAAACAATTTAGAAATTACATGTGTAATTTAATTTTGAATAATTTAAGGCAAGCAAAATTAGTTAGAAATTATCCCATCCCTTACCATATTTATAATACCTTGAATTTCTGTTAAGTACTATCAAATTTTTCCGGGATCGGGTAATTGCCGTATACAATAATCTATCTAACGAACCATCCTGATATTGGTCATCGAAAGGTGTGATTAGTATTACATTGTTTAACTCCCATCCTTTAAAACTATGAATTGTACACATCTTCAAACGTGGATTACCCATCCAAAATGACATCTTTTTATGGTATGGATTCTCTCCATCTACAAAAACATGGTTCACTAATATTCCTTTATCATTAAAAAAGTCTACAAGTTCCATTCCTTCTGAATGTGTTGGCGACAAGATAACGATATCTTGAGGGTGTTCTTTCCTATTTTTATGTAGATAAATGAAGGATTCCCATGCTGAAACAATGAATCCATTTTTTGAATTAAAGTTTCTCCATAATAACAGTGGTTCTAATCCTTTTAATAAAAGATTATATTCAATTGGTATTGGTTTAATTCCTTCTCCTCCCATAAAAGTATCAGCGAATTCGTTTGCTTTTTCAATTATGGGATAAGGCAGACGATGGCTTTCCTTCAATTCACGCCACCTGCCCCTGAATTTGGTATCAGTCATTGAATCAATCCAAGAAAGATCTCTATCGTATAGATTCTGCCTTTCATCACATACAAATAATAACTCGTCATTTTCAGATAAAAATTGACATAATAATTGATACCAGGATTTTTTAAAATCTTGCCCTTCATCAATTAGGATTGCATCATAAACCCTAATTTTTTTATTTATGCCGGATTGCAAAGTCTCGCTAATTTTTTTTAAAGCAGGTTCTTCCAGAATGATGTTCCCCATACTATCTTCTCTGATGGGCCAAGAGATATCATTTTCATTAAGAAAATCTTTACAGAATCCGTGGAAGTGTTTGAATTCAATTTGGCCCCAATTGAACTTTCGTTTTGCCCTAGAAACATGATCTTTTATATAGTGCCAAAGCGTAATATTGAATGTAACAACTAGTATTTTTTTGCCTTGCTGAGCGAGATTCGCAGCTCTTTGAGCTATCACAAGAGTCTTTCCACTCCCAGCGACTCCGCGGAGCCGCTGATGCTTTTGTGGTAATGGTTTAGTATGGAGATTTTGTTCTGTAGTTAATTTTAGATCCTGACCTTGCTCAAGGGTGTGAAATGGGGGTTTCAACCATGTTCGAATTTCATCTGCCCATTCTGGGATTAGTGTTATGGTGTTTAATCGGTTCCAATCTGGTGCAATTAAATTAAGGTTTTCAAAATTTAGGAGGTCATGACCAAATATAGAACAATAAGTTAAATCTTCTTGTACCAACTCCCTCGCTTGTTCAGTTTTCATATTGTGGAAATATATACCAACCTTGAAAGCAGCAAGATGATATGGATCTTCATATATCTTCATCCCAATATAAGGAACATATTGTTTAACTAGATTGTCCCGATACCTACAAACCTGGGATACCGGACCTGGTATGTGATAAGTACCCCTACTATCTGTAACATAGTAACGATTTATAAGTTCTTCTGTATTAATGAGTTTATTGGATATTTTCTTCTTCTCTGTATGGTAGGCTCCTGCTTGCCAATCTTTAACCTCATAGATCATCATCCCAATTGATGGGTTGAATATGACAATGTCTGGTATATCTCCATTAAAATGCGGTTGTACATATATTTCCCACTTATCAGGTAAAACATCATCAAGGAAACTTACTAATTGACGTTCCCCAGGTGTTAGAGGATTACGAAAATTATTGATTTCTTCCCAACTTGGATTAATTCGAGTCATGATTAATTTCTCTCATATTTACTATTCCTCTACAAGCCAAACAAAATTACATAAATGTGTATTTTTACCGCCTTATAATATATGTATTATTCATGCCACTCCACATAAGGATTAATTGGATCGAGCTCTTTTGGCCATTTATATCCATACAATAGATACAGATAGTCTCGTGCACGGGCCATGGTCATGTAGAAAATCAGTTGTTTACGATTCAGGTCCTCATAATAGGAATGTTTAGGGTCCCGTTTAAAAAAATCTTGCAAACGGGGAATAAAAACCGCTTTATATTCCATACCTGTTTGTCGACGAGGCTCATCGACCTTTAACCCGCGAGGAAGTATTTGTCTATATGTTTCACGTATGTGCTTTTGTGTATGCAAAAGTCCAATCTCTTCTGGTAATAGACCAATGTTTATTAGCTTATTGACCTCCTCAAACACAAAATGTTTTTCTTTCTCGAATGAATTGAAATTATAGACCTGAGGTTTTTCCCCTTCTCGGAGGATCTCATGATCTTGCTCAGGGATAATTTGCTCTCCACTTTCACTTAGGAATTGCTGAGCCACAAAATTATCCTTGATTAGAGAATAGGCAGCTTTAAATATTTGGCGTGTGTTTCTATATGGTATTCGCAACCACCTAGTTCGACCAACAACATCAACTCCACGCTGACGCCAACTAAAGAGACGGTATACGCTTTGCGATGGATCGTCACTAATGAATAAGCTGCCGCCTGGGTTTAGAAAGGCTTGGATAACTTTCATCCAGGTGGGAGCGAAATGTTGAGCTTCATCTATTAGGATAGCATCATAAGTTTTAAAAGGCTTTACCCCATTTAGTAATAACTTCCAGGTTTTTTCGTGCAGATCTACCCAATCATGTGCCGGCAGCTCTTTTAATTCATTTTCATATTCTTCATAAATATCAAATATTTTACTTTTCATTTTTTTTGATAATCTACGACGACTTTCATTACCCCTGCCACCACGAATACAGTTGATATATTGATTTCTTTCAGTTAACCCACTTTCTTTCAACCAAACAATTTCCTCTGCAATAAAATCACTGCCAATTTCAGATATACTCGAATTATTCTCAACTAACTTATTAATAAGCCCCAGAGTTTCTTGAGGTTTTATCCATTGACCATGTTTCAACACAAAAATCTTTGAGCATAAACTGTCAAAAGTAATTACATCCACCTTATTTTTGATGCAATCCAGTTCTGGCTGTAATCGATCTTCTAATATTGGGCGATTAAATGTTGTTACAAGAATTTCAATTTCGGGGTAATTTTCCGTAAGATAAAAAGCACGTAATATCAATACATCTGTTTTTCCAGTACCTGCAAATCCGCGCAGGAGTCTAATATGAGATGCTTTTTTTATACCAGAAACCTCTGTCGGCATACCCGATTCAAGATGTTTTACACGGGCATTCTTCTTTGGCAAATTAAACATCTCAAATGCTGATTGTTCGACTTGATTTTCTGATTCATCGGAATGAATTAAAGGTTCAATTAGCTCTTTTGCAATTTCTTCTTGATCGCGATTATATATACCTTTAAATTCACCAGATATTTGATCAATTACTTTGTTACGATCGTCGAGAATTGCGCAAACAGATCGAACCTGATTTTCTGTCATCTTACAAGTAAAAGGAGCTGGAATTGATTCGATTTTCTGTTGAATTCGATCAGTCTTCAGATCATCTCTCCCAATTAGATGATTTATCCCCCAAGATTTTTCAAGCCATTCAATTGTTCGAGGGGGAAGATTAGGGAGTACACCTGCATAGCGATACGGGAAATCTAATTTTCCTGCATAATTTACTAAGTCTTTATCTTCTTTTAGCATTTTTTCAAGTACATGCGCAGCTGACCGCGCTTGTTCGATAGGGCTATTCTCCCAAGCAGATTCTCCAATTTGTTGTCGATAAACCAAAGCTCTTTTATGGTCCTTATTCGTTATTTGTTACCAATCTTTTACTTCCAAAACAATAACCCCCCGATCTTTGTGCACAACGACATAATCAGGATAACAAGTTTCGTCTTTATAAACTAATTTGGGTTGTGGATAGATAATTACATCTTTGGGTAAATTATCAAGTGCCTTATATAGCATTTGATCACCAGGCTCATTTCCAGGTTTTCCAAAAAATGTAGCCATTATTATCCCTCCAAGTCCTTTGGTTTATTCCCAATAATTATACAAGGAGAATTGCATTTAATATCTGATTATCTTTATATTTTATTTTCCTTATTATGTATATATTTTGGGTTGAACTTTATTTTTAAATTTGCAAATTATTAATAATCAGAATTATAGATCCTGATCCGGAATTTTAAATTATAAAAATATTGAGGAGCCAATATTTCCCAACAAATTTGAGTTAACAGAATATCAATTTGTCCACGAAAGGATAGGAGATGCTAGTGAGATAATCAATAGTTTAATAAATTTTGTTGCCCTTGAAAGGGCTGAAAGTACACACATAAATTTGGTAAATCTTGTTGCGGAAAGAATTCAATCTTCAGGTAATATCCCCCTTTCGAATGTATTAATTGATCTTGCTGTTAGGGTAAATTCAACAAATTATATTTTTGAAATTAAAACACTATCCGATGACAATATTCGAAATCAATTAAGGGATGGATTAAGCCAGCTTTATGAATACAGCTATTTACAAAATCTTTTTAATACTAAATTAGTTTTAGTATTGGAGAGGGAGTTACCATAAAATTATTCTTGGATGATAAATTATTTAGAAGAATACTGCAACATTTTCGTTATTTGGAATGGAAATAACGATCTGCATGCACAAGAAAAAACAAGAAAGAATCTATTATTCTTGTGGGAATAAATAATTTTGATCTGATTTACTTGAAAAAAATTCTACCAATTTCTTTTAGTGATATAAGGCTGATTATTGAATTAATTCAATTGAGAGATATTACAACCTTCTTCTTGATACATGTTTATCTAAGAACCAAATTCACGACCTGCGACACAATACAGCTTCACTTATGTTGAACCACGATGACCCGATGCTGATCGTTTCAAGGATGGTTAGACTTTTCAGACCGTCCTTCACCCTTGGTGTCTATGGACATTTGATGCCCAGCATGCAATCCGAATACGCAGAAAAGTTGGTTGTATTTATAACACACAGTGAAATCCATGGTTGTACCTGGTTGCATTAACCAGAATCAACAATCGCTACCCAACGCTCAATACCCCCACAAATTGTTTAGAAGAAATTACCCCCACCTTTGGGGGTATATTAGTTAGATCTGATGGGATTAATTCTGTACCAGTACATTGCATCCCACCTTCTCAGCGCGATTGATCAGTTGATTATGTCCACTGTGTCCATTGCCTGTATTTGGGGTAATTATGTCCATAATTTCCATGCCCCGTCACTTTGGTTGCACCGGATATGAAGAAGGAACCAATATCACAATACACATAAAGCCATTACTTTTGTTAATTGAGCAGTACCTGGGGGGTTAAGCAACCATACAAACGCGTGCTAAATCCCGCCCGTGTTTTCACTCAGCGCCCTGGTCAGTGCAGCCAGCAGGATTTCGGCGTGTTCCCGGCTGAATGTGATCGGCGGGCGGATCTTCAGGACATTATTGGCGGGTCCTGTGGTCCCAATTAAAACGCCATACATACGCATTTGGTTCATGATGCGGCTTGCCAGGTCCGGATCAGCCGGACCGCCGGGTTTAACGATATCCACCCCCAGCAGCAAACCAAACCCGTGGATTTCACCCAGCATAGGGAAGCCCGCCTTTAACGCCGCGAGCCGTTCCCGCAAATAATCCCCCACAAGGAGGGAATTCTCCTGCAGCCGCTCCTTTTCGATCACTTCAAGTACCGCCAATCCAGCCGCGCAGGAGACCGGGTTGCCGCCGTAGGTATTGAAGTAGCCGCTATTTTCTGCAAGCGCCCGGGCAATTTCCGGCCGGGTCACGACTGCCGCAACCGGGTGCCCGTTGCCCATTGGTTTTCCCATCGTGACAATGTCGGGCACAACCTGGTTGAACTCAAAACCCCAGAAGTGTCTGCCAATACGCCCAAAGCCAGCCTGCACTTCATCAGCGACGCACAACCCGCCTGCAGCGCGAGTCCGGCGGTAAAGCGCCTCCAGGTAGCCCTGCGGCGGGGTGAAAATTCCATCACTGGTGAAGCCCGAATCCAGTATCAGCATGGCTGGCTGCTGGCCGCGGGCGGCAAGTTTCCCGAGCGACTCTTCGATCCCAGAATCCGGTTGGACATAGCTGGTGTCCGAGAGCGGCGGATAGAGAGTCTGGACATGCTCCGGCAGCTTTTCCCGGGGAATTTCTTCGGAGCTGAAGCCGATGGTGGCATCCGAGTTGCCGTGGTATGAAAACCTGGTTATCAATGCGCCGCGGTTGCCCGAGACTAATTTCGACATCCGCCAGGCAAGTTCGTTCGCCTCCGATCCTGTGCAAACAAACATGCACACACTCAGCGGTTCCGGCAAACGGCTGGTAATTTGTTCGGCTAGCTCGAGGATCAGGCCGTGCATATAGCGGGTACTGGTGTTCAGCTTGCGAGCCTGGTCAGCGATCGCTTTGACCACATGGGGGTGGCAGTGCCCCACGTGGGCGACATTGTTATACGCATCAAGGTACCTGTCCCCCTCTTCGTCATACAGCCAGACCCCTTCGCCGCGCACAATATGGATCGGGCGTTCGTAGAACAGGTAAGCGCAGGGACCCAGCAAACGGGCGCGCCGCTCCAGGTGGGTTTGAACCCCCTGGGCCGCTGGTTGGGGAATTCCGGTCAGGCGCTCTTTTTCCCATAACCCGCAGGCCCTGAAGAGCCGCCTGGTTACTTCGCCTGCATCCAGGCGGTGCCATGCCTGCAGCATTTCCCACACCCTTTCAACGCCCCCCATTATGTACTGGCGGTTCTCCGGGAATAAAGTAACCCGCCAGCTTGCGATGATGTTCAACATTGAGAGACGGGCGGCTACCAGGTCGTACAGGACCGAAATTTCAGCGGGTTCAAGCGGTACGGCTTCATGGTAAGCGGCGGTGATCTCCGTGGCGGCTTCCAGCGGGTCATCCTGCCCGGGAAGAATTTGAGCGATCGTCACAGCCAGGTCAGCGATCAGGATCGAATGGAGCATGTCCCCAAAATCTAAAATGCCGGCGATCTTTGCCGGGTTACCCTCTGCCACAACGAAATTATCAGGGGTGAGGTCATTATGGATAAATTGAGCCCGCAGCCCTGGTATTTTGGGGAGCACATTCCGTTCGAAACGGTCGAGGGAGCGGCTTAACAAGCGCTGGTGCTGCGGGTCAGTGATATGGTGTAAATAACCCCTGAGTTTAGCGGCTTGCTTCAGGTCCCATAAAAGGTCATAATTTCCAGCCGGGTGAAAGAATCCCCTTAAAGCCAGGTCCAGCCGCGCCAGGCAGTCTCCCGCCGGGCGAAACAGCCTGCGGTCAATCGGGGAATCGTCCGGATTATTACCCGGCATGTAGGTCAGAACGTGTACGAAGTGAGTCACCCCGTCACCGGATTGGACCTTTGTCAGCGCCAATTTATCGCGTGAATAAATGACCCCTGGCACAGTCAGTCCTGGGTCAACTCTGGCAATATGTTCCAGGGCGTTTAGCTGCATCTCAAGCACAGCCGGGTCCGCTGCCTGGTTGGAAATTTTTAAAACGAAGCGCTCCCCGGTCGGGCTGTCAAGCAAAAAATTCTGGTCCCTCTCGCTTTCGAGGGGGGATATGGTGCCGGAAAGTCCGTAAAAATCCAGGGCGATTTCGTCTGCTTTTTGGATGGAAAAACCGGGTGGTTGGGCACCCAACATTCCGGCCTGGTTGTTTATCTGCTCAGGGTTAGATTTTGAGTTTTTCATGTTATTTTATTATGCGGAAATTAGACAGATCTGGATCAGGGCTGGCCAGGGCACAGCTGCCTGTTTTTATAATTCAAAAAATATTTCCCCATTCTTGATGGTCAAATCAGGATCAAAATTGTCAGTATATTCTATCATTTCGCAAATCCGTAAACCGGCGCAGGCTGGTCTCGAATGGCTTTCCGCCCATGAGGCAGGGCTGGTTTATTCTTATCAACTTTTGATGTTAGCCGCTTCAGGACAGGCATCACCCCTGGGCACAATTACAATGGGATTTCGTCACAATTAAAACATATTATTGCGATTCCCATTGATCCCCATTGACATCATCACTAATTTCGGTAGAATAGGGTCATGCTGGATGACCTGGACCGGGAAATTATTTCTTTCCTCCAATATGACGGGCGGATGCCCTTCACTCAGATTGCGGCAGAATTAGGGACAACCGAGGGGACTGTGCGGCGGCGGGTTAAGCAGCTCGCTGACGACGGTATTATGCAAATCGTGGCGATTGTTGAACCGCAGGACATGGGCTGGGAAGAAGCCGCCATGATCGGCATTTCGGTAAAAGCCAACTTGATCTCATCCGTTGCGGAAGAGATTGCGAAACTGCCCGAAGTCGCCTATCTGTTTCAGGCGGCGGGAGAATTTGAGCTGGTCGCCGAAGTTTTCTGCAAGGATCGGGAGCATTTTGTGGCCTTCCTCAATGAAAAACTCCAGCAGATACCCGGGATAGAACGGACCCAATCGTTCATGATTTTAAAGATGCACAAGCTTTCTTACCGCTGGGGTGAAGCGGAACCCCCGGAGTTCGCCCGTAAATAGATACCCCCTTACTGGATGTGTGGGCAAGAATTTTACAACAGGAGCGCGCATAAGAATGGCAGATCCACCCCAAAAAATCGCTGAGCTTGTCCACCAGAAATCAATCGAAATTCTTCAAGAGGTTGGATTTTGCGTGCCGGACGGGGATGTCCTGAGGCGTCTTGATTCTTCCGGGTTTATTGTTGATAGTAATTCCCAGATGGTGCGGATTCCAGCGGATTTGCTGGATGCCGCCCTTGAGAGCCTGCCCGGGGATGTCAGGCTCTATGGCCGGGACGGGGGCGACCTGGCTAAATTCGGGGTTGAACCCTGCTTCATGGGCGCCGGGACTCCCGTGAATGTATTCGACCTTCACAGCGGGGTACATCGATCTGCCACCAGGCAGGATGTCCGGAACCTGGTCACCATCCAGGATGCCCTGGCCCAGGTGGATATAGTCCGCCCCACAGTGACCGCCACTGACCAGGGCGAATTTTCCGATATGGTCGAAATTTTCGAATTATTCATAAACACCGCCAAGCCGGTTGTCCACCGGGTGCTTTCACCTTCCAGGGTGGATGCCGCGGTTGAGATGCTGTTCGCGGTGGCGGGCGGCGAGGAAGCTTTCCGCCAGAAACCCAGCTTTGCCACCCTTTACTGCCCGATCAGCCCCGGTTATTTCACCCCTGAAAATGTCCGCTGCATGTTGAAATGGGCTGAGTATGGTGTCCCGGTCACCCTGTTGAGCATGGCGATGGGCGGCGCATCCGCCCCAGCCACCCTGCTGGGCGAGCTGATTGTGATCAACACCGACATCCTGGCATGGATTGCGGTCCTGCAAATTCTCTACCCCGGAACACCCTTACTCTACGGCAGCGTATCAGCTGTACTCGATATGAAAACAGGCTTGCTGCCGCTGGGCGCCCCGGAACGCGGGATGGTCAACAGCGGGGCTGCCATTATGGCGAATTATTACGGCATTCCGTCAATGTGCGGCGGTCTTTCATCCGATGCAAAAGAACTGGATGCCCAGGCCGGGTTTGAAAAAGTCAACACTGTCATCCCGCTGCTCCAGCAAAACGCTTCCATCATCTACGGGGTGGGCGCAACCAATTCCGGCTCGACAATTTCATACACCCAGATGGTCTTCGATAATGAGATCATCGCGGGAGTGCGGCGCATGTGGGGCGGGATCAGCCTGCACGACCCGGCTGAAGAAGTTGAATTGATCAAAACCCTCACCCCGCGCGGCAATTTTATGTCCGCCGTCCACACCCGGCGCCATTACCGGCAGCACTGGTACCCGGAAATTATCAGCCGGGATACATACGATACGTGGGAAGAGAAGGGCGAGACCATAGAGCAGATTTGCAGGCGCAAAGCTCAGGGGATACTGGAGGATCACAAACCGGCTCCCCTGGAAGCGGGGGTCGAAGCAGAATTGGAACTCGTTATGCGCCGTTTTATACCGGATTTTGGATTTGACCGGGCAGGTTCTGGAAAACAAGGACATAAATAATATGAATACTGAACGCCCACAAATAGAACCGATCCGCACTACTTATAAGCTGCAGTTCCTGGATGAAAAACAACTGGATAACCTCCAGGATGCAACCCTGCATATCCTGGAGAATACCGGCGTTCAATTTCCGTCTGAAAAGGCGCTGGAGATCTTCACCCGGCATGGAGCGGACGTCGACCGCAATTCGCAAATTGTAAAAATCCCACCCGACCTGGTGTTCAAAGCCATGTCCACTGTGCCGCGCTATTTTACGCTGGGGGCGCGCAGCCCGGAATTCGACCTTCCGCTGCAGGAAGGCGTCTCCTATTTCACCAATGACGGCTGCGGCCATCAGGTAGTGGATTTTAAGACCGGCGAGCGCCGCTCGTCCAGGAAAGAAGATGTCGGCATGGCTGCCCGCATCAACGACTATCTGTCTTCGATGTCTTTTTGCTGGACGATGGTCAGCGCCCAGGACTGCGGGGTAACCTCCCCCCTCCATGAGATAGACATCTCCTGGAGGAACAACACCAAACATTACCAGAGCGTCACCATGATAGGTGAGCCGATATGCCGCTATGGAGTAGAGTTGGCAACCGTACTGCGCGGCAGCCTTGAAGAAGTCCGCCGGCGCCCGCCAATCTCGCTGGTTGTATGCACCATCGCTCCGCTGGTGCAGGATAAAGAAGCCATCGAAGGAGCCCTGGTGCTGGCTGAAGCCGGCCTCCCGGTGGTGATCATGTCCATGCCCACCATGGGCACAACCGCTCCGGCTACATATGCCGGCGCCCTGGCTGTTGGGGACGCCGAAATCATCAGCGCGGTGGTCCTGTTACAGTTAGCCTATCCCGGGGCGCGGATATTCCATTCCCTGCTGCATGCATGGGCGGACCCCCGCACAGCCTCTTACGTGGGATATCCGCTGGATTCGCGGGCGCGCTACGCCCCGATCGAGATGGCTCACCACTGGGGTTTGCCTTCGCTCGGAGGCGCCTTCGGGACTGAGAGCCCCGAACTTGACAGCTGGCAGTCGGCAGCCGAGGTTGCCACCGATCCGTTCCTGGTGGGGCTGGCAGGCGCAGAGATCGTAACCGGCATAGGTCTGCGGGACACCTATACCCTGCTCTATCCTGAAGCCCTCATCCTGGATGACTATCTTTACCACCAGGCGCGCTTCTCCCTGCTTCAAATGGAAGTCAGCCCCGAGACCCTGGCAGTTGAGGTTACTGGTAATGTTGGACCGGGAGGGCATTTCCTGAGCCAGACCCACACTCGCAAACATATGCGCACATCCTTTGAGCGCGGCCTTATCCACCAGTTAGACCCGCTTGGCAAATACCGCGATCCGGTGGAAGTCGCCCGCGAAAAAGTCAGCTGGATTCTGGAAAATCACCATCCAGAGCCGCCTTCAGGGGATGTCCAGAAAGAAATAAACCGGATACTGGCAGCGGCAGACCGGGAATTAAAAACCTGACTCTGAAAATGCTTTTTTATAAAGGAGCAGATGGTTGTAAAGCCGCCGCGATTGGAGTGACCATAGGAAACCATGGAAAACAAGACACCAGATTCCCTGGGTTACCACATGCCCGCTAAATTGGAACCCCGTGAAGGGAACTTAAAGAGGAGAGGTAATGTACAGTGAAACCCCACCCATAAAACCCATTTACCCTGCTTATCACCTTCGCATCCTGAGCGATGAACAGTTAGCCCAGTTTAAATCCGCCACATTCGAACTGCTTGAGAAGACCGGATTTCAGTGCCCATCGGAACGAGCGTTGAAAATTTATGCTGAAAACGGCGGGAAGGTTGATTTCGAGAATCAAATTGTCAGGCTGCCGCCGGATGTCATCCTCGAAGCTCTCTCGCATGCCCCCCGTTATTACACCATGGGCGGTCGTACTGAAGCCTTCGACCTGGATCTTTCTAAGGGAGTCCTCTATGAAGCGACGGACGGCACCGGGACAAAGACAATCGACTACGTTACCCGCCAGCTGCGTTCTTCTGCCAAGAACGATGTGGCTAAATCTGCCCGGATCGCGGATTACCTGTCGTCGATCAGCTTTTACTGGCCGATGGTCAGCGCTCAGGACCACCCTATCGCTCCTTCTCTCCATGAGCTGGAGGCTTCCTTTAACAACACCCTCAAACACATCCAGACGCCGACGGTCGTGGAAGTAATTACGGCGCGTTACGCAGTTGAAATGGCGAAGGTGGTGGCTGGCAGCGAAGAGACAATGCGCCGGCGCCCGCCCCTTTCGCTGCTGATCTGTACAATCGCCCCGCTGGCACAGGATGCAGAAAGTATGGATGCTGCCCTCGTGGCTGCTGAGGCTGGCGTCCCGGTTGGTTTTATGTCCATGCCGAATACGGGGTCCACCGCCCCGGCTACAATTGCCGGGACTATCTCCCTTGGCGATGCGGAAATTGTATCGGCTATGGTCCTGGTCCAGATGGCTTTCCCCGGCGCCCCGGTATATCATTCCTTCATGCCAGGCATGACCCACCCACATACAGGCGCCTACTACGGGCATGAAAGTTATGTATATGCCATTGGAGTGGAGTTAGCCCATATGTGGGGTGTTCCTACCCTGGCGGGCACCTATGGCTCTGGTGCCCTGTCCCTGGGATGGGAAAGCGCACTGCATGGAGGAATGGCATCCCTGTTATGCGCGTTATGCGGGGCGGAAACAGGCAGCGGGATGGGATTGCTGGACGGCAGCACAATCCTGGTCCCCGAAGCACTGGTACTGGATGCAGAACAATATTTGGGAATCAAGGAAAATCTTGAGGGATTAAATACCGCACCCGAGTATATGGCGCTGGATGTGATCGATGCGGTCGGGCCCAGGGGTCATTTCCTCAGGGAGCGCCACACCAGGGAATTCTTCAGGAAGTTGGACTTCTCCGATGTAATGCAGGTGCCTGCAGAAGAAGGCAAATACCGGGAACCTCTTGATGTTGCCCGGGAGAAAACAGGTTGGATTTTGGAGAACCATCATCCCGAACCTTTGAGTGATAACCAGCAGGACGAGCTGAAAAAGATCATTCTGATTGCAGAGAATGAACTGACCGGCAGGGAGTAATCTGTGGAAACATATTTACGAGTGTTATCCGACCAGGATCGTGAAAGAGTGCATGAGAGCACCCTGGAGATACTGGCAAAAACTGGCGTGAAGGTGGACACAACAATTGGGCGCCAGTACCTGAAATCAGCTGGCGCTGAAGTTGATGAGGAAACAAAGATTGTTCGATTCCCGCGGGATCTGGTGGAAGAAGCGCTTGAAATGGCTCCAAAAGAATTCTCTTTGGGCGCCAGAAGACCGGGCTGGGACTTAGCGATGAACCAGGGTGAATGTACCTTAATGGGCGATGGCGAAGGGATAACGGTAATCGATCGAAAAACCGGGGAATACAGGCCAACCTCTAACCAGGATTGGCTGGATGCCACCCGGCTGTGTGACGCCCTGGATGAGGTTGGAGTGTACTGGGCTATGGCTGAACCTGGAGATACGCAGGACTCAATCTCAGAGTCGGTTAATTACTGGAGCCAGACATTCAGGAATTTCTCCAAACATATTCAGGATTCTTCCCAAAGAGCCGTGTACAGTCCCTGGTTGTTGGAAGTGATGCAGGTTATATTTGGTGATAAGCAAACCATCCGAGAACTGCATCCTTTTTCGTTCTTAATTTGTCCGCAGTCCCCACTATGTATCGAAGCGCAGCATACAGACGCCTATCTCGCCCTCAAAGGCTGGGATATCCCGGTTGCGATCATGCCGATGCCCTTGATGGGCGGGACGGGACCAGGGAACATGATCTCGATGACCATCCTGGGCAATTGTGAGGTTATTGCGACTCTGTGTCTCATCCAGGCTGCGGATCCGGGAACGCCTGTCATTTATGCGCCCGCCCTGGCAGTTATGAACCCGCGCAGCGGCTTGTACAGCGCAGGGGCCATTGAAAATGCCCTGCTGAATTCGGCTGCTATTGAGATGGCACGGTATTATGGGCTTCCCGTGGAAGGTTCAGGATGCGGAACAGATACTTATACCCCGGGAATCCAGGCCAGCTATGAGCGTGCCCTGAATTTGCTGGTCCCCATGTTATCCTGGCCTGACTTGATGGTAGGGTGCGGATTACTGGGTGGCTCGATGATACTGAGCCTGGAGCAGCTGGTGATCGATGCTGAGGTTTTTCGAATGACCAGGCAGGCTCACCGGGGGATCATGACCGGTGAGAAATATTGGCTGGGTGAGGTGATCCAGCGAGTCGGACCGGGCGGAAACTTCCTGGGTGAAAAAACCACCGCTGCCAGTATGCGCTCCGGGGAGTGGTTATTCCCCAGTCTGGGAGTTCATGACACCCAGCAAGCCTGGGAACAATCTGGTCGGAAAGACATCCTGGAAGATGCACGCGAAAGGGTCGATGAGCTGTTAAAAACTCACCAATCACTTCCACTCGGGGATGATATGGAAAAAGAGTTGACCAGTATCTTGAAAAGGGCAAAAGAAAGTGAGGAATAACCCGGACAGGTGATAAGGGCAAAGGGATCAAAACCAGGATAGTAAGAAGGAGATTGTTATGAAAGTCTTAGTTTTGGGTGGGGCAGGAGCTGTGTGCAGTGAAACCACCCGCGACCTGGCGCAATACAGCGATTTCGAAAATATTGTGGTTGCGGATTTTAACCTGGATGCCGCCAACGAACTCGTCAGGGATATTGGTGACCCAAGGTTAACTGCTGTCAAATTTGATGCAAATGATTACGACTCCATGTTGAAATTTTTTCCAGGCTACGATGTGGTGATCAGCGGTTTACCCTGTGAATATGACCTGGCAGTCACCAGAGCCTGTGCGGAGACTGGTGTGAATGGACTGGATGTGGCCACTGAAGAAAACCAGTGGAGCTATGATGCTGTCGCTAAAGAAAAAAATATGGTTTACATCCCTGGCATGGGTGCGACTCCTGGAATCACCAATGTTATGGCTAAACATGCTATAAACCAGATGGATGAAGTTGATGATATTCAGATTAATTTTGCCGCTTTCCGCTGCCCTGCACCAGCCCCCGGTCTGTTAGTGACCTTTCTGTGGGAATTCAATCCAAAAACTGAAACCAGGTTCTTCTTCAAAAACGGCGAATACCACCTGGTAGGTCCTTTTGAGGGATTAAAAAAAGTGGACTATAAGGGAGAAATCGGAGTTCAGGAGGTCTGTTATATCCCTCATCCGGAAACAAGGACTATGCCCAAAAGCCTGGGTGTCAAAAATGTGTCTGTGCACGGATGTTTCCCACCCCAGGCCATGAATCTTGCCAGAACTATGCTGGAATGGGGTTTATTTGATGATGAGGTCTTCACTTATAAGGGTGTTGAGATTAATTCACTTGATGTGATGTTCGAACTCTTGCTTCGATCACCCCGAACCAAGGAAACACCAGTATGGGGATACGGGTTGGTCGTGGAGGTTTTTGGCAAGAAAGGTGGAAAAAAGCTCAAGATAAAACTCTGGAATGAACACCCTCCGATGAGCGAATGGGGTGGTAAAGCGGCCTATTACAAGAATATAGCCATCCCGCTTAGTATTGGCGCTCAAATGATCGCCAGGGGTGATGTCACCATCAGAGGAGTCGTGCCACCAGAATTAGCCATTGATCCCGAAATCTTTTTCGATGAATTAAAGCTGCGAGGAATCACCATTGGCGAAGAGATCAAGTGGTTCGATTAATCAATATCAGTGACTGGCCCTCCCGGTTTTTGGAAACCTGGAAGGTCTTAATCAATCATATCTCAGGAGGTCGAAAATGCGTATCTTTGTGTTAGGTGGTGCAGGAAAGATGGGCTGTATTTCGGTTCAATCTTTGGCGAAAGATGACCGGGTTGATGAGGTCATTATTGCCGATATCGATATGGAACAGGCTGAGGCCGTCGCTGATTATATAGACAGCCCAAAAATTGAAATCCAAAATGTAGATATCAACGATGAGGCTGGTTTTGCCAGGGCGCTGGAGGGGGCGGATGCCTGCCTGAACGCCACCGTTTATTATAAGAACCTGTCGGTAATGCAAACCTGTCTCGAGGCTGGAGTTCATTATACCGACATGGGCGGGCTGTTCTACACGACCCGAAAACAGCTTGAAATGCATGACCGCTTCAAATCGGCTGGCATCAGTGCTGTCCTGTGCATGGGATCCGCTCCCGGGGTTCCGAACATCCAGGCCCGCTATGCTGCCGACCGCCTGGATACCATTGAGAGCATCAAGATCTTTGATGGGATCAAGCCGCCTGCGCCAGATGACCTGCGGTTTTCCTATGCCGTTCCCACAATCGTGGATGAATTAACTGTGGAGCCCATGGTCTTTGAAGATGGGAAGTTCCTAGCCAAACCACCCCTGAGCGGATTCGAAGACTACTGGTTCACCCAGCCGCTTGGTTTGCTCCCCATGCACCTCTCTCTGCATTCGGAGGTTGCCACTTTGCCGGTGTTCTTCAAAGATAAAGGCGTGAAAGACTGCTTCTTCAAGATCAATTACTGGGGCATGGCTAAGGAGACGGTTGAGAAAGTGCGCGTCCTGGCTGAGTTCGGTTTTGATGGGCGGGAGCCCGTAGACATAAACGGAACATCGGTTGTACCGCGGGATTTTATGGTTTCGATGCTGTCGGGATATGTGCATCCCATCACTGATCTCCTTGCGCCTCCCAAATCCCAACCTCCTGATTGGGCGAAAGAGATTGTTACCGAAATTCACGGCACCAGGGATGGAGAAGATATAACTTACCGGATGGGAACACTCACCTGCAAGGGTGCCCTCCCCACAGGGTTAGCGCCAGCAATTGCCGCTATCTGGCTTGCGGAAGGACGCGTTGAACCTGGGGTCTTCCCTCCAGAGGCCTGTATGGATCCGGAAGCCTTCTTCAAGGAAATGGAAGCACATCAAATTTTCACCCAGGTGACAGTTACCCAAAAATTGTAAAAGAATGAAATACTTTTCCCATTCCCATAACCGGGGTCAGAATTTCAGACCGCCTGACCTGTATGAATATTCTGTCGACAATTACTGGTTCAAAACAGTCGATCTTGAGAACCAAAAAATCAACGAACCCCTGCGAGGCAGTCACAATGCCGATGTTGTCATTGTGGGAGGTGGCTATACCGGTCTTTCAGCCGCTTACCATATTCGAAAAAAATTTCCCGAAAAGCAGATTGTTTTATTGGAAGGTGCTTGCTGTGGTTACGGCGCCAGCGGGCGTAATGGCGGCTTTTGCATTGCTACTGACCTCATTGGTGATTCGGAAGAATCTGATCCCGAAGTCCGCCGGAAGAACCTGGGTGTTTCATTCTACGGTCTCAACTTCATCAAGAAAATGATTGCAGAACACGGTGTCGAGTGCGATCTTGAAGAGAATGGGATGCTTGCTGTCGCATTGAACTCAAAGCATGTCCGGAGGCTTAAAGATTACCAGGATAGACTGAAAAGATTTGGCCTCAATTCCACCTATCTTCATGGGGAAGAATTAAAATCTGAAATCAAATCTCCTCGCTACATTGCCGGATTGAATTATCCACATGGCGCGATCCTCAACCCCGCCAAACTTGCCCGCGAGATGAAGCGTGTCGTGGAAGAAGTGGGTATTGAGGTCAGGGAAAGAACGGTTGTTACCCGGATAACACCTGGAAAAATAAATCTTGTAGATACAGAATTAGGCGATATCCGTGCGCCCGTAATTGTCATTGCTTTAAATGCTTACGCGAATAAACTTGGTTTCTTCAAAAATCGCTCTTTTCCCATCAGCGTTTTCCAAGTCGCCACCGAACCCCTCAGCGAAGCCCAGTGGGAGGCGATCGGGTGGCAGAACCGCCAGGGTTTGTATGATATGCGGACGATGTTCAACTATCTGGTTCTGACTCGCGATCGACGGATCGTGATAGGTGGATCAGGCGCTGAATATTATGCCAGTGATGCCTTATGCTCAGGCAACGACAAAAAATTTACCCAACGTATCCTTAAGGATCTCTTTTCCTTCTTCCCTCAACTGGAAGGATTAGGTATCGAACACGCCTGGGGGGGCACAACAACCCACACCCGGGGAACGACTCCATCAGTAGGTGTGATGGGCGACTATCGAAATATTTATTATGGAGTTGGATTGAGCGAAGGGGTTCCAACGACTCAAACATTTGGCCGAATCATTGCAGACCTGATGGCTGGGGAGTCAAATGAGTTTACCAACCACTATGTAGTAAATCACCAGATTCCTTATGCCGGTCCATCCAGGCTGCGGAGAATTTTAAGTCTTGGTGCCAGGTGGTACTGGGAAAAATATGGATGATTGACAGTGGACTCAACTGGTATCCCCTCAGGTAAGGGAGTATCGCCTGCTGCAATATGCCCGTTGTGCGGTGGACCCAATGATTGTGCTATGGCAGCTGATCCATCTGCGAGCGAGTGCTGGTGTGAATTCGAAGAATTCCCACAGGATTTACTGGCGCAGCTACCTGAACATACACAAAATAAGTTTTGTATTTGCCGGACTTGCCTGTTAAGCTATTTAAAATCAAGAAGCCATCAGGATAATACCGATGAAGGATAAATAGAGGTTGTGGAATGTTTACACATACCCCGGATATTGTTCCGTTCAAATCCCCAATAAAAGCCGAGTTGTTGTCGGAAGTTGAACTGGAAATAATTAAAGGGAAAACTCTGCATGTATTAAATGAAGTTGGTGTTCATTTTCCTTCAATAAAAGCTTTAGATATTTTCGAAAGTTTTGGTGCGCTGGTGGATTTTAATAGCCAAATTGTGCGCATCAGTCCAGATTTGGTCGAGAAAGCGATGTCGGCAGCACCACGCTCCTTCATACTGGGTGGAAGAGAAAAACGGTTAGACCTGAAACTTGATGGAAAACAATCCTATATTTCCACAGACGGAACAGGGATTCATGTTATTGATCTGGAGACTCGCCAGAAGCGCCCATCATCTAAAAGCGATATAGCCATGATGGCGAGGGTGTGTGATGCATTGCCGATGGTCAGCTTTTACTGGCCAATGGTCAGTTCGAAGGAATATGGGCTCACCGAGCCTATTCACAACTGCCATGCAAGTCTTACCAGTACATTAAAACATGTCAGAGGGGGCACAACGGTTCATCCTGAGTTGGCGAATTATATTGTCGAAATGGCCACTGTTGTTGCTGGAAGCATTGACGAACGCATCCAGCGCCCGCCAATCTGCGCCAATATCTGCACAATATCACCATTGAGTCACGATAAGCATGGTATAGAAGCTGCGCTTATTTATGCTGAAGCTGGAATCCCGCTAAGTTTTATGGCTATGCCAACCATGGGTTCAACTGCACCTGCATCCACTATGGGCTCCCTGATCATGGGGGATGCGGAGGTTATCAGCGCGATGGTGCTGATGCAGCTTGCCTTTCCTGGGACTCCGGTGTTCCACGCCGTTTTCACATCACTGATGGATCCGCGTACCGGCGGTTATATCAGCGATGTGCCAACCCCATCCTATGTTGTGGCAAAACAACTGGCGCATGCCTGGAAGGTTCCCTGCCTAGGCGGTGCCAGGGTGAGTGGAGATGCACCTGTCCTGGGATGGCAATCCGGTTATGAGGTGGGTCTCGGGGCAGGCATGATCGCAATGGCAGGCGGTGATATTTGTGGTTTGATGGGTTTGGTTGGGAGCGCAACCACTCTTTATCCGGAAGATGTAATTCTTGATCACGAAGGTATCGCCCATGTTCATGAAATCGTGAATAGAAAGCCGGTTGATGATATTGACCAGGTATTGGAGCTAATTCAATCTGTTGGACCTCGTAATCACTACCTTAATCAAAAGCACACTCGAAACCATATCAGGGATTTTCATCTGCCGTCCATATTCAGGCAGTATGGTTCTGATGGCGTACAAATTGACCCACGTGAAATTGCATTGGAAAAATTCAAGGAAATTGAAGCAACCCATCATCCTCATCCCCTTCCTGATATTGCGCTTAAAGAAATGGATCGAATTCTCGAATCTGCAGATAAAGATTCGAAAACGATCTGATAATCTGAACATTTACATAGAATGATCTAATTTGCACCAATAAACCTTAATGTATTCATTTTATTCAGAATTTATGTGAAGAATTTCCGATACAGTAATAATTTATGCTTGGGATTGACATTTCAGAATATATAAATTACCATGATGTCCTAGGTAAAAGCCATAAGTTCCAGCTTATTTGGAGATCCATGTATAAGCTTGACCGGACAGATTGGGGGATAATATACCATCTCAATAAAGATGGGCGGATGCCAAGCGCTGAAATCGCGAGGCGATTAGGAAACATCTCCGCCCGCACTGTCACAAATCGAATCGATGCTCTCATCGAGCACGGAATAATTAATATATGTGCTGTAATTAATCCTGTAGAAGTCGGCTATTCTGTGATGGCCGATGTTTTCATCGAAGTTGAACCCGGGCAAGTACGAGCTGTTGCTGAACAAACTGCTCAATTTCCTGAGGTGAGCTATGTCGCCTGCGCAACTGGTGAATCGGATGTCAGTATCTCCTTAAGGGTTAGAAGCATTGAAGAGCTTTTTACCTTCACAACTGAAAAACTGGGGAAAATTCCAGGTGTTCGCCGAACACAAACTTATCTCCTCCCATTAAAAATCAAAGACCTTGATTCATGGTTACCTCCCGAATTATTTGAAGAATTGAGTGAAAGCGTTTTGGTAGACAATTATCCATTTAATGAAAACACTGGTGGAAAATAAACCACTTGTGGGTAGAAACCTGGAGAGCAATATCCACTCTTGGATATTGGGATCAAACAATAATAGATATATTTATTCTATTCTGAAAATATTGTCTTACCATAAAATCTAAAACAAATTTAGGAGGTATAAATGTCCGAAGAGATCTATCAAAAGTTAGCCCAGGCAGTGATCGATGGTGAGGTAGAAGATGTAAAGGCACTCGCTAACCAGGCACTCGAACTGGGATTGGACCCACTGGTTTGTATTAACGAGGGTTTGACCAAGGGAATCCAGAAAGTTGGGGAACTGTTTTCAACCGGGGAGTACTATTTACCTGAGTTGATTATCGGAGCCGATGTTATGAAAGCAGGATTGGATATTCTCGAACCAGCCATGCTCGCGGATCAGAAACGGGAAATTGTTGGAAAAGTGGTGCTTGGCACAGTCGAAGGTGATCTTCATGAAATTGGCAAGACCCTGGTTGGCACCATGTTGACAGCCAACGGTTTTCAGGTCATAGATATTGGAGTAGATAAGAAATCCGATGACTTCATTAAAGCGATTATTGAATCGGACGCAGCTATAGTTGGCGCTTCAGCATTATTGACCACTACTATGTTGAAGCAGAAAGAACTCATCAATGCTATTGAAGAGGCTGGTCTGCGTAAACGGGTGAAAATCATGGTTGGAGGTGCACCTGTTACCGATAGCTACGCAAAGGAAATTGGTGCTGATGGTTATGCGGAGGATGCTATTTCAGCGGTCGATATGGCATTCAGGTTGATTGATGCGCCTGCATAGGCTAAATAATAGGGAGAAGAACTGCTGAAGTTTTGTCAGATAAGGAGAAAAAATTAACTGAATTCCAGTAGGAATCCTGATAAAACCCCTGGAGTGGACTGCAAAAAAAGCAGTGTTCCCATGGGAAGAACCCAGAACAGCCAGGGTTAAAAGATAGGCATCTTTCTGGGTTATGTACAAAGAAACAGGAGGAAGAAATGAGTAAAGATTTTAAGATATTGGGATTGATGGCGATACTGGTTTTGTTGATTATGAGTTTATCGGGCTGCGCAGGAGACCAGGGACAACCCGCAGAACCTGCCGCGCCCGAAGAGCCAGCGGAGGAAGAGACCGCTGCTGAGGAACCAGCAGCCGGAAAGACAAGCATAACAATCCTTATCCCGGATAACCCGGTAGCGTTCAACGGCGTAAATACCGACACAGGCTATGAGCAGGCTCTGGGAGAAATGGTGATGCTTTCGCTGGCTGAAATTGACCCGAATGGCAATGTCTACCCGGAATTGGCAGCTGAGATTCCCACTATTGAAAACGGCGGTGTGGTCGTTGATGAGGACGCCTGGACCATGACCGCCACCTGGAAGCTTCGTGACGATGTCTACTGGGCAGATGGCGAGCAGGTCACCGCTGAAGATGTAATCTTCACCTGGAATGCCATGCAAGATGCCGGAGCATGGTATGCGCCGATGGATTACACCGAATCGGTTGAAAAGATCGATGACTTCACCTTCCAGGTTAACTTCAACTCGGTATTTCCCGCTTACGATGTGCAATTTGGCGGTGAAGATGTCTTCATCTATCCCGAGCACTACTGTGACGCTGAGGCGGGTTTTTACGAATGGAATTGCGATGATCAACCCCTGAGCAGTGGGCCGTATATCCTGGAAGAATGGGTAGCCGATGATCACCTGACATTTGTTAAAAATGAGAATTACTTCGAAGAAGGCAAACCTTCCATCGATGAGGTCATCTTCAGGATCGTTCCTGAAGAATCCGTAAAACAACAGATGATGCTCGGAGGGGATGCAGATCTTCACTTCTGGCCCGCTGAACCTGCCTCCAATGTATATAAGGAGCCTGACAACGGCACCGAGTGGGTAAAATCGCCAACCGAACGCTGGGTGATGAGACTGATCCCCAATATGTATGTAAAAGGCGATCGTGAGACCCCCCACCCGTTCCTCTCTGATAAACGCGTCCGTCATGCGTTACGCATGGCAGTTGATGTTGACACGATTATCAATGATATTTTCCTGGGATATGGAGTGCCGGTCTGGAATGATTTCTTCCGGCCGCCTTTCAATGGCTGTGATATCCCAAGACCAGAATATGACCTGGAAGCCGCTGCCGCGCTTCTCGAAGAGGCCGGTTGGACAGATACGGATGGTGATGGCATTCGCGAGTGTAACGGCTGTGAAAATGCCGAAGAAGGAACACCGATGAGCATGGAATTCGCTATCTACGCTGAATATGGTGAAACCCTTGAATTAGCCCAGCAGCTAATTGCAGAAAGCTGGAGAGAGATTGGAGTTGATGCTAAACTTCAGATTATCGAAGGCGCCATTATGTGGGCAGAGGCTGAAGATGGCGGCACTGAAATTGCCGGTCTTTATGAAATGGATATGTGGGATGATGGGTATCCTGGCATCGATCCTGCCGACCAGATCTGGACTTTCTATTCCTCCGGGAGTGATTGGAATTACGGTAAATGGGTCAATGAAGATATGGATGCCCTGATCGATGAATTCTATACGCTGGATGAAGAGTACCGTTTGGAAGTCGCCTGTCAAATGGCAGCGATACTTGAAGATGAGCTGCCGCAGATTCTGCTTTTCTCTACGCTGGAAATGCACGGTCTTTCTGAACGGCTACAAGGCGTTTTACCCTCAGCTAATGATCCTGTAACCTGGAATGTCGCCGATTGGACAGTCAAAGAAAGTGAGTAGACAAATTTGAGTCACTGCAATATATGGGAAAGGTGAGAAGGAGGGGTTCAGTTCTGGAACCCCTCTCTTAAATTATAGTAAGGAGTGTATATGGGACAATATATCGTCCGCCGCTTGCTGCAAGCCATCCCAATGTTGTTACTGGTAAGCATTCTCCTTTTTGCATTTGTCAACATAGCCCCAGGTGGGCCAATGAGTGCATACAGCCGCACTAATCGAATACCACCTGAAAAGAAAGAGGCTATCAGACGGTCATTTGGTCTGGATAAACCTCTGCCCATTCAATATCTGATCTGGTTGATTGGAAATGATTGGATGCAGTATGACACAGATGGCGATGGCGTTTTTGATGAAACAGGCACGCGCAAAGGCATCCTGCGCGGCGATTTCGGTTATTCCTACAAAAATCGAGAACCTGTTTTGAAAGAAATCGGCCAGCGGGTTTGGAACACGATCTATCTTATGACCGTCACGCTTATAGTGGTCGCGCTTGTCGCTATTCCGGTTGGTATTTTATCGGCAGTCAAACAATACTCCGCTTTTGATATCACTGCGACAACCCTATCATTTATGGGGCAGGCCATCCCGGAATTCTGGCTAGGCTTGATCCTTATTCTAATCTTTTATGCTGCCCTGGAAAATCCAATTACCGGCGGTCCTCTCTTACCTGCCGGAGGAATGTACACCCTGGGGGAGGATTTCTCCATCTGGGATAGAACCGAACACCTTATCTTACCTGTCATAATGGGTATGGTTGGTTGGGTAGCCTGGTATTCACGTTTCCTGCGGTCCAGCATGCTTGAGGTGATCAATCAGGATTATATCCGGACCGCACGGGCAAAAGGTCAGGTTGAACGAAAGGTTCTCTACAAACATGGTCTTAAGAACGCCCTTATCCCCCTGGTGACAATGTTCGCCCTGGATTTTCCGTATATATTTTCGGGCTCACTTTATGTAGAACTGATCTTCTCCTGGCCGGGCATGGGGCGCTTGTACTATAACGCCGCGACATCCCGGGATTACCCAATCTTATTGGCTGTCCTGATCATTGGGGCTGCCTTGATCATCATGAGCAACCTGGTGGCTGACATTGCCTACGCCAAATTAGATCCTCGAGTTCGCTACGATTAATATTAATCCTTCATGACAAAAATTGCGGCTCTCGAGCAAAGCCAGAGTTCCATCCCAGTAACGGACACACTGCGACCACCAGAGAGTATGGGATCACTGGTCTGGCGGCGTTTCCGGCGCCACCCGGGAGCAGTGTTTGGAACGATTGTGTTAGCGATCATCGTGGTAGCAGTGCTTCTGGCCTCTCTGTTACCATACGACCCTGTAGAATCGGATATCAAGAACAGATATCAAGCGCCTTCCCTCCAACATCCGTTTGGCACGGATGGGCTGGGCAGGGACCTGTTGACACGCTGTCTTTACGGCGGTCGTGTTTCATTATTTGTGGGATTTATGGTTATGGTGATTACTCTCATAATCGGTGTACCTGTAGGCATGACAGCCGGGTATTTCGGGGGTGGGATTGATAATGTGCTGATGCGCATTATCGATGTGGCACTGGCACTTCCCACGCTGCTTATATTAATCCTTTTATCCGCGATAATGCGCGAAAGGGAAGTTCCGTTATTAGAAAGCAATAACGTTATGACGATCGCATTCGTAATTGGAATATTTTCCTGGATGACAGTGGCGCGCCTTGTGCGCGCAGTTTTTTTATACTTGCGTGAAATGGAATATGTAACCGCCTCCAGGGCATTGGGAGCATCCACATTTGTTATCATGGTAGGTGAAATCTTACCCAATGGTTTTGGTCCTATCATTGTTGAAGCAACCCTGGAGGTTGGATATGCCATAATGCTTGAATCAGGATTGTCCTTTTTGGGGTTCGGTATCCAACCTCCAACTCCGAGCTGGGGAAACCTTTTAAGCAACGCCCAGGAACATCTGATTGAATTCCCCTGGCTGGCGATCTTTCCTGGTTTATTGATTTTCCTGACAATCATCTCCATCAACTATATTGGTGATGGATTGCGAGATGCTTTGGATCCATTCAAGGTTATGGGAACACTGGAATAAGGTAAATGAATGGGCAGGAAAGGAAATCCACAAAAACTATGCTGACAGAACAACGATCCTTAAATTTAAGAAGAAAATTCAGTTGTTGATTTTCAATTCTGGAGAAATCAATTGCCGAAGACCGACATTCGATCATTGTTAAAAGTAACCGGGCTGAAAACTTATTTCTTCACAGAAGACGGGGTAGTAAAAGCTGTAGACGGAGTGGATTTTGATATAAACCGGGGCGAGATATTAGGTCTGGTTGGCGAATCCGGATGCGGAAAAAGCGCCACTGTCCTTTCGATTATGCGGTTGATTGGCGTGCCTGGAAAAATCGTCAGCGGTGAGGTGATATTTGAGGGACGAAACCTGTTGACATTATCTGACAATGAGATTCAAGATCTGCGGGGCAACCAGATTTCTATGATCTTCCAGCAGCCCCAGTCCAGTTTGAATCCAGTTTTTACAATTGGCGACCAACTGGCTGAAGTTCTCCAGATTCATATGGACATCGAAAAAGATGCCGCCCTGGATCGTTCCATCGAACTTCTGCGAATCGTCGGTATTCCCGATCCGGACCAGAGAATAAAATCGTATCCCCACCAGTTATCAGGAGGACAGGCTCAACGAGTCATGATCGCGATGGCACTGATTCTTGAGCCGAGCCTGCTGATCGCTGATGAGCCCACAACAGCGCTGGATGTCACCATCCAGGCCCACACCCTTGACCTGATCCCTCACCCGCGTAACCAGCTGCCAACCGCTCTCACCCTCCTCAC
>Ga0180438_10001721_pt1 | contig 37994 bp, 52 predicted proteins | sample SS_ome_12_FD_132455 | JGI IMG/M metagenome (GOLD analysis project Ga0180438, IMG submission 132455) | Hypersaline lake sediment archaeal communities from the Salton Sea, California, USA - SS_3_D_2 metaG | ecosystem: Environmental > Aquatic > Non-marine Saline and Alkaline > Hypersaline >... | reverse complement strand
CAGGCAGATTTCGACATTTATTGTCAGCACACCCTCTCCATTTCATTTTTGCATGACAATCCGACTGACACGGCACATCCACCTTGACTACCCTTGCGCTCCTGTGAAAGCGCCTGTCATGATTCTTCTTGATGCTTGTAAACGTAAAAATGACCATAGTCGGCACATTCAGGGCAGACGCACAATGATAAACGCCCGAGTCTGTGGAGACAACCAGTTTGGCTCTCCTCAGCAATCCAAAAGTCTGGGCCATCGTCCTTCCTGTTTCGTCAATAGTTCCTTCGATGTATTCGTGTGGCGCTCCCACTGAACACACGCTCATTCCGTCATCTCTAAAATACTGAGCCAGCTCAGAGAATCGTGGATAGGATTTAACATCCCACCTGTTCTCCTTAACTGTCCAATTATAGCCATTGGCAAAAACGATGTCATACTTCTCAGATATCTCAACTCGCAACTCTCCTTCGCAGTCAAAAGCAAACAAATCCTCAGATATGCCAATATCTCTGGCGGCATTGAGATACACGTCAACCTCCGACCTGTCAAGACGCATAGCCTGCTTCCCAATATCATTCAGGGTCTTGATGTTGGACAGCGCCGCACTACGACCCTGAACATTCCCCCACACCGTTTCAAGCTTTCCATCATACTCAGCCGGGTCAACCGCATCTCCCTCAAGATACGTCCTGCGACCATTCAAAAAATCACGAGAGAACTTGGAAGTAGTCTTGGCTATAAAAAGGTCAGCCGCTATGCCAGCATTGTCCAGAGTCCGAAGCAGTGGCAATATCTCAACAACATTGCCCAGCCCCTCTCCATGTACGACAAGCAATTTCATTCTTCGTACAGCATCCCTTCAATTCTATTCAGAGTCTCAAGTACAAGTTGGAAGTGGCCATTGGGGACAGATACCCCCTCAGCCTTGTATGCAAAAGCCCTGCTTGGTTCAACCCGGTCGAAATACCTCAACTCTCCCCGTCCAGCACTCGACATCTTGTCCACCGCCTCTGCGCTACTGTCCAGTGTACAATACCGACAGATGCGAGAAAGAACATCGGCGGCGTTACTGACCAAGTCTTCAAACTTCAAAATCATAACACTGTCATCTTCCAGCATCGTTGAAATAAATCCGGGCATTGAACTCGCAAAAACACGGAGTATTCTTTCCGGGTTCTGCTCAAACGCCTTCTCACTTGAAATGGCTACGTCGTAGGGATGGCGGACAATAATAAGAACTCTGGCCTTTTCACCGAACATAGCCTGCCACTTGCGACAGTAGCCCACTATCTTCTTGGGAGACGATGCGCAAAACGGCACCTTGTCACCCCATGCGCTGTTGCGCAGATTCGCCTTGATGCCGTTCTCTTCTGCAATCCTCTGTGCACACTCATACACGACCTGCCTGTCATTTGTGGTCTTCAGCAACCTCCCTTCGTGAATTATGTACGCCACGTCGGGGTGCTGGCAAAGCAGTCTTCTCAACAAGGTAGTTCCACTTCGCTGAAATCCTATAATCAATATGCGTGGATTCATATCTTTCCAATCAACTTCGCAAGAGTTTTTACAGCACACTTCATGGACAGGTGTTCGTCATAATACTTCTTCGGAGCAAACTCGTTGAATCCCCACAGGGTCGAGTGAATAGTGTCAGCCAGCTTGGACATGGGCACAACCAACCCCGTCTCATCGGTGATGTACTTTTCACGCCAGAAGTCAACCGTGTCAGTGACAATGACAGGCAAGCCGCATGCCAGATATTCTGGAATAACCCTCGGACACGAATCCCTGCGAAGTGAGCATGCCACGCCGACATGGCATTTTGAAATCTCTTTGGGCAAATGCTTGCGAAGGCTCCAACCACCCCATGTTATGTCAACACCAAGCTCTTTTGCCAGCTCGACATATTCTCCTCTGGTGTTTCCAAGATTAAGAATCGAAATGTCGCTACCTGCCATCTGTTGCAAGAACTCTCGGTGTCCCTTGAACGCTCCCTGTGCGGCATTCGCCATGAAGCAAACGTCAAACTTTTTAGGCACTTTCTTGGGCTTGAAAAGAGTAGCCGCTGGCTTGACAAACAGGGACACTGCGGCGGCTGTCCGCTCACGCACCTTTTTCATCTGCTTAGGCGTGTCAACCAAGAAAAGGTCATAGTGTTTGAAATCGCCCTGCGGGTAGTAGCGGTCGCCAGCCCCATAGTAGACCTTCTTTGCGTCGAGGTGCCGCATCAGGAAATCGTCATAGTAGTCAAAACCACCCCGGCATATTATCACGTCGGGCTTGAACGGGGGCGTGTACTCTCCAACCGGGCCTACCCACTTATCCCTGAACCTTCCAGTGGCGAACTCCCTGCGCTGTGAACCCATAGTCTGGTAAACCAGCTCACCTTCTGCATCCAGCTCTTCCAGCAGGTAATAAAACAACTGCGTCCACATATCTTCGCAGTTTTCAATATTGTCGTAGAGCAACTTTTCAGGATGCTCGTTCGGAGGGGGCACCGACCCCCTGAGAAAAACCATTTTCATTTCAAATGTCCTGCGTAATTCCAGTTAGGGCCATTAGGCCCGATTACGACAGGAACCCTTTCCTTGACGATTCGACGTATACGACCTTCCTCATCTTCCTCAATGAGGTCATTGCACTTGTGCGAGTGCCAACCCACAAAAAGCTCATCCAGATAATCAATTGTTCCGTCTTCTATCATCTTGGCCAGTATGGCATACTCGGCACCCTCGATGTTCATCTTGACAACGAGCCGGGTGTCCTTGGAAAAGTTATCGGCAATCCACTTGGAGAAGTCAACACATTCGACCTGCAATGGCTCTTCATCTTTGAAAAGGTTATTCTTCTCTGACATGAGCGAACTTCCTGTGGCCCTTGGGTTAGCCGGGTCGCCACCCAGATAGAACTCCCTGACCTCATCACGAATCCACACAGCCTTCTTTACGAGAGTGCCCGGTATCTTCTTGTAGAATGGAAAATGATAAGGGTTCGCCTCGAAAGAATAGATGTCCCAGTTGTCGCCCCTCTGCTTGACAAACTCTCTGGTTGTCCTTCCATCGTTACTGCCACAGTTGATAAAGACTTTCATATTCTTCTCCTTTTTAATGAGTAATGCCTTGTCACGACCGGGTTTTGTTTCGTGTGGTATCAACCCAAGCTCGCCACAAGGCCCATAATATTCCGACACAGCGCCACACTGCTCCAGAAGAGGCTTAAGGCCGTCCAAGAAAGTCTGCTCATTTTCCTCGGAGGTCAAGGAGAAATGTTTGACAGAAGCGTCCGGCTCTATTGGAAAATGATTCAGGCAGAAACCGCCCGGCTTCAACAGTCGAACCTGCTCACGTATAACATCCAACGGCTCGGGCGTGTGTTCTATCATGTTTCTTGAACGTATTATGTCAAACGATGAATCTGCAAAGTCGGTATTCGTGGCGTCGGCACAAACTGCGTTTACACCCATCGCCTTGGCCACTTGAGCGTGCTCCTCGCAGATGTCTATTCCTGTTATGTTCAACCATCCACGCCTCTTGAGTTCAGCCAAGAAAGGAGCGAAACGACATCCCATGTCAAGTATCCGACTCGACTTTCCAAATCCCCTCTTTTTGGCAATCGCTATAAACGGCGTCACTTGCGACTGCTCTCTAAGGGTAATCTTGGGTACCAACCTTTGTTTGTCTCGGGTGTAATTAAGGATTGTCAGTTCTGTCTTGGTAGGCTTCCTGTTTTCAGAATCTATCTTGGCTCTGGTCTGCGCCTTTACCTTCTCATGAAAATTGTCATGCAGGAACTCAAGCATGTTCTTTCTTCTGGAACCTATATTGCGAACGATATATCCCCTCAAGTTCGTACCAAGCTCGCACCTGAGCAATTCCTCATCCACCAAGGACGCAACAAAGTCGGTTGCCTGTTTAATGTCATATTCGCCATACACCAGTGCCGTCTTCTTGTGAATGGCATAATCCCCCATTCCTGCCGACGGCTTCCCATGCGCCACAAGAGCACACCCGCAGGCTCCTGCCTCCAGAGGCACGACATGAAGCCCCTCGGAGTCCGTCGGGGCAAACCATATACTCACCCTCTGGAACATCTCCCTCTTTTCCTTTTCAGATGGTCGTACGAACCACCTGTCAGCCGGAAATCCGGCGTCTGGCTCCTCGTTACTTATTACCCATCTTTCGACTTCGGTTCCATGTTTTTCCATTATCTCGGTAAAGACCTTCCGCACATCGCAGGCCCGCTTTCTTGGCTTGGGCGAATAGAGCGCACCAACAACCACGGGGCCACCCTCCCTCTGCGACGGTGGCGTAAAAAAATCAATCTCGACGCCGGGCCGCATGAGAGCACTTTCCACCCGAGCCTTTTGCCAAATCCAGTCCTTCATCCAAAGAGCATTAACAAATACTTTTAGCCCGGCCCTGTAACCACGAATCAGGCTCTCTTCCGTCGCATTCCACAGCTCTATGGCCCTTACCCAGTAAAAGCCATGCTTTTTCTTTTTGAACGCCACCGTTGAATCAACAGTGCCGCTTCCTGTTGCAAAAAGCACATCTACTGGGTCGTAGTGGTTGATGTCCGGCTTTACCAGAAAGGGCACTTCGGGGGGAAGGTTAAACCATGTAAATTGATTAGGAGTGTCTGACCAGATTTCAACTTCCTGCTTGAGGTTGGCTAACTCAATAGCACTCTTGAACAGCGTTCTTGTTCCGCCGTTATTACCAGCCCCGCACCCATGCAGATTAAACGCAATTTTCATTTGTCCCAATATCCCTTTTCATTGCCAAGCTCCCTTGGCTTGGCCAAAGGCGAGAGCCTTTTTATCTGCCGCTGAACACCAATCTTCCACCTGTGGTAACCCCTGTTCTCACAACGGTCATCCAAGTGCTCTACAAGTACTGATTCGATAAAACCACACCTTCTTTCAAGAGACTCCGCCACGGACAACCTGAACAAACCATCCACTCCGCCATAGACGCCCCCACTCCTCTTGTACCCCACATTTTGCCAAACCATTTTATCGGTCACGAAACAGCCCCCGGCCACCTGACCGCCGTAATGGAAAACGAACGGCTTGCCATCAATCTCAAAATCCATGCGCTCGGGCTGTTTCGGCATCGGGGCATTGCCGTTATCAATGTAATTGACAGAGACCATCCCTGCTCTGGGTATTTGCCTGTAGCTTTCCACAAGCAAACCGGGCCACCCCTCTGTTATCGGACGTATGTCGCTATCGCAGTTTATGAACCATTGGAAGTTGCTGTGCTTTTCAGTTGCCATCATGATAGCTTTGGACTTGCCCTCATTCCTATCCAGAAGCATGAGCTTAACGTCCTCATTTTGCTCCTTGACCTCCTTTAGAAAAGAGCGCAAGCTGTCATCGCTTCGATTGTCCACCAGAATAAGCTTCACGTCATAGCCCGGACTCTTGTAGGTTTGGAGCATCGCCTCAATGGCGAGCCTTACCGTTTTCTCACGGTAGTATACCGGTATGAAAATGTGTATTCTTTCTTTCATTTTTTCTCGTTAAGAACGTCCTCAAGTATCATGTAGTAGATTCCGCCATTCAAGAACTTGGTAGTTGTTGTCCAGACATCCTGACTCCACTTCTCACGAAAGCGCTGAGCTTCCGCCTTGAATCCTTCTTGGTCTTTGAGGATGTTCTGACAACCCCCGGACAAGTGCTTGACAACAACCCCCACCAAGAAGTTTCTAAAGCCTCTCTCGATAGACTGCATGCAAATATCCGCACCGTAGTAGTGAAAGAAGAATCCCTCATCGAACTCAAGGTCTCGATGCTCTGTTATGAGGCACAGCTCATCGAGTGTGTCTACTTCCTGTGGTCGGGCGGGTGATACGGAACGACAGGTGTAGGGCGTCCCTCCCCTTTTCAATCCCTCAAAACCGATAATACCAGCATCGTCCGGCACGACCTCAAGGGCATTCTGGAACTGGGTCAGCCAGTTGTTGCAAAATCGAATATCCTGATGGCAATAACACAGGTATTTCCCCTGCGCTAAAACCTTGCCCGTATTGAGGGCCTGAGTGACCGTAAAGACATTCTCATGATTGCGAATGGCCACCCACTCTACAAGGCCATTGCTCCCCTCCAAGGTCTTCATCATGCCGCCATAAACGTCTGCATCGTTGGCACACGTTATCATTGAAAATAGGGGCGTAGAAGGCCCCTTAAAGCGCTCCTTCCACTTAGACATATACTTTGCCCTGTCTTGCTTCACGGACGCTCTCTGGGGCGTTGTAGGCCCTCTGGTGGCGCTTCCAACATGTAGTGCCGAACGAGTCCTCACGGTGAGGCATTTGAAGCCCTGTTCGGCCAATTTGAGGCAATAATCACAGTCCTGATAAACATCCTCATAATCAGTATCAAAACCGCCCAGATTATCAAAAAGGTCTTTGCGGGTCAGCATGCAGGCCGCCGTAACACCCTGAGTAATACAGTCATCCTTTTCGACAGCCTTGGGCGTCCGATTCACATGCACATGGTCTGGCACCACAACGCCGTTCTCATTCCACAGAAGCTGGCCGTCGTGGTCAATGGTGCCATTTGTCTTCATAAGGCGCAATCCGATTGCACCTGCGATAAAACACAGGCCATACTTCAACATCGTACTTACAACATCACATTCAAACGACACATCATTGTTGAGGAAGAGAAGGTAGCCGCCAGTTGCCTGTCGGGCGAGTTCGTTGTTCAACTTTCCATAGTGATACTTCAAGTCTCGAACCACACGGAAATTGGGAGGGAGATTTTCATACAACTCAAGGACTCTCTTATCCAAGCTCCCTGTGTCCCCTATGATGACTTCGTATTCACATCCGACATTCTCTATGATGCTCCGCACGCAACGATTTATCAGCTCGAAACCGTCCTTGTTGAGAATGATGATGGACACCAGCTTGTTTTCATCCTCAAGGAACTTTCTAACAACATTGGGGTTCGCCGACTCACGAACTCCCCTTTCCCTGACAACTGCCTCCTGTATATCTCTTTTTGAAGCGGCCTCCTCGTACCTGAACTCGCACACCAGCTCCCCGGCCCTGACAAGGCGAGCACCTACGAAAAGATAACCGCCGTGGTCAAGGCGACCAAAGTGCATTGTTGGTGACATCCCACAGCGACAGTGGAGTGTCCTGAACTTCAACTCGTACTGCCTTCCGATATGAAGCTTGCAGTCGAACTTGAAGGTGTGAAACTTGTTGTCTCTCAGGTTGGGGGATTCCACCATGTCGGTGGCAACAACATTTCCAAAAGGGTCAACGATGTCGGCATAAAAAGCGCCGGGGTTCTGACGCTGATAGGTTGAAAAAAGAACGGAGATGCTTGTCAGCCTTTTCCCAACAGCAGTAAAGGACTGCCGGACGCACTTACCGTCACTGATTGGCCCAGTCAGTTGCGTCTTGCCCCCACCATATCTGACAACATCCATACATACCCCTATGAAGACAGGTATTCACCCATTCCATCCGGCTTATCTAATTCAACATCCACGACACCGTCTGCTCTCTCTCCAGTGTTGGGAATAATCTGAATCGTCTTGTCATCCCAGATGTCCTCCCACGCCGGGTCTTTCTGACATGTCACAATAGGCTCCACTCCAAAGAGACCCACGAACCACTCCTTGATTGCTCTTGAAGCTATCTCAACCTCTTCGGGGCCATGCGACGGATGCACTCTGGCCGTAAACATATCTACCCGGTCACCTTTTGCCAACCATCGCCTCACCCTCTCGACCATGAGGGGGACTGGCTCTCCGATGACATCAGGTGCAATCAGACCATCGTCCTGTGCCAGTGTCTTATCTAAATCAACTCCGTGGCTATTCATTATCTTCTCCCCTATTATACAGTTAAAAAGGCCTTGGCCATTCCTAAAAACATCTCTTCGGACGCTTTTGCGCTGAGGGGGACAATCTTCCCCGGCAATGGTTCGGCCCTGTCAGTCCACTTATGCTTCGTCGGAATAAGAATGTCACGCCTCTCTGCCGTCAACATCCTGTCATCCGCCAACTTAACTTCTTTCGGCATAGGCCAAGATAAGTCGAAACGCTTTGCTATAACCTGCAAGAGCTTCTCTTCCAGCTCTGCGTACTTTGGAATAATTCTTTTTATCGGTCTCGGTATATCCGGAAGATATGTCTCAGCCGCATCATGCAACAGGCCCCATTGGTTCAAACCGTCTGGGAGTGCCCACGCCACTCTCACACTGTGGTCGGCAACACTGTAAAAACGAAGACAGTGACCATTGAAGCGACACTGAAGAGATAAGGAGTGTGCTATATCCTCGATGCAAATCTGTTCTGGTTTAACATTGAGCGGGTCTACCCAGTATCCAGTATATGTCTGTACTCGGTTCATAGTAGATTAGCCCCATTGGAGGCCGTCCGATTTTTGCCGAAGGTGTTCATTCAACCCCCAGCTACTTTTCGGCCATGCCGTTTTCTTTGAGGTATCGAAGGATGAGTCCGACCTTCTCGATTACATCGCCAGTATGCGTAACGAGGAGGGGAATCGGATTGCCTCCAACGTCGAACCGCTTAAGCAGTTCCTTGGAGGCATCATTCGACTGTGAAACAAAAACATGAAAGGATTGGTCATCCTTTCCCCGGAAGCCGTCCTCTGCTACGGCGTCCATATCAAGAACGGCTCGAATCGTGCCGCAGTGAGAACAGTTCCGCTCTAGGAAGAGCCTGTCAATCTTCATTTGAATCTCCTTCATATTTTCCAGTTGCAACTCTTGCAACCGGCTCGCTTACACGCCTCATGGCCAGCTTGCGCTCCCTGCGATAGATGCTACACCCTGATGACGAACACTGGGGTTCTGCCATGATGACACCCACCTGCGCACACCTCACAGAAGCCTTACGCACTTGCCTGCCACCACAACATTCTACCACCTGATAACCTTCAACGCCACGATAATGAGAACAAAGGTGATGTCCAATATATGTTCCCTGCTCATCTCGCATCCATTATGTCCCTAGCCGCCAGAACCAGCTCTTTTGCCGCAATCTCATTCATGTTGGAATCTGAAGAGATTATACCCTTGTAATTTTTACCTCTAAGTCTCCATTTATAAGACTTCCAACCTTGATGCCCACTGTCAACCAACAAAATCAACACTTTGGCTGAAAAACTCATATGGTCGCTATTCTTGTAGGAGAAACGAACATTCTTCAGGTCAACAGTGATAAACTTATTGCCAATGAGACCCCGTATTATCCACGGTGCTATGATGGAAGTCGTTATCTCATCATCGGTCTTTGCCATAACGGCATCCTTAATCTTTTTCTCCCAGTCACTCGCCGCCCCCTGCTTCTTCTTGGGCTTTCTGCCGTCCACCTTGTTCGCAACTGAATACGCTATGGCAAAGCATTTATCTTCCGGGCCACCATCGGCCATGCATGAGTTGAAAGAACCAATCCAGCCACGCTTGGCTTTGTCAGAATACTTTCTCAGACCCTTGTTTTCTTTTTCTGCCTGTTGTATTGAATCGTATGGCATTACAACTCCTTGAATCCCATCATGTCCGTCAAAAAAACCTTAGAGCCGACCTTTACTATATCGCCGACACTCATGCTCGTATGGTGTAGGCCACTCCCTCGTATGAGGCTCCTTGCTTCCCCGTGGGGAGACCAGAACTCTCCCTGCATAGCACGCCAAATCTTCTCAGGATTTCTTTCCCTTACAGTGCCAAGCAGTACGTGCGTCTTTTTCAGGTTCTTCGGGTCGGGCAGAATCCCTTCTTTCTCCATGTATCTGTATCCAAGACCTCCTGTCTCCCTTGAAAAGGAAGGCTTGGCGTACCAGATTTCAGTTCTGCCCGGCTCCAATTCGTCAAGGCCTGTTACTGCCACGGCATCGTTAACAGTCTGGTACTGGTCTACGGCCAAGACATCCCTCGCCACTTTTACTATCTCTCTTGCGAGTCTGTTTGTATTCATCGTGTCAATCTCCACAGGCGGCGAACCGCCAGTTAATGGTATTTTGTATTTCTGACCCGACGGCACTGAGAACTCCAAGGCATTGAACTGGACGCCAATACCTGCAAACTGGTCTGACAGGTAGTCGTTAAACCAGTAGGGGTCTGCCGCATCCTTCTTGAGATACGCAACGGTGCAGTGGGGACGATACTCTGGATAGGTGTCAGTGCATTCAAACACGTCACTGATGTACCTGTTCAGCTCGTGTATGCCCCGGCCCTCCACACCAATCTTAAGCACGATGCAATCTTCGTTGTAAAACACCGACATGGGGCCGAGCGTCACACGAAAGCTGGGCTGGCCTTGAAGTTTGGAAATGACTTCCTGCGGGTCTGTGGTGTGGAGGCCGAACTTGACAGTAACGTGGGGTTTGTCCTCTCGACCCAGTTCACCGTCTTCATCATCGTAGATGCGCTCATCGGGTATAGAAAGACCGTAACCCCTGACCTTTGAGGCCAAGGGTTCCGGTAATCTTGCAAGCAGGCAACTGTAGGAATAACCCGTTAAACGCATCTCAACCTCCTGCGCCTCTTACGCAAGGGCCGAGTCAATCGAAGTCTTTGCATCGTTCAGGGCACCCAGAAGTCTTCCTGTTTCCTTCTTGACGATGCCGGTTCTTGCCACGAAGCCCTTCACCCAGCGCTTGATGTCGCCGGTGAAATTGATAATCCTCTGGATGAGGCTATCCGTACGACCAGCAAGCCACTCCCTGACGGAAACAGCCATGTCGGCGAGTCCGGCTTTCTTGAGCGACGCTGTCTTGACGGATGCGGTCTTGGCAACAACTTTCAAGCCACGAATGGCATCTGCCGTGTGAGTGAGGTCTTCCTCGGTCTCGTTGTAGATTTCCTGAACAGCCGACATCACGTCCTTGCCAAGCTTCGCTCCGACACGACCAAAGAAGTCTCCAGCCTTGTCACCGAACTTGCTTGTGTCGGGGTCGGCGAGCATCTGCTCCACACCCGGACGCTTTTCCTGCAAGAACGCCGTGAACTCAAGCAGGCCGTTTTCAGCCTCAACGAGGAAGCGATTCTTCTGCTTCATCTGGGCCGCCGCCTTCTTGAGCGCTCCAAGGCCCTTCTTCTCATCGTCTTCGAGATTCTTGAGCTGACTCAGGACGGACTGATACTGGGTCTGAATCTGCTGGAGCTTCTGACGCACCGAAACAATCTTATCAATCGCCGTGCGAAGCTGTTGTGGGCTGAAACCCGGTATCTTGTCAATCGTAACTCGGGGCGCTGATTTTCCAGCTACCTTGACGCCCTTGATTTTCGCCACGATGGACTGTGCTTCACGAACATCCCTCAACATGCTCTGACGGCTTTTCTCAGAAGCCTTTTTCGGCTCCACGAGACCTTCCGCAATCTGTACCAACCTTGATGCCAATTCCTGTCTGTTCATTACTACTCCTCCTGCTTGCTTTATGGTTCTCCACTAATTAGTAAAATATCAAACAATTATGACATAACCCGGCCCTGAAACCAAGCTATTAAAGCGTGTTCAACGCCTTCGCTATGTCTTTCTGCAACTTCTTTATCTTGGGGTGATTCTTGTATTTCCTCGGCACCCCTCCCAACGCCCTGATAATGTCATCCTCGACCTCTTCCCTGACCTCCGGGGACAAATCCTCCACACCGACAGCCACGAGGTCGGCGGCAACCTTCAAGATACCAAGAGCCTGCTCTATGGAAGAAGCACGCTCACTGCGCCAGCCCTTACCCTCAACCCGGTCTGCCAGCGATGCGCAGAAAGCGCCGGGGTCATCCACCTTCCCTTCCATCTGCTTCATGCACTTTGTCACCTTGTGCTTCACGTCCCCGGTGAGGCTGTTCCAGAACTTCTTTCTGCTCTCATCCGTCCAGCCCTTGGGCTTTGTCTCCCACTTGGCGGCAGTGCGAGAACTCGCCAGCTTGTTCAGAAGGCTCTCACCAGCTTTCTTGGCCTGCCTCAGATTCGAGTACGGCGCTCCCTTTGCTGTGCCCTCGACAAAATACCCCCTCACATAACCGGACACATCGTAACCTACAACGTTACCGTGACTCTCGGCATCCCAACGGGGAGTGACAAGAATATGCGCCCCGTTTGCTTCCAGTCTCTACGTGTGGCGTCGCTTGTTCCAAGAAGCCGCCTTTCGTGACTCCCCCTCATCTTCCTCGCCATAGTCCCTGCGCCTGCGAAGAGGCTGGAGTGACGATTTCTTTACGCCTTTCTTTGTCACGTAAATCGAACCCTTGTTGCGTTCGGCATAGCCCCCCTTGGCTCCAGAAGTGTAAGGCCTCACCTCGATTGTTGTTGTGCGCCCACGAAGTCTGCTCTTTGCGGCTTCGATTGCCTCCTTCTCGCTCTTGTAAGGGCCTCCGTGGCCACCGTCGTTATAGTAGAGTTCGTACATCACGGTCTCCTCAAATCACGAGCAACACTTGTGCGACTTCCTCTTCTGCCTTGGGCCACGTCAAGTACTGTCTTGTTCGTATCAAGTTGCGGTTTCGTGTATTTCTTTTCCAAATCCTCTATTGGTGCACGAAAGTTCTTACGCCCTCTTGGAATGGGAGTAGTTGGCAGTGATGGCCCTTCCACGGTAGTAGCGACAGGACACTGCACGCAAGTCTCTTCCTCGCTACCCTTTTTCATTCTCTTTGAAATATCTCGAATGGCTGGCAACAGGTCGGGCACCCAGTCCTCGTTTCTTTCCATGTTCTTGCGCACCTTGCGGAACTCCTTTGCCATGTCGGGCCAGACACCATCCACCTCAGCTTCGGCTTCTGCTATGTGGCCTATCGCAATCCAGCGATGGTCGGGGTATCCGTGAAGGCTCTCCTGCAAGAGCACGATAGCTTGTCCGAGATGCTTCCGCACGCAATTCACGCACGGCTTTCTGGGCACACTGTGATATTCTATTCCGCTCATTCTGCGTACCAATCTGGGGACGGCCTCATGTCCGGGGGTGTCTCCCAGTCCCTTATTTCGCTCCTGTAAAACATCAGCTCCTGCGCATAAGGAGCTGTTCCCTGCACAAGGTCTCTGGCCTCCGGCCACTCCATTGGTTCGAAGTCCTCACAAACCTCGGCCAGTTCCTTGACTTCCTCCGGGTAGGATATACCGACCACCGCCGCATCCACCCCCGGACAGCTCAACGCAAATCTCATGGCTTCGCTCGCCGTCTTGACGCCGGGGCCTGTCGGCCTCACCAGCAGTCCACGAGCCATGACCTTCATTGCTACAACACCGATACCCCGCTCATTACAAAGAGGAATCAGCTCCTCTGCGAATCTTGTGTCAGCCGGGTTCAGCGCCACCATCACAATGTCAATGTCATCACAACGCCTGATTATCTGGCACATATCGTCCGGGCTGTCATGGCTTGTCAATCCAATATGATGACACAGCCCTTCGGCTTTCGCCTGAAGTGCCCCTTCAAGCGCTCCACCCGGTTGCACAATCTGCGACGCTTCTCCCTTGGTTACCGAATGAATGTGCGCCACGTCCGGTATCCGCCCCAGAACCTCGACACTGGTCTCAATTTCCATCAGGAAGTTGGACTTGGTTCGCTCAGCGCTCTTAGTTGCCACGAACAAGTCCTCATCCACGTCCACGAAAAACTTTCCAAGCCTCTCCTGCGAGGGGCCGTATATGTTGGCCGTATCAATGTAGCGGACACCGGCATCTATCGCCGCCTTAAAAACAGAGCGAGCCTGCGCCTCGGTTCCATTCTCTATGGCGGCCTGACCGCCAAGACAGAAAATAGGCACCGCAGGCCCTCGTGAGCCAAGCTGGCGGACATCCAAATCGGAAGTATCGGCATAGACTTGACCGCACAGCTTCTTGGCTATGCGAGCGCAATCCATACCTTAAAATCCCCAGCCGTGATACCTCTTGATGGCGTCCTCGGCATCCTCTTTGCTCTTGAATGTCTGGGGCCACATCTTGCCAGTTTTACCTGACATGACTCCCCAGCCGCCCTTAACTTTTCGGATGCAACCCTTCGGGCCACACTTGTCACCCTCAGCCGCCATCAGCCCTTTGGCTATGGCAACCAGCTCTCGGGCTACTCTTGCTCTGTTCATGTCTGTCCCCTCATCGCATCATTCCTATATCGTCAATTCCAAGCTTTCTTTCCGCATCTATCGCAAAATCAATATACGCATCTTCGTCAGGCACCGTCTTGGTCTTTATCACGAGAGCAACGTAGCCCACTTCGCCCTTCCTATGCTCTAACCTCACGGACTGAGTCTGAATCCCAGCATCTTTCGCCAAGCTCACGAGCTTTGACTTTACCCCCTTCAAAAGCATCTCTGATTCTTCTTCATTGGGGTCGTAGGCGTCTCCGTAGTTGTCATAATGACTTATGACAATTATTGTTTTATCCCCAATACTGTAAGAAAGAGTAGCATGACCTTTCGGAGATAACTTTCTTCTTGTGACCTTCCGTGGTTCACCCTCAAGATTGAAATCTTCTGCCAGCAACTTCTTCGCTTTCTCTCTGGCCACAATACGAGAAGCATAGTATGGAATCGTCTTCCTGCTAAAATCCTCGATGTCATCAATGGCTTCAGTTAGGGTCTTCCCCACCTTCTTCCACATCTTGATACCAGTTTTTTCATTTCCAGCCAAAGCCGATTCCATCATCCAGTCAATGTCTTCCTTAACCTTGTAAAGTTTCCGTATGCTCTTGCTTAAATTGCGAAGAGCCGGAGGGCCGCCAACCGCAGTCAGTTCTCTGGCCACAGCCAGAAGCTCTTTAGCTACTCTTTCTCTGTTCATCGTCAACCCCTATCTTTATTTTTCCAAACCAGTTGACATTGCGATATCATATTTGACTCCGACCCCGGACTCGGCCTTCTCCCTCACACGCCTGCGAACCTCTTTCATGGTCGGCCCCCGCTTCACCCATTGAACCATCTTCTCCAGCATCGAGTCGGTAACCTTACTCAATAGAAAGTCATTGTAAAGACTCCAGCGGCTATTCTGCTTGCGATATCCAACATCCTGCTCCACAAGCAGGTAATTGAGCATCATGTAGTTACGCCCCACCGAAATCCGCCGGGCACTGTCACGCAAACCGAACTGCTCCCCTGATTTGCCCGAGCGCTTCCCCAAGTTCATGAGGCCCATTTCTCTGAGCTTCAGCTTCACCTCTTCCGCAATCTGGCGCACCGACTTTTTCGGAGGCTGAGCACCCTTATCGGCGAAAACCTGCTCATAGGGTTCGTGGGTAAATACGTACGTGTCTTTTCTTCCTGCTGTTCCAATAATAGTAAGGACAAGAGCCTCGGGCGTCTTCTTCATCTTGACAACTTCACTGATAACTTCCCGAATCCTATTCATGTCGAGCTTGTCCACTTTGAACGAACTCTTCGGACGCTTGCCGGGGCGTGTTTTGCCGGGGAAAATCACAGCCCACTCATAATTGCCCGACTTCAGCTCACGAATGAAGTTATCAACATCGTCGGCAACGAGTGCCTTGGCGAGCTTCAAAATCTCTTTTGCCAATCTTGCTCTATTCATGTCAAGCTCCTATCTTCATCAAGATGAGCCGATTGCCATCAGAGTCTACTCCCTCGTAGCCGAGACTCTTGAAGATTCTCTCCATTTCGTCATACACTGACGAAGCTACATGCCCGGCAAGCAGGTACATCATATTCTCATCGTTAAAAATCACATCAACAGTCTTTCGGTCAGGCCTATATTTCAGCCTATAGATGTCACCGTAAAGCGGCTCGCCGTATATGGTTAGATTGTGTTTTTTGATGAGCTTCTTCATCGCACGTTCGAGGTCAGATTTTAGTGTGGCCTGTCTGCTTCTAGCCCCAATCAGCCCTCTGGCAACGGCTACCAGCTCCCTCGCTATTCTCTGTTCATTCATGCTAACCTCCGTGCCGACCCATATGAGCAAAAGGGTCACAATCAGTAAACTACCAAGTCTGACTTCTCATCTTCGAATGTATAATCCTAGCCTTCTTAATAAGAGAGTTCAAATCTGCCAAAAAGTCTTCATATGTCCTAAGAGATGGATGATTTGCATTCTTGGCTTCTTTGACATCATTAAGAGAATCTTTCTTCATGTCTTCCAACACCCTAATTATATCTACATAACTACCAAAGTTGTATTTATAGGCCGTTAACTCCTTCGCCATCTTCTTCCAGCCCAAAACGATGTCCCTTACAATTTCTCGGTCTGCGCTATCTCCATCAAAGGGCATGTCGGGGTGCTTCTGTAGTCTTATCTTGACGCCCTTAATGATGTCTTTGTCTTCAAGATTGCACATCGGGTAGAGACCGTCTGCGTCGTAGAACTGGCGGAAGTATTTTATGAACTTCCTCATCTCTTGAGAGCTGGGCATCTTCGCACCTGTCAGCTCTCTGGCAACGGCTGTTTTTGTGCCTCTTCTCATGACTGTCTCCTCATATACATATCGAATATCAAGAAATTATGAAATTACCGGTCACTCAGACTGAATCTCGCATGGCCTCGCCAAATGTCCCAATCCTCGAAATCTCTGGGAGAGCGAGGAGTCGGAATGCGCTTTGATACGGTCATCGGGCTGTCCTCAGAGGTAGGAGCCTCCATTCTTTTGCCCTTCCACTTGCTCACCCCACGCTTGAAATCAGGATGGTCAAACATGATTTCAAGCAATCTGTCCTTGAGACCCGGCTCATTTCCGTCCCAGTCTCCCTCCATGGTGACCTCAAGGCCCACCCACTCATCAACGACGTAGGGCCAGACTTCAAGCTTGATTTTCTTGGGATTCAGCTCAAACCCGGCACGCATGGTGCTTGCGACCTTACCTTCCTTGCAAAAGGAACACTCAGTGCCACATTTCTGCCACTCTTCCGAACCCTCCTTGTAGCCCCACTCAAGACCGCACTCATGGGCCAGCGTGTTCATACAGCGCTCGCAGGAGGTAGCAGACACGATAATCGCATTCGGCAGGCTGAACCCTTCCTTGACAAGAGCCAACGCCAAGTCCTCTGACCATCCGCTTTCCATGGCACCCATGCTTCTTGAGCCGTAAGCCTCCCACTTGTCCGGCCAAGGCTGTCCGGTGTTGCGCATCTGCGTTCCACCACACGCCTTACACTCACGCCCCTCGACGCCGTCCACCCAACCACCTGTGGGTTGCACGGAATCCTCCGGGTGTTCGCAGGCCTCTACTTCATCCGCCTGCACAATCTTGAGCATGTTCTCACGCAACATTGTCGGAAATCTGCTGTGTTGGTACTTGAAGCCGTCAGGGGCGTTAGCAAGCGGGCCACCCTTAAGGTCAGGATACCACTTCTCACCCGCTTCATTTTCATACCAGAGCGTCTTGTGTTCTCTGGGGATGGTCTCCAGAAGAGCGGCGGTGATGTTTCTTACCCGGTCGGAAGCGAGCTTCTTCCTGACTCTTTCCAAGGCAGTTGCTGTTCTGGCTTTCCACTGGCCCGACTCTGTGATGCTCCAAGCCTTCGCTCCTTTACCGGGCCTCTCGACAACAACCTGTGCAACTCGCTCATCCTGTTGGAATCTTTTTACGTGCTTCATCGCCTCGGATTTTGACCTCGTTGATAGCAACCCCAGAGGCTTGTCTCCGAACGCCCCAAAGGCACCAATGATGTAAGAGTCACCCGAGGTGTCCAGCCGGTAAATAGAGGGAGCTTTCATTACGGCTCGCTTCAACTTATCACTCTTGAAATCGGCGGCAATCTTATCAGCGATTCTGGCACATCTTTCCATGTCGGCTCCCCACACTGTTATCACGTCTGCGTCAGCAGGCTTCTGTTTCAAATCGTAATCCACAACCGCCGTTCCCTGTCCGGGCAGTTTCATACGGACTTTCTTGCTGTGAGGCCCCTGCTTCTGGAGTCGCTCCTTAATCCAATCACGAATAGCCTGATTCATTTTCTCAGGCGGTACATCACGCAAATCGCTACGATACTCAGCATGATTGCTCCAGTCAATGTCAAGATTTCGCTTTTTCGAAAGTGGCAGAACCTGACCATAGTCGTAAGGGCCATAGACATATCCAGATTCCTGTAGAGTAAGGTCATCACGCTCGTTCTTTGTCTTCATGTACCTCGTGACCTTTTCCACGAGATAGTCAACGAGCTTGTTGTTGCGGACACGCCTTTCTATCTTCTGGAGCACGTCCTTCAAGCCCGCTTCGTTAATCCTTGCGCCTCGCCTCATTCTTTCTCTTCCTCATCTCTTCCAAGGCATTAATTTCTTCCCAACACCGAAAGCACAACCCGGCCTTCTCTCCGGGGTGACCCTCCTGAACCAAGTCATCGCACCCAATTGTACGACACACGTTCATTACAGACCAAGCCAGACACTGTAGGCGTCTCCCCAGTCGTAAAGTTGACTCAGGGCGTAGTCGAAGCCGCTTTCGTCATCCACATTGTACTTGAACTCTTCAATGATGTTGTCTTCGAGGTCTCTCTTGATGTCCTCCAGAGACTCCTCATCCATGTCAACTCGGGCACGCTGGTAATCCGAAACGCTCATTCTCTTGGACATGTCCTCAAGATACTTGGCCATTTTCTGTGCGCCCTTTTCGACAGTGAAACGGCCAGACTCGATAGCGCTGATGATTTTCTTGACCGTGTTCCACTTATAAACCCAGTTTTTGCTGGTAAGCTCCTTGGCCATGCGAACAAGCTCTCTTGCGACTTTCAACTCTTTCATCCTGCTCTCCTTCTTTCGGTCACGATTCAAGTGCTTCTTGGCTATATCAAGTCCCTCAACCACCTTCTCCTGCAAATCGGTCTTCTTCTCTTCCAGCTCCGTCCTCTCCATACTGTGCAACTTCCTGATAGCCGTCCGTGCCGCATCCTTGCCAGCATGCTGTTCAAGAGCCTCTACGGCCTCCTGAATGGCCTTACTGCCCTTACCCCTTATGTACCCGTTCACGGCTGTCTCAAGCCTTTTCAGGCCCCTTTTCACGGTCAGGTCATCAAAGGTCTCTTCTACCTCTTCAGGGTCACCTTTGCCATCACCGGGGCGGTCATTCGTCCACTTCTTCGAACCCCGACTGTAGGTTATCCTCCAGTCGTTTTTTGACCCCGGTGCCGTTCTCTCAACCTTCTTTGGCATTACCCTTGGCTTTCCTTTCGGCCCTCCGACAGCGCAGGGTACTACGCACCACCTTCCCAAGTGTGGTTACACGCTTGGGTGTGCGCATCTTCTTGAGCCTGAGCTGATTCAGGTGACACTTCTTTCGATGAGGGCACTTTTTGCAATAGTCGTTTCGAAACTCTTTGCAGAAACTCCATATTTTGTTCTCGATGAAATCCAGCTCAGCCTCACGCTGAGCTATCTTCTTCTTGAGCTTTCTTGCCAGCTCCTCTTGATGCTTTATCAGTGCCTTCCGAAGTGCCCTGCGCTCGTTATCAAGAAATTCCTTGAAACATGCACAGTCTTCCGGCAAAACTACACAACCCCCTCCGCCGCTTTCACGAAGTCTTCAGAAATCGGAGGCTCAAAAGCCACCTTGACCACAATCTTCTTGGCCGCAGGGTCAAGCACCGGGCGACCTTCCATCGCCTTGGTCTTGGAGTTCCTGACCGCCTTGATGATTGTACGAGACTTGCTCAAGGCCAACGCCTTCGCCGTGGCCATCTGGTTCACCAGAACATCCACCTCCGGCTTGTCATCGCAATCCAGCGGAACTTCGATGACGGCCTTGGCCGTTCCAATTTCAATGTCAACCTTCGGTTCCTGACGCTTCGGCTTTTCAGGAGCTTCCTCAACCGCCGGAGCTTCTACTGTCTCCTCTGTTTCTTCAACAGGGATATCAACCGTTTCTTCTTCGCTCATCTTCTTTTCTCCTTTTCCTTTTCCGAATATCATATTTCACCTCGTTCGTCCGACGCCGCTAACGCTCTTTCCGCCTGCTCAAGACGGCCAATCGTATTCGCAACACCCATGAGAACTTTCGAAATCCTCTTGCCGAACAATGTATCACGCCACTCCTTGGTCGCCACCTGCGCCAATGCCACAAGAGCGCCCCTGAAACCCCCAGTCTCGTTAACAAGCCACTGAGCCTCTCTCTCACCCTTGGCCGCTACCCTGCCTGAACTCCACCGTCTTTTCTTCGGCTTTTCCACGGGCGCTCCGTTCGGACTCCTACGAGGCACAGGCTGTCTGCCGCTGTCATCAATCTGGGCACCCCCCGGATTTGAATGGTTCCTGTGAAGATACTCGTGCACGGCGTCCTCGCTGGGAAACGGGCCGTAGCTGTACGCATCACGCTCAGTGCCATGCTCTTGGTCAGCCAAGTCCATGTACCAGTTTCCGTCCTTCGCCTTGTAGATGAAGCAGTAGCGTTGCAGGCTGGCAATCCTGCTGGCCTGCCTTGTTATGGGCGAGCCATACCTGCGAATAAGGTCTTTGATTTTCTTCTGGGCCATCAGGCGCTCCATAGCCTCTCCTGCCTGCGCTCCCAAATCAACCACAACACTGAAAAGATTTGTATATCGAGCACCCCTGCCTGCGCTCTCCGGTCTGGCCCTGACATTCTTTCGACCGAACTCCTTACGCAAAGCATCCAGCAATTCCTCTGGAGCGTACTGAATCTTCACACCGCTTACGGATGTTACAAGTCTTTCGGCTATTTTTGAATATCTGTTCATTATTCTTCGTCTCCATATGGAACGTACGTTTCACCCTCCGAGTCAGTGATGATTCTCGTGTATTTCCTCCCCACGTCCGTTATCCAGACCTTCACGATTCTCAAGCCCCACTCCCTCTTTCGTGAGTGGTCACTCAGGGCCTTCTCAACTTTCGCAACAAAATCCTTCTGCTCTTTGACACACTGGTCGAACGTGTGCTTTGCCACGTACTCCTGTATTGTACCCAGTACAACAGTTCTCAGTGACTTGTCCACGTCCTGCACGTTGTGAAAGAGCTGTTTGGCGTTCCTGATTTCATATGAAATCCCAGCCCCTATCGCCAAGTCAATACCGTCACTCGTAATCGCCGTGCCGCATCTTATGTCCGGCACCTGCTCTGTCACCTCCAGCACATCAACATCACTCAGGAACGGCACAAGCAGAATAAACTTCCCCTTGTTCGTCTGGTGCGTCTTGACGTGACGCCCACAAAACGTGACAACAGCCGCTTCCCACGGCTTGATAATTCGAAAGAACAGCGCCCTTCTCAGTAGTTGAAACAGGCCTGACCAGAATCTCTCCATCACGTCTCCTTCTACAGGAGCAAGGATAAATCAAGGTCGAACCTGTGATATCACACTCACTCCTATTGCGGTCTCCTCACCATTGTTTCGCCATGGGAGGTCTCCCACCCATTGCGCTTGTACCAAGCTTTGAGCTTCGAAGCGCTTAGCGCATTCTCGACCCTGCCGAACGGCTTAGCATTCAGCCAGATGGTCGTGTCGTTCTTGTCCGCCATCTTGGCAATCTGTTTGACAACATACGAGGCAATACCGGTGCCCTGCTTCTCCGGCGACAATATCGAATGAAACCACACTATCTCCTCGCCTTCCCATCTCCTTTTACTCATCTCAGTCATCACCAGCGGCATCGGCGTCCCATCATCATCGGCGTACGACCACACTCTCATCTCCGGCATAAGCGGGTGCTCATGAGTCTTGCTCCTGTAGTCAGCCATGAATCCAGAAGCAGAAGCTCGGCGGTCAGCCGCAGTCAGTCCTGCCTCTTCCGGTATCCCCTCGTACCTCTTGTTCTGTATCTCAACCAGTTTTTTCATCATGGCCTTGTCGAACTTTTTTACGTTCCTTATCTGTTCAGGGGGAATCCTCTTCATGGCCTTCAGCCACCTGCCCTCCGAACCGGCCTGCCCCAGCGGGTCATGACTGTCCACGTCCCAGTCACGAAGGTCATCCGAAAAAGAAATAATGGAGACTTTGCCGCTCCCCATATTACTGTTGAATGTCCAGTCCATCTTTGAGGCCCAACGCATCGCATCTTCAAAGTTCTCAAAAGCATACACCTCGCCATGCCCGTACCTGCCGCCGCTCCGCTTGACCCAGTTGGAAGTCTGCATGCCAAGAATACCCTTGCTCTTGATATTGGAGACATACTTGCTGTGTGTCACGTGATAAAGGGTCTTTGCCGCCACCAGCTCTCTGGCCAGCCTCACGAGCTTTCGGGCTATCCTGTGGTTGTCCATTATTTCCTCACATACTTATTAATTGCAGAGCCGATAAAATCATCTGAAACAAAACCGAAGGACTTGTCTTTCCTGTTCAACCAAATGTCCTCGGGCTTTATTTTCGTTCTAATGACACCCATCAATTTCAAGGTGGCCGTCCATGCCTTGTCCGCCAGAACAACAGCCTCTTCATGGGGCATGCCCATTTTGTATCTGGGTTTCAACTTAACCCGCACAATGTTTTCCTCTATGAGTACATAATAAGGGCCGTCCCATGCTTTCTTTATGAGGTCATTGAGTTTCTTTCCGGCTCTCTTTGGGTCAGCCGCAGTCAGTTCTCTGGCGATGCTCGCACGCCGGGCTGTCCTGCTGAGTAGCTTCTCAGTCCAACTTGCGGCCATTCTCGCAACTGCATTTCTCATCTTGGGGTCTGCATATCGGAAGTTTTCTCTTCCGAACTGCCTGCCGCCAACGAAATCAGGACTATCTGATACGAGCACTTGCCACTCACCCGAATCCTTTACCCGGTTACCAAAATCGTCTTCCGCCACATCATCATCGAACCAGACATGAGCATAGACATTCCCACGCTTACCCTCAACCGTTATGGTCGCCCTCTTGCCCGACTTGATTTTCAAAAAGGTGCCAGCCAAACCTGAAATCAGCTCTCTGGCCATCCTCAAAAGCTTTCGGGCTATTTTCTGTCTGTCCATGTCAGCATCCTATTGATATCTGCCCACGCCCACTGGCGTCAAGCCACCTGAAGTTCGAGTCAGAAGCGAGCCTCTTGAGGTCACCAGCGTCCATCCGGGCAGTTCCCATATTCCCCTTCAGCATGATAATGTAGCCATGAATGCCGTCCCATGCGTCTATAATCTTCATACCCAGCTTCTTTGCGATAGCCTGCCGGTCTGCCGGAAGCTCGGAAATAGGAATCTCTGCCGCCGCCGTCACCTCTCTTGCCAGCCTGTCAGCTATTTTCTGTTCGTTCATGTCAGTCTCCCACTCGGTCAGCGGCCCTGTCCAGTTTGTCGGCCTGCTTGTCCAAGGCCTTCGCCATGTTGCTGGCCAGATACGCCAGTTTCCGATACGCCCCTGCCGCATTCAGGCAGTCAGACGATGCTTCCCTGAGCACACTCGGGTCATCTCCCATCATTTCGCCATGAATCATGTCGGAGTACGTGTCGTAACCGCTGGCCTTGATGAACCTAACCCGCTCCTTTTCACCGCCCAGCAGGTGCTTGTAGGCGTTCTCGAAGTTCTTCAGGAATGTTGTCTTTGATACGAATGTTCTCATCACATCCTCCCACGCTTTGCCGCACTTGTGAGCAAGTTCACAACCTCGTTCAGGCAATACATGTAATACGTGGCCTCCATCTCGGGCACCAAATCTTCCGGGTATTCGTCCCTTATCCGGCGTTCCGAGAAATCCTGAGCCATCATCGTGGCTTCTTTACTGGCCGCTCTGGCTATGTCCTTTGCCGCCAGCTTGGAAGTATAGATGATGTCCTTGCGCAACTCACGGTTCTCCGTATCCCCAAGCGATACGGCTTGACGTGCTACACTTTCGGCGATTTTTTCTACATCTTTCATCACGGTTTTCCTTTCGGCAGACGAAGCCTCTTTATCAGTATTTCAAATGTGTCCTCCATTGGCGTGAACCTTCTCATCGCCAGCCCATAAACCCGGTCTCCCTCGGCTCCCACGTATTCGAAATAATCCATGTAGCCCCGCTTCATGTCGAGGTGCTTCATGATTTTAACGGCTTCGTTGTTGGCCTTCGCAATCAACGCACTTGCATCCTTGAGCTGTAGCAACTCTGCTGATGACACCACCTTGGCCCAGACAGTAACCATGCCGATACCCTTGGATTCGTACCAACCTGTTGAAACACGCCCCGCTGTAAAACTCCGTGTCACACTTTCGGCGATTTTTTTCATGTCTTTCCGCATCATGCCCTCCCCTTGGCCCGTCTCTGCGCCTCACTTGCACGGATGCTTTTCACTTCCTTGACGATGTCTTTGTCCATGGCCATGTCCGTTTCGCCCTCTATGTTTATGGCTTCGCCTTGTTTGTAGTGTTTTACAAGCACCGGAGCGGCCCATGTCACAACGATACCAAAACCCTCCAGAAGACCCTCCAAGGCGTCCCTGACCGTTTCAGCTTCCCTTTGTGCCATATGCATCGCCCTGACATACTGTTCGGGCCTTGGCTTGTCAGAAGTCTGAACCTTCAAAGAGGCATATATGTCTATTTCTTTTCCCTTGGCTTCTGCCACTGCGGCGCATAACATCCGGGCCGCAACTCTTTCAGTTATCCTGCGTAATCTAACCCCTCTTGCAAGGCGCTTCATAGTCAACCCTCCTGCGCAAATCCGCTCCGTAAACCCAGACCGATACCACGGGCACAGCATGCCCCTCAACAATGGCTCTAATATCAAAAAAATGTGGCACTTTCCGAGCACCCGGAAAACGAGGCCGTAACCCTATTATAGATATACAGGCCGCCAGCGCCATTTTCGCCCCGACCCTGAACGTCCAAAGCTGAACCCCACCAGTGCTTTGCAACTTCTGCGTAAAAAAACGCAACTCCTATAAATCCCAACTTTGACTCCCATAAGTCCTATCAGGTGTATAATAGAACAATGAGCAGATTTTCACAAGTTCGTGAACTTGAACGACAAGTTCGTGCATCCAAGCCGTACCACGACTGGGTCAAGCGAAACAAAACATCGAGCTGTCTCAAGTGCGACAGCGCCGAGCAACTGGAGTGTCACCACGTCGTGGAACTCTACCACATAATCCTCGGCCTCTGGAAGCTCTACGGCAACGAAGCAGAAGTCCTGCGCCATGCCACGGACATGCACGATGCCGACATGTGCGAATCCGTCACGCTGTGCAACGACTGCCACGGCCAGCTTCACCCCGGACGCTCTGTGTCCTCCGAAGGTCAAGAACCCCGCATCGAGCTGTGGACAACACTTCCTCGCAATCTCGAAATATCACTCGCCCACTCCAAGTCCGACAAGCGCAAAGACGCTCTGGGCCTCATCCCCTTCCAGACACTTCTCGGCCTCGGCTGGTACATCCTCAACGGCTATATGGACTCACGCATGGTCGAGTTCAACCGACGGCGCTTCGCAGAGTTAATCGGCAAATCACCATGCACCTCTTTCAATCACGCATTCGACCGAGCCGTGCGCCAGCTAAAGCGACTCGGCATACTACTCGCCAGCCATCGCCGGGGCAACGACGTGGAACTCCACATATCGAAAGACTATATCAATCTCCTGATTCGCAATCCTTGGTTCTTTCCCCTTCGTGAAGTCCAGACGAACAACATGTGTGTCCTCACCCTACGCCTGTTCCTAAGCATGCAAAGCCGCCGCAACCGCTACCGGATAGGCATCGAAAAACTGCGTGGGCACTTAGGCGTCATTGACACCGATGACTACAAGACCGCTCAGCGGCTCAGGAAGGCCTGTGAGGCCATCAACTGGGCCACGATGAGCTATGACAAGGGTATGTGCCAGTTCGAGCTTCAGAAGCGCCGTGCGGTGCCCATCCACTCCCTGAGAAGGATTCTTGATGACTCTGTCCAGCAGGGAACTTAACCCTTCTTCCGGCCACGGGTCTTGCGCATCTTCCTGCCCAAGCGGTCACACCTTTTACCCGTATCGGCAAGGAAATAAGCTGACCACCCGCACAAAGCGCAAAGGCACTGCATGGTCGCCGTCTGGAGAGGTATACTCGGAGGCGGCTTCGGAATCCATATCTTCTTCCTCTCTGCCTCTCTGGCCTGAACTTCGTCCCAGTTGCTGAACCTGTGAGTGCAAACTGTCAACGGGTGTCTCTCACCCGGATGAGTTACAGACCAGCCTCCACAAGAAGGACAGTACTTGAGTCTCCGATAGTCCTTTATGCCCTTATGGGTCGAGGAACTTTTCATTGGTGACAATCTCCTCAATCGGCTCATGGTGCTTTTCACAGGCCATGGGAGCATCCTGCTTACCAAAGCCACCCAGATTGACCTCGCACCCGCACTTGTACCTCACCGTCTTGGTTACAACACGCTGACGCTGAGGCCCCGCAGTGTACGCCCGACCTCCGTCACCCGTTACAAACTTTCTCGCTGACATTGTAACTTGGCCTTTCTTTGATTATCTTGGCGATAGTCTCCTGTTGATACTTCGGCAGTGAATCGCTCGGCATCGCTATCGCCTCTGCCATGTATGCCAGAACGCTTGCGTCTGCTTGGTTGTCATCCTTGGCGTCTATGCCCCACCTCTTGTAGACCTCTCTTACGACAATACTCTTCTGCCCAGTTCCCTTGCCTGTTGCAAACTTCTTTATCTGCGATGGTGCTACGACGTAGAAAGGCATTCCGGCGTCGTAAAGAGCCATCCTCATCATGGTGCCCAGCGCAACCAGCTTGATGGCCGCTCCTATCTGTTGCCTGTTTGAAGGCGTGAAGTAATCCTCGATACAGGTCATCTGCACGCCAGAAGGAATACGCTTCATGACCTCGCTGACTATCAGCTTGAGTCGGGCCAAGTCATCAGGAGCACTCTTGGGAGTTGTCTTAATCGTCTCAAGAGACAAGCTCTGTCCCTGTTTCAGACAAAAGCCCGTAGCCGTGAGGGACATGTCTAAACCCAGAGTGGCACAAGCTACTGGTGTCCTCTTTACTTCTGTTTCCATTACCTCCTCCGTCCATTATAGATTGCTCAAGTTTCTTGAGCCTTGCGTTTGCAAGTGTAACATATTCAGGCTTGATGTCTATTCCCAAAAACGCCCTGCCTTTCGCTCTTGCCACCAAGCCGCTATTAGCAGACCCGGCGAACGGGTCGAGAACGACAGACGGTATGAAGCCAGCGTGGCAACCGCAATTCGGCCTCCATTCTCCCCTTTCAAAATATCTGGAGGCCCCGCAACTCTTACAAGCACCCCCTTCCGATGTGCCAGCCAAGACACACAGCTTTGCCAGCCGGGGAGGAAAGGACGCAAAGTGGTCGAGCCATCTTTCAGCCGACCCACACTTCGGGCAGAACCTGCGCTTGCCCATCTGCTTGATTTGTTTCTGCTCACTTCCCTCGTAAAGTGTTTGACAGCCCTGACAGAAACTCCAGCTACGCACAGTGGTTGACATCTTCCACACGGAGCGACGGTTGCGAAGCGTACCGTTTGTTTTGCTGACAGCTCTCTCCCTCACCGCACGATGGTCATAGTGGTATCGCTCATTCTTACTGAACAGGAAAACATACTCATGGCACCGGGTCGGCCTATCCTTTACGCTTTCAGGAAAGATGTTGGACTTGTGCCAGATAATGTCACCCCAGAAGTACCACCCATCATCACGCATTGCGAAAGCCAGTTGCCACGGTATTCCAACGATGTCTTTTTCCTTGAGGCCAGTTCCTTCCAAGTCCTGCTTCGTATACCTCTTCTGGGTAGGATAAACATTTCCGTTCTTTCGGTTGCGGCCCATGCTCTCCGGGTTGCCACCAAAGTTTTCGGACTTGCCATAGTGGATAAACGAGTCTCCAATGTTCACCCAAAGCGTTCCATCGCTCCGCAAGACACGCTTAGCCTCACGAAAAATGTCAACCATTTTACCAATGTACTCACCCGGTGTTTTTTCAAGGCCCAACTGGCCCTCACATCCATAATCCCTGAGTTGCCAGTAGGGAGGGGATGTAACGATGCACTGCACAAAGCCACTGGGCAGTCTCCTCAACACGTCGAGTGCCTCTCCCTGAACCACGTACGAATCTGATTGTATTGCTTCTTTCATGCCGCCTCACATTCACCATATAACGGACACCACCTACACAGAGCCGACGGAGTAGGCTTGGCGTCCTTGCACGACCTAATCTTATCTGCGACTCTCATAAGCTCTTCACAGTCTTGATTCGCATGGAGCTGGTGCTTCCAAACTCTCTGAACCCGGTGCCTCAAGACCCAAAAAGAAATACTCACACCCTCTGTAATCTCAGGATAAAGATGCCTTGCGGCTATATTGTAAATACGAGATTGCCAGTCCTTCTCAAGATTTTCCATCAAGGACTTTCCGGTTTTCAAATCAAGAACATCGCCCCTCGGAGGCTCCACATCCAGCCTGTCAATAAATCCAACAACCTTTGTGCCGTCTTCGAGCGCCAAGTTAAACCGAACCTCAGCTCCCTTGCAGATGTCCATTCGGCGAAAGTATCCCCACTTGATAGCGCTGTTCATCAACTCAATCAAGAGCCTCCGGTTTTCAGACAAGACGTGGTATTTTTTGCATACCTCATCCACCCAGAATCTTGGCTCGTGGTGCTCTGCATCCCCTCCGTTCAAGCGAGCCAGCGTGGCATTCTCAAATACCTTGTGAAGGGCCGAACCCATAATTGTAAGAGGGTGAACTTTTTCTTTCATCCCCAGTTCGTACTTGGCATGATACTTCAACTCGCACTGCTCGAAAGTTCGTATCCTCGAAGCTGACAGGTGTTGTAATTTCATCCGAACATCTCCAATGCCTTCTTTACAGCCACGTGCATGTCCACATAAGCGTGCTCGGCCATTCTGCCAATGAACTTGGTATTCTTCTCTGCCATTGCCATCTCACGATAGCTCTTAGCCAGCTCAACGCTCGGCCCAAAGGGGACTGGATAAAGCGGCTCTCCGTGGTCAACGTCGCATGGATATTCGTAGGTAACCGTTGTCTTCGACATCCCCGCCGCACCATTCCAATGGCTGTGGTCGGTACTCCGAGTCCAAGGAACTTCGTGCATGCACTCATTGATAATTGGAAACTTCCTGACCGGCTCACGCCGATGCACGAAACGGGCAGACCTATACTCCAACTCTCCAAGGGAGCAATCAAAATACTCATCCAGCCTGCCAGTGTAAACCACCAAGTCCGCTTCGCAGGAGCACCAAGCGTCCTTGTCAACCGATAGGTGGATTTTTAGGCCATCGGCCATGCACTCAAACATGCGACCAAAGCCGCCAGTCGGCACACCCTGCCATTCATCGAGCGTGTAGCGGCAGTCATATGAGTCTCTCTTCGGAGGCACCCTCTTCGTTATCGAATCCGGCAACTCGCTCCAAGACGTACACCATTGCTTTTCTGAGTACTCTCGAAACACTAAGTCCCTGATGCGCTCGACTGAAAGGTCTCCGACTATCTCGGCAGACTTCCTGTTGAACGGTATGGGAAACATCCCAATCTCCGTCCTTGCCATCACAACATGGTCGAACGGATAGAAGCCTGCAAACCGCCCAACGAACTCCCAAGTTTCCAAATCGCTCGTGTGAAAGATATGAGGGCCATGATGCTGGAAGACTAGGCCATTCTGAAGAAAGTCATGGCACAGGCCACCGATATGGTGCCGTGTTTCAAAGACCTCCACGTTGTACCCTTTCTTTTTCAAGAGCACAGCACTTGTAAGCCCCGATATCCCAGCTCCCACAACAACAGCCTTCAACCCAGTCTCCTTTGAAGTCTCTTACTGAACCTTGGTTTTTTCTCAGGCACCTTTTCGTCCCAGACCACGATGCAGTGGCGTGCCCTCTCTGGAGCGCCCGGAGGCCCCAACGGCCCCCTTGGCGACTCGAACAAAGGCCTCTCTGCACTTAGTGAATACCGACGGTCATTTCCAATTCCGCCCCGCCACCTGATTAGCCTTTCAGCCTTCAACCTGTAAAGCACCCGGTCAATCTTGGCGATGCCTATTCCGGTGTCATCAGCAATTTGCTTTATCGTCACCTCCGGTAGCGGCATCAGGCGTGGCCCCGGCTTCACGTGTCGCACGCTTTCTTCAAAATCATGTATCAGTCGAAGAAGGTAATTCCGCACGATGTCCAAGACTTCCGACTTGGACAATCTTCTTTTAAGCTTCTTTCCACTCCGAGTGTAAGAAATGCGATTGCCACTACCGAACCTCACTCTTGTACTCCTCCAGACACCGACGTATCTTGTCCTTAGCATTCGGCATCTCAAAACCCTCTGCCGCAAGCTTCTCAACACTCAGTGTGCAGTTGGAACGACCCGTCTTGATAAGGTCACCCTTCCAGAGAAAATCCATGTCTACCTTTTGACAAACATGGTGGTCATCCACCACCTCTGTATAGAGACACATAATCTCCCATGCCGTAAGAGGCCCCGGATTGACCACATTAAAAATGCCTGTGCTTCTTTTGTCAACCAGATACTCTGTCGCCTTAAGAAAGTCATCAACAAAGGTTACGGAGTTCGGCTCATCCAGAACGCTGTTGTACTTAGAGAGCTTCGTAATAAGATTCCTTGGATGGGGCTTCGCATCAATAGGCATCCGGGGTCTGAGTATAAGTACCCTGTCCGGCGGCAACCTGTTCTCACCCCACTCCTTTGTTCGAGAGTACCAAGAAACCGGATTTGGCTTGGTCTCTTCGTCCACGTCGTGCTCTCCGTCCCACAAACAACCGCTCGACAGGTGAACGAAAAAGAAGTCCTTTGACAACTGGTGTCCAACTGCCTCGGACATGTGATACAGGACAGGTGGCCCGTAGGCGTTGACATACAGGGTCAGCCTCTCGTTCTCAGGAGATGCTTCACACCAGTCTATGTTTGGCGCTCCACATTTGCCTGCGGCATTGATTATGACATCGGGCCTAACATCCAAGAGCACAGAAGCAATCTTCTCCGTGTCTAGGATGTCAGCGTCGGCAACGCTTCCTTCAAAATGGTCTGCAAGAAGATTGCCAAGCCAACCGTCTCCGAAAACCAGAACCCTCATACGCCGATTCCGTCCTCATCCTCTGGCTCTTCCTGTGCGACAGCTTCTTCGACAGGCTTACCCTCTTTCAAGCCGAGAATCTTTTCAGCATTCGAAAGCGAAACCTCAGCTTCCTTTTCGAGTTGCTTGATGAGGCCCGGCAGTTCGTCCACCGCACACTCAAACTCATCCTTGGCTCGCTTCTCCAGCTCCGCCTGACGCTTCTTCAGGGCGTCCAGCTCCCCCGTTATCCGACTCTTCTCCTGAGTCAGTTCCTGTGCCCTCTCCCTCGCCGCATTCAGCCTCTCCATTTGTTTTTCCACTTCTTCCGCCACTTTCTTTAGCCTCCTTCTTTTCTGGATAGTCACCATATATGGTGTCTGCAAACATTTCTTTCAAAAAGGTTCCTGCGACACTTCGCAGTTCTCCTTTCGTACCCCGGCCACATCCTTCTTCACGACACGGACACGGCTCCATAAACGTTTCAAAGTCACTCTGTTTGAACCCCGCTCCTGCTAACACGAAGCGAACACCCGGACACCCTTTCTTTCTGTTCCAGCAGTGAAGTACGTGAAAAGGCACATAGTCTTCCGGCTCAAAATCAAGAGGGGTGAAGGCGCAAACGTGGCTCTTGATTATCCGGGTAATCTTGTCGGTGTCATCACGCTTGACGAAAACCCTGTCCTTGGCATCGTTTATCACAACGCCCTCCACGTTACCCATTCCCTCAATCTCGAATCTCACTTTGTGACCTACGAACTCTCTCATTTCGACTCCTTAATAACGGGCGTCCTGACACCCTTCAAGCACTCTGGCGAAACCGGGCCAAGGTTGATGGGGCAGATGGTTACCGACTTCAAAATCTCATCACGCCTTTTGAATGCGTCAGCCAGCGCTTCCTCGTTGTCTTGAATCTGCTCCCTTAATGATTTTTCATGGTCATCGGATATGATTTTACTATTCAAGGCTTTTCTCATTGCCTCTATTCTTTCCATGAGCTTCAAACATTTGTCCATCGAGGTCTGCGCCTTGGATTCGTCTGGGAGGGTCTTCATGTTCGACTTGAGAGTGTTCAGGGCGTCCTTGGTTCTTTGACTGTCTGCCCACAACCGCTCCATGTTACGCAAGCGACCCGTCGAGGTATCAGCCGATACAATACAAGCCTGAGCTTTCTTCACGTCTCCTATCTGTGCCAGCTCAACAGAAAGGCCCTTCTTTGCCCTCCCCACTGACTCAAACTCCTGCACCAGACTAATGCCGACGGATACGACATCCATTCCATCCTCTGCCAGCTCAAGAGACTCTGTTGCCTTCTCCACGTTCGGCATCGCCGAAAGCTCGGCCTCCAGCTTCTTGATTCTTTCCGTGACGCTGTCAAACTCCCCCGCAACTGCTTCAGCGGCTGACTGCGCCTCCAGAAGCTCCTCTCTTTCTTGCAGGTGCTTTTCTGCCTCTTCCAGTACGGAGGCTTCCTTGTCGAGAACGTCTTGGTCGTGCAACTGGCTACGGGTCTTGTCAATATCCTTCTCCAGACGCTTGACCTCTCTGCCGTGGCGGGTGTTATCGAGACTGACAGATTTGATGACGCCCTCGATTCCAGACAAGCCGGAAATCTCATCCACGATTTGCGCCCGGACAGACCCTGTGGCCTTTTCATCTCCTATGCCTGACAGCATGAAGTGTGACTCAAGCTGTTCCATGATGTTGACAGGCACATCCGTATCGCCAAGATGTACTATGCCAAGCCCCAGTATCTTACAGGCCTCGGGGACTGCCTTAACACCCACCTTGTCCAGCTCAACAGTGGGCTTTCCGTTCTCGGTAATCTCCCAGAGATTGTCCTTGGGGCCACGAGTTACCTGCACCGACCCCTTGTCACTGACAACCTTGACCTTGCACTTCTTGGCCCCCACCCGCAGGGCTTTGGGGTCAAACTCATTATAGGCCACAAGACGAAGTGCCCGGACGATGCTGGTCTTACCAGCGTTGGATTCTCCGCAGATAAGATTCAGGCCCTCGGACAGGTCATCCACAAGCGTATGCTCATGGGACTCGAAATCCCACATCTCAATAGATTTCAGCATAATAAAGCCTCCACTTACTATTATACACACGTAAGGAGGGGCGGGACTTAAATACTCCAAGGATATCCCCAATGGCTCTTGCAATCCTGACACCAGAAGGGATGTTGGGCATTTTGTACCGTTTTTATGTCTTTACTGCAACAAATAGGGCACTTATCGCCCGGTTTATCGTCTATTCCCCACATTTTAGAGTACCTGACCTTCATTTCATCAAGATATTCACGGGCACGGCGCAGGGTTACACCCGTCTCTTTCCGCAGTGCTCTCATGTAATTTGCCCTGTCCCCCTCACGAAAAGCCCGGCGCTCCCACTGAGACCAGTCTGTCATATCCCTGCTTGAAAGGTCTGTCTGGGCCTGCGGACGCTTAATACCTGTCTTTTTCAGCTTGGCGAGGGTCGGATATTTGTCAAAAACACTCGTTCGCTTTCGTTGCCACGGTGGCCCCACAAAGGCGCTGTCATCCTCCTCGCCCTTCTTGAACGGTATCTGGAACTTGCGGTCATCCCTGTAAGGAGCAACAGACGGCGTCCACTCATCGTCATAGAGAAACTTCTCCAGCTCCTCTATGGCTAAAGCCAGACAGCACGCAATGACGTGCGCCTCTTGGTCTCCTTCTCTCATGACCTCATCAACGATGTTGTTCAGACGGTCACGTATCTGGACTACTTTTTCTTTTTGGTCTGACATTCATGGCCCTCAACTGCATGCACAACTCGGTCGGCTCGACCGATTCCAGCCTCTCCCTGAATACCTGCCTTATGGTGCCGAACCTGTCATGCACCTTGATGACTTCCTTGTCTCTCGTTTCATAAGCGATGTACTCAACCCCCGCATCAAAATACTCTTCAAGCCCAGTCACGTCCTTGAAGACAACATAGCGCTCACGCCGGGTCTCTCTCAGAAACTTAACCATCTCAGTCTTGGTCAACTGCATGTCAGGAGGGCGCTCCAGAAAAGGAACAACGGCGTCTGGAATCTGCTCAAGCTGAATGACCGTATAACCCCGGCGCTTTACTTTCATGCTGGCCAACTGGCGGCATCTCTTCTTGGCCCCTGCGAACGAATCCGAAGTGAACTCCCTTCCCCTCTGCCTCAGCTTACCACTGGGAAGAATGCACTTGCCTCTTATCACGTAATGACCATTGTCCTTACGAATAGAAGCTATGTAGTATTCCCCTCCGCCCGGCTTTTTCAAAGCGATATTCATACTATGTCTCCGGTCAGAATATGAAAGATGGTTCTCGTTGCCGCCATCTCTACCGGCATTCCATTATACACAACCCCACCCGCACCGGGTTCGAAAACACCCTCGGGTATCGAGGTATCACCCTCAAACCACAAGCGAGAGCGGTAATCCACAATCTCACCAGTTTCATCAAGAACTATCCAGAAGTGGGGTTCAAAGCTACGCCCATCGGCAACCACTATCTTTCCCAAGTGGGTCTTGTGTGGTATGTCATGCAGGTCAAGCAGAAAGGATATGACCCTTGTCATGCCGTCACACTCCAGACTCCTGTTGTCCGAGTACGGCGTCACAATCTCATGAACCCTGTCTTTCAAGCTCATTTTGTTTCCAGCTCCAGTTCCGCCTGCTCAGGCTTGGGTTCCGGCTTGGGCACCCGGAAGATGCCCTTGGGGCCTCTGCCAACCTTGCCGGGGAAGTATTCACACAGAAGTTCGAAGAGGGCCTTCTTCTGCGTTACGGGCACGTAGTTGTGACCATCACGATAGCGCCTCCCCGGTATTCTCCTCCACGCCTTGACAAACTCCTGAGAGCGACCTCTGCGATATGGAGTCTTGACTTTGAGCATGCCGCCCTCAACCTCGATGACGATGTCCGCCTTCTGCGGTGACTCGTGGATTTTCTTGAAACGGCTTCGGACTTTCTCTGCCAGTTCGACAAGACCCAGACCACCAATGGCCTCGGCGTACTCCATGACTTTCTCTACGTGTCCGCCCTGAGCGGCGATGGCCGCATCGAACACATACTGGTTGGCCTCCTTGCGAACGCTTTCTACCACGCCGCCCTCAATCCCCTTACGACATTCAGGCCCGATGCCCAGTGTTACACTCCGGGCGTCCACCAGAGGTCTGCCACAACACACGCAGTGAGTGGCAAGCATCTTAGTTGCTGGGGCATTCAAATAACTCTCACTCATCACGACTCCTCTTACTTATCCTGTCTGGATTATCTTGCCGCAATCTCGGCAGTCGTAGCCGTGAGTGTGGCCAAACTCGTAGTAGTCCACCTCACCCGAAGGATTGCCGCAGGAACACCATGCGTCCCTCATCTCCTGAAGCTCCTTGGCTTTCTCTTTCGTAATCTCACCCTCTCCCTTGCAATCAATGCAGTCAATGGTCACTGGCGGGTCATCGTGCCAACCATTGGCGTCAAGTGTGCGCCCCTTAATAACCATCTTGCCCTTACCATCACATGTCGGACAATTCATCATTTCCTCCGTCTTTTGTTCGCTTGCTCTCACAACACACTATTGCACAGGAACACTCCAAATCCGGAAAAAAGTTGGGGCCACCCGAAGGTGGCCCCTGTCCACGACGGCTTGCGCAGTAGGAGGCTACGCTACCATTTCTTGCTTATCGCTTCATGTCAATTTTCCCTTTCGGTTTTCGTTTCTCATCACAAAACACCCATTGCAAGCGAAACACCATAATCCGGAAAAATCTACAGGAGGGATGAATATGACAGAAAAAATCTACCTTTTGGGCCTTTTCCAAGGTCTCTGGCTGAAATAATCTATCACGGAGCGGCACTGGTCTGTGTCCAGCATGCCGATGTGAGCCTTGTCGCTTTCCAGCTTCAAATGCTCGGCAAGAAGTTCGTATGCTTGGCCTCGGGTAATCTGCCCCGACTTCCAAAACCAGTCAAAAGCATTGTGAGCTTTTACCCGCATGCGGCGCAACTCGGCATTTGCCAAGTGGCCCAGTGGCTTTTCACTGCCCGGATGACAGCCCACATAACTGTCACACGTCGGATACTTCCGACAGATGTACACTGCCGCTTCGGGGATACCATTGAGTCCGACCTCTCCACGAGTGGTCAGTCTGGCGAAGGAGCCACAGGCGGGGCAAACCAAGATGTTTCCAAAAGTCTTCATTACCAGAACTTAGAGTCTCCCCACTTTTCTTTGTACTTCCGAAAGTCCTCATCTCGTATCCTTCCTGCGTGCGGGTTGTGCTGAGTGAAGTTGAGGTGTCGGATGGTAGAAGGAGTATGTTGAACAATCTTGAGGCCAGCCCCCCTCACTCTTCTTATCAAATCCAAATCAGCCCGGTACAAGAAGAATCTCCGGTCTAGCCCTCCCAACTTCTTCAGAGTCTTCCTTCGCATTAGCATCATATGACAGTGAACTGCCGTCTTCACCTCTGCGTATTCATCATCACCACAACAATCAAAACCAATAGACTTAGGCAAGACCATTCCAACATCATCCGTTAGCCCCTCAATCATCCCCTTCCAGTCCAGATGCAAACTGGAAAGCTCCAAGTCAAAATCGGTAAAACAGACGAACTCCTGATTGGTCTTCTCAATCAGATTAGCACGGGCATTCGTGAGTCCTATATTTTTCTTGTTGTTGTCCCACTCCGAAACAAGGACTTGCTCTGATTGAATCTTCTTTTTGAATTTTGTATAGTGCTGTCCCTCCTTTCCATTGACGCAGTACTTAACAAGAAGAATATCAATCTGCCATTTGGGGTGATGGGGATAATATTCAAAATAGGGACTTTCATATGCGTTGCCGGGTATCGTGGATACCGGTATCTTCATTTTCCATCGGCAATAATCAAAACTTAACTGGTCTCTTCTTGTCCATCTTCTTATCTCGCTCCACCACTTCTCATTGAGCTTTTGAGTCGTATTGTTATTCCTCCTCACAATAAAACACGTGTGATGAAGTCCAGCGCCCGGAGGCATTTTTTGAGACACGTATTCACCCATCTGTCTCTTTACCGTTGTGGGGTCGGCCCTGTTGTGCTCAATAATCACGTGAGCCTCTTGATAAATGCACCTTCTTTTGATGTGGCCATAAAGAGCGACATCATTCCCTTTCAACAACCCATTCAAGAGTTCTTTGTTCACTGGAACCGCAAGTCTCAAGGCCGCATCTACCCAGACTGTATAATCAGCGTTGGGAAACCAACGATGGGCCAGAGTCTTAAAAAATCGAGCATCACGAACCGGGTCTTTGTGCATCTTCTCAAATGGAACTACATTCCACACCTTCGAGTGCAATTTGCGATTGGAGAAACAGACATACCGACAGGAGGCGTCAACTACCAGCGGGTCTTTGAGAGTATCGTAGTCTCCCACAATAGCTGTAAACACGACAATTTTATCGTGTTTTCCACTAACCTTCGAAATGACATCATCAGCCGACAGGTGATACATACAGCGAGACCACCCGTCAATCTTGTCGGCCTCTTCACATCCATGATACTCACGACCGAGACCATACCCGACATGATGGCAGTTTTTGAACTGACACGGAATACAAGGCAAATCTTTGTCCGTGCGAATCATAATCCCATTGCGGGGAGGAAGATTCTTGATGGGAGATGTTCCACCAAATAAAATATAGGTAGGTGTTCTCTGCGCACATGAAAGATGCCCCATCCCTCCCTCTTCACAGATAACGTACCGTGCATTAAAGAACAGACCAGCAACCTCAGCTAGATTCAGCTTGCCTCGAAAATCATCAAAGTCACCATGTATCTTTCCACCGTCTTCTTTCAGCCCCACCACAGCACACCCCGGCATTTTTTCAACCAACTGTTGCCACCATGGCCACTTTTTCATAAACCATCCGGGCTTCGAGGTAGGAGCAAGAACGACATCATACGAAGGCATCCCTTTCGCAAAGCGTGTGTCTGCTCGAAGTTGAGAAGGAGGGGGAACGTCAAGGCCGTGCCAAATAAACCACGCCTGCCATTCTGAAGTCTCTCTTTTTATCGTTTGCAGGTACCTGTCAATTGGCCCCTTGTCTATAGCCCCCGGCACCACCTCGTTAATATCTATTAGGGCGTCATATGCTGGTGACACCAGTT
>Ga0180438_10001720_pt1 | contig 38002 bp, 3 predicted proteins | sample SS_ome_12_FD_132455 | JGI IMG/M metagenome (GOLD analysis project Ga0180438, IMG submission 132455) | Hypersaline lake sediment archaeal communities from the Salton Sea, California, USA - SS_3_D_2 metaG | ecosystem: Environmental > Aquatic > Non-marine Saline and Alkaline > Hypersaline >... | reverse complement strand
ACTGGAAAAACGGCGTTCGAAGATCATTTATGCCAAAGAATTAGCCGAGGTGATTCGCGATCATCGGATCCCCCTGGTTTTCCTGGAAGCCTGTCAGACTGCAAAGGCGGAAGAAGACCCCACTGCATCGGTAGCAGCCGCATTATTGGATGAGGGTGTGGCCTCAGTGGTGGCCATGAGCCATTCGGTACTGGTGGAAACGGCCCGGCGTTTCGTGAAGAAGTTTTACCTTGAACTGGCTAAGGGTTCCCGTGTGGGTGAAGCCATGTTGGCGGGGCAGAGGGAATTAAAGTCGGACACCTTTCGTTTAAAAATATTTGGTGCGGGGCGGTTGGAATTGGAAGACTGGTTTGTGCCGGTGCTCTACCAGGAGAAGGAGGATTTGCAACTGCTTACTCATGTGCCTTCCAGGGATATCAAGGCCATCGATAGGCAGGCGTTGGAGAATCGTTTTGGTGCGTCACCCTCGACGCCGGAACACCATTTTATTGGACGCAGTCGGGAGTTGTTAAAATTGGAGCGTTTGTTGGAGCAAAAAACTTATTCCGTTCTGTGTGGTCAGGGGGGAGAAGGTAAGACCACGCTGGCTGCGGAGTTGGCCCGTTGGCTTGTCCGTACTCGGCGATTTTATCGGGCTGTGTTTGTCTCTGTTGAGGATGTTTATGATGTGCGTACGGTGGTGGACCGAATGGGTCGGCAGTTGGCGCCCAACTATTCTGTGGCAGAATATAGTGATAAAGACCTGTTGACCAAAGCGCTGCAGCCCATCGAACGTGAATTGAGAAACCACCGAGTCCTGGTTATCCTGGATAACATGGAAAGCATCCTACCTTCTATCAAAAGTTTTTGCGGGGGGTCCAGGGGGGCGGTTTTTACAAAAAGAGCCCCCCTGGCCAGGTTTGAACCGGAAGTTTTGGAAACATTTTTCGATCTATGCCAGAAATTACAGTCGATTGGTGATACCCGCCTTCTTTTCACATCTCGTGAATCGCTTCCTGAGCCTTTTGATGCGGGATTTCAGCGGGTCATACTCAGCCGTTTGGACAAAAAAGATGCCATTGAGCTGGTCCATCAGGCCATGCGGGTGAAGGATTTAGAGCCCAAGGAGGATGATCTTGGTGGCACTCAGCCGGAGGTGGAATCACTGGTGGAAGCGGTCAATTGTCATGCGCGCAGTCTGGTGTTGTTGGCGCCTTATATCAGTAAATTTGGTGTGCGGCAGACGACTGGGAACCTGGGTCGGTTAATGGCTGATTTGCATAACCAATACCCGGATGAGCGGGAGCGTTCGCTTTTTGCCAGTGTGGAGCTTTCCTTGCGGCGGTTATCCCCGGAAATACGGGAGAAAATCAAGCCGCTGGGGGTGTTCCAGGGGGGAGGTCATGGTTGGGTTATACAAGAAGTTTTAGGTATAAATGAAGAAGAAATAGATTTACTGGTTCGTGAATTGCAAAAAATGAACCTGGCGGAGCCCATGGCCTATGGTTTTTTTCGTTTTCACCCGGCCTTGTGCCCTTATTTGCTGCAGGAGTTGGATGAAGGCGCCCTGTCTACTAGCACCACCCGCTGGGCCGAAAGTATGCGGCAATTGAGTGAATTTTTATATAAACAACAATTCGAAGATGCACAACTTGCCGCTTCATTAACAACCCTGGAATTGCCCAACCTGGTACGCCTGCTGGAACATGTGCGGGCGCAAGAAAAACCGGGGGAAACGGTAAGTCTGGCCACAAGGCTTGAACAATTGATTGAATATTTAGGCCGACCGTACCTCCTGGTACAGGTGGCGGCGATCCGGGATTGGGAAGCGGAAAAATTGGGAGATGCAGAGTGGAGCCATACCCGGTTCGAATCATCACGCGCGCAGATCGAACGATTACTGGGAAGAGGAAATCTAACCCAGGCATTAAAAGAAGCACAGGCTCTGCGGGATCGATGTTTGCAGGCGGGTGAAGGGGCTTATTCAGCGTCAGCCTATGATACAGCAGTGGCTCATTTTTTACTTGGGCGGGTACTGAAAACGGGCGGTGCTGCCGAAGCCGCGCTTCAACCCATAAATGAGGCCCACAGGCGTTTTCAACGGCTCGCAGACCAGGGAAATACCCGTGCTGCAGGAATGGCATCTGCGTCACTCACCGAGAAAGGCGATTGTTTGGTTGATCTTGGCCGTTTGGAGGAGGCAGCGGCAGCCTATGAAGAAGGAATCGAGATAGATGAAAAATTTGAAAGATTTCGAGATGCTGCCGTTGGAAGAATCCAGCTCGGGACGGTCTGTATGGAGCAAGGGCGCTTTGACGAAGCACTCGAGGCTTATGATGAAGCCCTGAAGATTTTTGAAGACCTGGGTGAACCAGCTTCGGTTGCTGTTATCTGGCATCAGATGGGCATGGTTCATGAAGAAGCCCATCGGTTTGAGGCGGCGGAGCAGGCCTATCGGCAGGCGCTGGCCATCAAAGTGCAGCAAAACAATCCGGCGGGTGAGGGAAGTACTTTGACTCAACTTGGATTACTTTATGAAAAGATGGGACGTTTAGAGGAAGCGATAATATTTCACCGACAGGCAGCGGATAAGAGTGTCGAAATTGGCGACAAGGCAAAAGAAGGATTTAGACGATATAACCTTGCCAATACATTAATCAAACTCAAGCGTTACGATGACGCCCGGCAGGAGATTCTTCGGGCCATTGAATGTGATAAACCCTATGGCCATGCTGCCCAACCCTGGAAAACCTGGTACATCCTGTGTGATCTCGAACAGGCAGAGGGCAACCCGGAGGCGGCCGCACAGGCGCGGGAACAGGCGATTCAACTCTACCTGGCATACCGGCGCGACGGCGGGGAAAATCACTTTTCTGGTGGGCGATTGTGTGCCTGGTTTGAGAACGCACGGAAAGAACAGACGCCAGAAGATATTAAAAAACAATTGGAAGCGAAGGCGAATAATCCTAAAATACATTCATCACTCAAACCATTGATCGCCAAACTCCAGGATATCCTGGACGGGGCCCGTGATCCCGGGCTGGCTGCCGATACAGAATTACATTATACAGATGCGGCAGAGATTTTGTTTTTGCTGGAAAAAATGAGGGAAGGGGGTGGGTAAACGCGAAGAGAGTGACTAAAGTGAGCTAAAGTGCCTAAAGTGCCTAAAGTTAAGGAGGCGCTACGCGCCAGATACCTTTTAGCTCTAAAAAGGTACTACGCGCCGGGTTTCCGGCGCACCACAACTTTAGGCACTTTAGCTCACTTTAGGCACTTTAGGCACTTTTTTCGCTTTCTTCTCTTTTCCGGCAAGACCTTAACAATCTCTCTCTGGCTCGCGCTGCGGCGTTTTTTCTGACCGCGGCCATAAGAGCTTAAAGATTTTGGATGTCGCGGTTGAGATGAAAAGATGAGATTTTAAGGATTATGATGCCTCCGGCGGCCAAGAACCTTTTTGAAAAAAGGTTCCTGGACCTCCAAAAACTTTTTATAATAGATTTTTTATGATTTCTGCAACTTTTCCTACATAAGGGTGAGTAAAAATGCTGTCATGGTCACCGGGTACCTCTATAATTCTTACCTCCGACCCAGACATCCTGCTCAATGCCCCAATCTCAAACTGCACCCCTTTACTGGCTTCCGCCTTTATATCCAATATGGGCGCCCTGATAATTCCACTGATCCTGAATCCCCTGGCTTCCAATTTCCTGTTGTTCTCCTCAACCCTCTCCTTCCGCATCTCCATCTCCCCGGATACACCACTACCCCCCTGAACAACATTGACCTCCCTCACATACGCCTCTATACCAGTACTAACACCACCCCTCCCAATAACTCCCAATAAACGATTTAATATATTTAATGCCTTCCGCCTCCAACCCCGAAGAGACCTGATAAACGATTCCCGGATAAACGCATGCTCATCAAAAAAAATCAACCGCTCCACCAAATAATCCATAGCTTCCAACTGGTTCACAATCTCATACGCCACAATACTACCAAAACAAAAACCCGCAATAATAAACGGCCCCTCACCCTGAACCTGCCGGATTTGATGAATATAATCAGCTACCATCATGGACGATGTCCCCGGCAGCCGGGAATCCCTTTCCAATCCCCTGGCCTGAATACCATATACATTGTAATCCCCCTCCAATAACCGGGCAAGTTCCTTATACGGATACACCATCCCATGATAAGGATGAATAATAAAAATGTTTTTCCTGTTCCCCCCCCTGTTCAACTTTATCACACATTCCAATCGATCCAAAATACCCTGCTCATATATGTTGGCAGCGATCTCACTGATAGTAGGATGCAAAAACAATACACTCACAGATATATCCAACCCCAGTTCCTCACGAATTCGAGCAGCTATTTTTAAGATGTTAATGGAATTACCCCCCAATTCAAAAAAATTATCATGAATGCCAATGGTACTCACTTCCCGGTTTAATACATCAGCCCAAATAACAGCAATCTTTTCCTCCATTTCATCCCGAGGAGCTGCATACGGGATACCACTGCCTAATCCCATACCAACAGGGTCAGGCAGGGCCCGACGGTCGACTTTTCCATTGGTCCTTAAAGGTATCGACTCCAACAACACAAAATAAGCTGGAATCATGTAATCAGGTAATTGCCGGGATAAATACTCCCTTAATAGAGAGACACTGAGATTGCCAGCACCATGACCCGGTACAATATAAGCACATAAATACCGGTCCCCACTATCCTCCCCCCCCACTGTCACTACTGCTGCCTCTATTCCCTCATGTTTCATTAACTGAGCCTCGATCTCCCCAGGCTCTATTCTAAATCCCCTTACCTTGACCTGGAAATCCTTCCGCCCCAAAAACTCTATATTCCCATCCGGCAGCCACCGCGCCAGGTCACCGGTACGATATAAAGCTGAATGATGAGTGAAGAGTGATGAATGATGAGAGAAATTATCGGTCTCTCCGTACGTGTTTGTGATTTTGGATTTGGAATTTGGAATTTGTTTGTAATTTGGGATTTGGAATTTGGAATTTGTTAATGCCGGGTTGTTCAAATAGCCCTTTGCAACACCGTCACCACCAATGCATAACTCCCCAAAAATACCAATGGGCTGCAGCCTCATCTTGCTGTCCACGATATATACCTGCTCGTTGGGCAAAGGGGTACCAATAGGAAAAGCCTCATACCCATCAATAGTCTCTTTTGTTATCCGATAATGAGTGGTATCGCCGCAGCATTCAGTGGGACCATAACAATTGGTAATGTCCGGCACATCCGCTTCAAAATAATTCAAAAATCGTTTGACTGTTTTTTTGGGTAAAACCTCCCCGGCAATGATAAGGTTTTTAATATTGACTGTGATCCTATTTTCCCTGACACTTTCCACCATGATTCGTAGATGAGCCGGTGTGGCGTCGGAAAAATCCACGGTGTATTTCCTGTAAAATTCAAGGATGCGCGTCCCTTCAAATCTGTAATGACCAGGCAAGATACAAAACCGGTGCCCATACCATAAGGCACAAAATATCAACTGACCATACCCATCAAAGGTCAGAGGGGCCAGCGATGTGAAACTCAATCCTTCCCCATACCGCCCAAATGCCCGCTGCCAAAGCCCAAGGTTAAAATTATGGACATTGCGATGGGTTAATAGTATACCCCTGGGCCGGCCAGTCGTTCCGGAGGTGTAAAGGATAATTGCCGTATTTTTGGCTGTATTAATCATTTCAACATTGGAGGCACCCCCGGTATATAGACTTTCATCATCAATGGGAAATACGCTGACAGGAAAAGAGCCTTCCAACCATGCCACATCCCGGGCAGATAAAGAGGTCTGTATCAATACGGCCGCCGGCCTGTTCTCTTCAAGAATAAACCGGTTTCTTTCATACGGAGCGTCAATGTCCAGGGGGACAAAGGCTCCACCGGCTTTCAATACCGCAGTGATCCCGGTTACCATCTCGACAGCAGGTTCCAATAAAAGCCCCACCCGATTGCCCGGGCTAACCCCACAGCACCTTAACCGCCTCGCCAGTTGGTTGGCCCTGGAATTCAACGTTCGGTAAGTTAAATAGTGGTTTTCAAATACCACTGCGATACGATAAGGGGTCCTGGATGCCTGCTCCTCGAATAACTGCTGGATGACCTTTTCACAAGGATATGGGGTTTCTGTGGTGTTAAACTCAACCAATAATTGGTTTCTCTCCGCATCGGTTAAAAGTTCAATTTCATCCACCCGTAATTCTTCCGCTCCTGTGTGCAAAACCTGGTCCAGTACGTTGTTTAAATGACCGGCGACCCTGGCTATAAAATCATCATCATAAACATTGGCATTGTACTCAAAATTGATGGTCAACTGCTCACCCGGTCCGATTACCACGTCGAGATCATAATTGGTCTGCTCAAAGGATTCAGTCCGGGTCAATTCGACAGCAGGTGAAGGGGATTGGTTGGTAGTGCTGCCTTCAGGGTTCAAGCCCTCAATCGTGGCAGCAAAGGGGTAATTTTCAAATACGAAGATATGGTCCAGCAGCGGTTTTAATGGGCTCTGGGCTTGAATTTCTGCCAGTTGGGAATAGTGAAAAGGCGCACTTTCCACCGCTTCTTCCCCTACCTTTTGCAGCAGTTGGTGAAAGGTTGTATTATTTCCGAATGTGATGCGAACCGGCACTGTATTAATAAATAACCCCACAATGGTTTCCACCCCTTTTATTTCCGAAGGCCGACCCGATACCACTGCACCAAAGACGACATCCTGTGTATCATTGTACTTCCCTAAGATAATTCCCCATACTGCCTGGAAAACAGTGTTTAAAAAGACATTGTTCTCCCCTGCCGCGCGTTCCAGGGCCGCTGTTTTTTCCCTTTCCAGGTCAAAACGCCATTTCCCCTTTTTATAACCGCTTTCATCGGTTTTATGGGTTTTTAACCCGGGAACACCGGTTAAGACCTCGTAGTTCGCCAGGTATTTTCTCCAATACCGACTTGCCTCTTCCTTATCCTGCTGACCCAGCCAATCGATATAGGTCCGGTATGGAATCACATCGGGTAAACGGGGGGTCCTGTTTTCTATTAAGCGGCTGTAAATATAGGAAAAGTCCGAAACCAGTATGCTGGTACACCACCCATCCATTAATATGTGATGGAAACTCCAGATAAATTCATGCTCTTCCGTATCCAACCGGAGAACCGCTACCCGCATCAAACCATCTTTGCCCAGGTCAAATACGTTTTCCCTATCCTCTGCTTTATAAATGGTTAAATACTCCTCTTTATCCTGCCGCCCGGAAATATCCTGGAAACGGAAATCGATCTTTCTCTCCTTTAATACCACCTGGAGTGGGTCATGTGCTGCTTTCTGGATAAAAACCGTTCGCAAAATATCGTACCGCTTCATCAATTCATCCAGGCTTTGCTCCACATAAGATAGATTCAATGCTCCCCGGAAACGGTACGACATCTGCTCGAAAAACGCCGGGGAAGAGGGTTCGTATAATGCATGAAAAAACATCCCTGCCTGCAAAGGGGACAGGGCATATATGTCTTTTATATTTTCTTTGCCAGGCATAATCCTCCTTAATCCAATAGGGTATCCAACTCCTCCAGGGAGAGTTTTTTATACCCGAAATCACTGGGAGTGGCTTCCCTCTGCTCACGGGAGGAACAAAAGGTTATCACACGACCCAGTTCCGATTGAAAATGATCCCTGAAGCCTTCAATGGTCTGAGGTCTAAACTGCTTCTTATTGTACGTGACAGAGAGGGTCAATTGGTTATCAAAAATAATGCCGGATATATCCAGCAGGTACTCCCTTTGCCCATTGGGGCTCTGCATATGACCCGGGGAGTCCTCCATTATTTCAAAGGGAAACGTTTGCCTGGTACCCGCCTCCACCTGTCCCAGGTAATTAAAACTTACCTGGGGCTGAAGGCTAAAATCACTGTCCCCTCGATGCTCCCTGTCCGTTAAATATTTCAAAATACCCCAGCCAATGCCTTTGTTGGGAATGCGGTGCAGGGTTTCTTTGATCTCTTTGATCTTCCGGGCCAGGTCGTTTTTATGGGAAACCTCCAAAAAGACCGGGTAAACACTGGTAAACCAGCCCACCGTACGACTGATATCCATATCCGTTAAAATATCTTCTCTCCCATGCCCTTCCAGGGCAACCAGGAGCTGGCAAAGGCCGAATTGCTCATGGAAAGCCAGGGCCAGGGCGGTTAATAATATATCGTTTATGTCGGTTCCGAAGGCGTCATGGACCCGGGTCAAGAGGAGATGGGTTTCTTCTTTGCTTAAACGGAACGCAAGACGCTCGGTATCCGCCAGCCGGTTGGAATCAACGTCATAGTCCTTTTTTATCACGGGCGCCGGCCGGGATGCCAATGAGGTCCAATGGGTTTTCTCCTCTAAAAAGGGTTTACGATTGGCATATTGGACGAGTTCTTCCGCCCAGTGTTTAAAGGAATCGGTCTTTAAAGGCAGGGATAAAGACTCTCCCCTTTTGTATTGGCCGTATAAGGCATTGATATCCTCAAACAGGATGCGCCACGAAATTCCGTCTATCACCAGATGATGAACCACAATTAACAAACGGTCCCCATCCGGCAGGCGAAACAGGGCCAGTTTCATCAGGGGGCCTTTTTCCAGGTCAATCCCTGCCTGGATTTCATTCGCTTTCGTTTCTATCGCGTCAGATGCGTCCTGGCTGCCGGTTTTGCCAAGGAAATCATACACCACCAACGATAGCGGGTAGTCCGGACCGTGACCGGTTTGAATGATATCCCCGGCTGCGGTTTTTTGATAGGTCATTCGCAGGGCATCATGGTGCTCCTGTATCTTCGTAAATACAGCTTTTAGTGCCGCTTCCTCAAAGCCTTCTGCACAATAAAGCGTCACTGCCTGGTTAAAATGGTGATTGTCATTGATGTTACTCTTAAAAAACCAGTGTTGGATCGGGGTTAAAGGAACGGTTCCGGAAACCGGTGCCTGTTCCCCCATGCGCTCTGATTTCCGTATGTGGGGTGCCAATTGGGATATGGTGGGAGAGCTGAAAAGGTTTTTCAGGTCAATCCTATACCCGGCCTTATTCATCCTGGAGATGACCTGGATGGCCTTGATAGAGTCGCCGCCAATCATGAAGAAGTTGTCATTGATTCCCACATTATCGCGTCCCAATACGTTTTTCCAGGTTTCCACCAACTGTTTCTCCAATGGATTTCGGGGAGGGGCCGGGGTACCGGCACCGCCGACTTCCACTTCGCCTGGTTTTGGTAATGCCCGGCGATCAATCTTACCACTGGGAGTCAATGGGATCTCTGCCAAAAAGACCACATACGAGGGGAGCATGAACCCGGGCAATTTTGCTGCCAGGTACTCCCTTAACCGGTCGGCTTCCAGGGAGCCCGGGGACACAGGAACAACATAAGCACAAAGCTGCCAGTCCCCGGCCATGTCCACGGCTGTTACCACTGCTTCTTTGACACTTTCGTGGCTTAATAACCGGGTTTCGACTTCCCCGGTTTCTATCCGGTATCCACGGATTTTGACCTGGGTGTCTATTCTACCCAGGTATTGAATCACTCCATCCGGCCGCCACCGGGCCAGGTCACCAGTGCAATATAAAGCTGAATGATGAGTGAAGAGTGATGAATGATGAGAGAAATTATCGGTCTCTCCGTACGTGTTTGTGATTTTGGATTTGGAATTTGGAATTTGTCTCGTGCTACGTAGCGGAGCTACTTCGCAGAGTGGCATGTAATTTGGGATTTTGAATTTGGAATTTGTTAACTCCAGGTTGTTTAAATATCCCCGGGACAGGCCATCACCGGAGATGCATAATTCACCGGCAACATGGATAGGCTGAAGGTTTGCATATTTATCCAGTATGTAAACCCGGGTATTTCCAATGGGCCTGCCAATGGGAATGTTCTCACTGACACTCTCCACCCTACCAGCAGTGGTGACCACTGTGTACTCAGTCGGACCGTAATTGTTGTAAAGCTCATACCGTCTCTTTTTAAAAAGTCGTAATTTATCTCCACCCACCAACAATTTCCTGAGCGACCGATTGTCCACCTCCATGAATTGCTCACCCATTTGCGTGGGCAAAAACGCAATGGTTATCCTATTTTTTTCAAAATACCGGTTTAGCCTTTCAACCTCCATTTTTGTCTCATCATCAACAATATAAAGGGATGCACCCACAATCAAATAAGGAAATATCTCCCACACCGAAGCATCAAACCCAAAGCCGGCAAATTTTGTGGCCCGGTCAGCAGAGGTAACCGAATAATAACGGTTGTGCCAGGAACATAAATGAACCAGGGCCCGGTGCTCCACCATGACACCATTGGGCGTTCCGGTAGAACCGGAGGTGTAGATGATGTAACACAGGTGAGTGGGGTGAGTAAGGTGAGTGAGGTGAGTGGGGTGAGTAGGGTGAGTGAGGTGAGTTGGAGAAGGCGAAACAGTACTCATTGACAATTGATCATTGACCATTGACCATTGACAATTGACAATTGACAATTGATCATTGACCATTGACCATTGACCATTAAAACGATGCCCATCAGGCAAGTCGGTTAATAGAATCCCGGTCCCACTGTCCCTCAACATGTATTTGATTCGTTCTTCAGGGTAATTGGGGTCAATCGGTAAATACGCACCCCCTGCCTTTAATATGCCCAGTATGCCAATGATCATTTCTATGGACGGTTCCGCCATAATGCCTACAATGGTATCCGGTTTAACACCTTTTTCTCCTAATAACCATGCCAATTGGTTGGATTTTTTATTTAATTCCCCGTAGGTTATAGACGTTGTACCAATTCCGGACGCGATAAATCGCGTCCCTACAAGATGAGAGCTGCCAATCACAGCGATTTTATCGCCCGCCCTCTTTGCCTGTTCGTCAACCAATTGGTGGATGGTTTTATCCCCGGGATAAGGGTCGTCCGTGCGGTTAAAATCATAGAGCAGCTTTTGTTTTTCTTCATCTCCCAACAATCGCTCCTTAGACACGGCTGCATTGGGTTCCTCGATGAATTTGTTTAAAATTTCCTTAAAATAATGGATGAGCTGCCATACCATTTGATCGGTTAACAGCACATTTGAATAAGAGAGAGAAAGGACAAATCCTCCGAACGTTGCGTCGATACTAAAATCAAACAGGGTGTTTGCCCTTACCTGCCCTGTCACACAAAGCCCCTGGTCGTCTTCGAATCCACTGGGAAGACTACCGGATGCCCTGTGGGCCTCTTTGTATACAAAAAAATCCACAAAATTGAATAATGCATCAAATAATGGATTCTGATCTGAAATCTCTTCGCCAGTCAGTTTGACGATTTCAAGCAGTGATAAACGGTCATATCGTGCCAATTCCTTTAATTTTTTATCCACCATCCGGGTATAACCCGACCATGTGATAGGGGGAGAGATTTTTATCCTGACAGGAATGGTGTTTAAAAAACAGCCCAGGATTTTTTCCCCGTCTTCACAAACCGGCCGGTTATTGGTCACCACCCCGGTAACAATATCATTTTCATAAGAGAGCATATTCAACATGTAAATATAGGCAGAGAAACACAGATGCTTCAGGCTGGTTTGATGATCCGAGGCCATTTCCTTTAGCCGATCCATGAGCGATATGCCTAAATCCGAAGAAATATTTTTCACGGCAGCAGACCCTTCACGATCCCCATCTGAGCCTGGGAATTCAAGTCGTTTATAATCCTGCAATTCATTTCTCCAATATTCCCGGAGGTCGCTCCTTTCCCGGTGAACCCTTTGCTCCACGATGAATTCCTTATAACTGCTTTTTAGCTTTAGGGGGACATATCCCGGGTCTGTTTCTAATTCCAGGTATATATTATTGAGTTCCGTGTTGAAAGAGGCATCGCTCCAGCCGTCCATGATGGCGTGATGACACACCCACAGCACAACCACTTGGTCGTTATCAAGCGAAAAGGTTCTCATTCTCCACAATGGAGGCGATGAGGGATCAATGGGATATTGCCTGTCCCCTGCAATAAATGCCTTGATATATTCTTCCTGGTCATGGATTTCCATATGGGAAATATCCTGATGTTCCATATCCACATGCGTTTTCTTATGGACCACCTGGACCGCTTCTTCAAAGTCCGTTAAATTAAAACCTGTTCTTAAAATCGGATGTTTATCAACCATTAAAGCCAGTGCCTTTTTAAATCTCCCCGGGGCGAAACCAGGATAGGTTAATTGATGGACCATCTGATCATGATATATGGCCTGGCCCGGGTCTTTTAAGGCGTGAAATACCATGCCTTTTTCAATATCGCTCATGGGATAGATATCTTCGATATGATCTCCCCCGAATTCATTTTTTGCCAGGCACCGGGTTTTAAATGCCTCGATTTCTTTTACAGCCCGGGCCAACGCTTCATCCGTATACCCCCCTTTCTCCCGCATTATCCTGGCGGATAATTTCTCTATGGTTTCATCGGTAAATAAATCCACCACCCGTAAGTTTATATTGAATTCCCGGTTGATCATACTCAACAATTTAATGGCTTTGATGGAGTCCCCACCAAGATTAAAGTAATTGTCTCTTATACCAACCCTTCCCAGGGTCAATACCTGCTGCCATATCCGGGTCAGTGTTTCTTCGGTTTCACTCCCGGGAGCGATATATTCTTCCATTGTTTCAACAACCGGTATTGGTAAACCACGCCGGTCTATTTTGCCATTGGCCGTTAACGGTATCTTCTCCATAAAAACAAAATAAGTGGGGATCATATACCCGGGTAAATCATTGGCAAGATACTCTTTTAATTCGGATAGGGACGGTTTCGGTTCCTTTGCCGGTACCACATAAGCGCAGAGATAACCGCTGCTTGCTGTGGATTTACCGGCAATTACCACCGCATCCTTGATGTTATCGTGTTTGAGCAATCGGTTCTCGATTTCCCCGGGTTCTACTCGATAGCCCCTTATTTTTACCTGGAGGTCGATGCGTCCCAGGTACTCCAATTCGCCATTCTCTAAAAACCGCCCCAGGTCCCCGGACAAATAATGGTTTTGCCCGGGAAAATAGAGACTGTTTCCAAATTTCTTTTTTGTTAATTCCGGTCGATTCAGATACCCCCTGCCGACCCCTTCACCTTCGACGCATATCTCTCCCGCTGCCCGGATGGGCACCAGGTTTAATCCATTGTCCATTACATACGTATTTAATGTGGGCAGGGGGTGACCGATATTGCTTATGTTTAACCGGATGTCTTTGTCTTCCAGCTTTTTAAAGGTCACATGCACCGTTGTTTCCGTGATACCGAACATATTGATCAATGCTGTCTCCTGGTATTTCTCTTTCCACTGTTTTAGTTTTGCCGGATTTAAGACATCCCCGCCAAAAATGATAGTTCTCAGCCTCAATTGTTTTCCCGGGGCCTGCAGCTCCAGTTGGGCCAGGTTATAAAATGCAGCAGGTGTCTGGTTCAATACCGTGACCCGTTCCTTTTTTAATATTTCCAGGAATTGACGGGTGTCCTTGACCATCATTTGAGGAACTATCACCAATGTCCCACCATACAGCAGTGCACCGTACATTTCCCATACGGAAAAATCAAAACAATAGGAGTGAAACATGGTCCATACATCGTTCCTGTCAAAATCAAATAAACACCCATCGTTAAACAGGAGACTGACCACATTCCGATGCTCGATCATCGCCCCTTTGGGTTTCCCGGTGGTACCGGAAGTGTAGATGATATAAGCAAGGTTATCAGGATGATGAGTGATGAATGTTGAACGATGAAGAGAGATTTTTGTCGATCTCATAAACAATTGATAATTGACCATTGACCATTGACCATTAAAGGAATGCGCTTCGGGCACATTGGTTAATAAAACCCGGGTCCCACTGTCGGCCAACATATATTTTACACGTTCTTCAGGATAATCGGGATCAATGGGCAAATAAGCACCGCCAGCCTTTAAAATGGCCATAATTCCAATGATCATTTCAACCGACCGTTCCACCAGGATACCGACGATATGATCGGGTTTAACACCCTTTTCTATCAATACCCATGCCAATTGTCCGGATTTTTCATTTAATTCACGGTATGTAATGGATACAAGGGGTTCATCAATCCCTCCATGCGAAATGAGTGCGATTTTATCACCCACCCTTGCTGCTTGCTCCTCGAATAATCCATGAATGGTCTTATCCCCGGGATAGGCAGCCAATGGGTGATTAAATTCAAACAATACCTCTCTCTTTTCTTTTTCCGGTATTATTTCTATTCCCGATATTGGCTGCCCCGGGTTCTCGATAACAGCGGATACACTCTTTTTAAAACACCTGACAAATCGCTCGATTGTCCCGGGTTTGAATAATTTTGTACAGTATTCCCATGAGAACAATAAACAACCGCGGTTCTCGGTTCCCGTCAGGGTGAGATCAAATTTTGATACGGCCGTATCAAATTCATAAAGCTCTGGCTGATTCTCCCGGACGTCTCCCGGTGAAACAGCAGCCGGGGCCGGGGGAGTGAGCTCGTCCAGGAAAACAAATACCACATCAAACAGAGGATTACGGCCGGCATCCCTGTTTAAAGTCACCTTCTCCACCAGGTCCTCAAACGGATAGTCCTGGTTCTCAAATGCTTCCAATGCCTTTTTTTTCACATCAGACAAAAACGCTTTAAAGGTTTCTTCTCCTGCAACGGTGCTGCGCACCGCAAGGGTATTGACAAACATGCCAATGATCTGCTGCAGGTCTGCATGACGCCGGCCAGCAGTAGGTGTTCCAATGATGATATCTTCCTGCCGGGTTATTTTTGACAGGAAGATATCGTATATGGCCAGTAAAGTCATGAATAAAGTGGCACCTTCCGTTAGAGCCACATTTTTTAGTGCGGCGGTGGTTTTTTTGTCTATTTCAAAATGTTGGGTATTCCCCTCAAAACGTTGAACCTCCGGTCTGGTATAATCAATGGGCATATCCAGTACAGGTATCTCTCCTTCCATCACTTTCAGCCAGTACGTTTCCTGCTGTTTTATTTTTTCCCTTTCTTTCCCGCTGTTTTGCCAGGCTGAAAAATCCCTGTACTGGAGCTTTAACCCGGGCATCCGTGCGCCCCGGTAAAAAGAGATAAAATCATTGATCAATATTTCATGAGAGACGCCATCGGATATGATATGATGCATGTCCACTATTAAGATGTGTTGATTATCCCTGGTTTCTATCAATCCTGCCCGGAGCAGCGGGGCCCGGGATAGGTCAAACGGTTTTACAAAATCATTCGATGCATCGATGAATGATGAATACTGAATCCTGTCATAATGGCGAATTTGAAATGCTGCATGGTCATGAATTTCCTGTACCGGTTCATTGTGTACCATTTGAAAGGAAGTTCTTAAACTTTCATGTCGCCGGATCAATTGGTTGAAGGTCTGTTCCAATCGGTCACTATCAGGGGCCTCTTTAAAACAGATGGCCTGGGGCATGTTATACGCAGTGCTCTCACGCTCCATTTGCTGTAAGATAAACAACCGTTTCTGGGCAGAGGATAAGGGATAGTACTCTTTTTTCTCCACCGGTTCGATGGGCCTGTATTGATCGCTTCGGGCTGCTTTTATTCGTGTTGACAGGTGCCGGATGGTGGGTGCCTTAAACATTTCGGTTAATGTTACCTTTGCATCCAGGGTTTTGTGTATTTTGGCCAGCAGGACAGTGGCTTTTAACGAATGACCGCCCAGGTTGAAAAAGTTGGAGTCAATACCCAGGAGACCCGGTTCCACCTCCAGCACCTCCGCCCATATGGCAGCCAGTGTTTCCTGGATATTACCTGACGGGGCCGTATACCCCTCCCCTGCTTCCAATCCCGGTGCTGGCAGCGCCTTCCGGTCCAATTTTCCACTGGTGCTTAAAGGGATTTTTTCCAGGGGGATGAAATGGGCAGGTATCATATAATCGGGCAGCACTGCTTCCAGTGCTCCACGCACCCGCTGCACTGTCACATCCCCGTCAGCAGGGATAAAATAGGCACATAAATACATGTCACCGCGTTCATTTCGTTTGGCAGTGACCACGGCTTCTTTTATCCCTTTTTGTTTCAGCAGTTGGGTCTCGATTTCCTCCAATTCGACCCGGAATCCCCTGAGCTTGACCTGGTGGTCAGCCCTGCCCAGGAATTCAATGGTGCCGTCCGGCAGCCACCGGGCCAGATCGCCGGTTCTGTATATTCTGCCTCCGGCGGCCAGGGGGGCTTTTTTGAAAAATCGCCCCCCTGGACCCCCTAAAAAACGTCTGTTTATCATTTGGTTGTAATTTGAGATTTGGAATTTGGATTTTGTTAACTCCGGGTTGTTTAAATAGCCCCGACCCACATTCGTGCCGGAAATGTACAATTCCCCTTTGATACCGATGGGTTGAAGGTTTTGATACCTGTCCAGGATATGGATCCTGGTATTGGCAATGGGTTCCCCAATACCCGGCCGGGTCGGGATAGGTACCGCCGGGTCCAGGGTCAGGGTCATGACCACATGGGTTTCAGCCGGGCCGTAATGATTATGTAAAAATACTTTTTGGGCGGACAGGTGGTGTTTAAATCGTTCGGGTACCACCAGCGCCTCCCCGGCTGCACAAATGTGACGGACACACCGGGGGAATGCCGATTCAAAACCAGGATGGGTAAATACCACCTTTAAAAATGCCGGCGGTAAAAAGAGAGTCCCGATCCCATTGGCCTCAATATAATCAAACAACTGCAGGACATCCGCTCTCAAATCTTTGCTAATAATAAATAGTTTCCCTCCCTTTAAAAAGGTGGAGAAAATTTCCTGGGCAGAGACATCAAAGCCAATGGAGGCAAATTGCAGCACATGGCCGCTGAAATCCACATGGGTTGCTGAGAATTCGAAATTCAACAAATTGATCAAATTGCGGTGCTCCAGCATCACGGTCTTGGGCCGACCGGTAGAACCGGAAGTGGATATCAAATAAAGCAAATCCTCCGGCCGGTTGATATGCGCAAGGTTTTCACCCGGGGTTTGGCCCAGGCGGTCCCCTATTTGATCCACCAGGATAATCTCACCATTTTCCTGCTTCAACCGGGTTTTATCCTGTTCTTTTATAAAGGCAATCCCTTTTACCTGGTTCAGGACATCTTCTCCTGGCAGTTTGTTTTTGTTGGCCATCATTTTTTCGATCACGTCGGCCAGGGTCAATTCCCCTTCCCCCAGCACAGCCAGGTCCACCCGAAGGTCCCGCAGCATGGTTTTGTAATCGCTGGAGGCATACGGGCCGCCGGATATGATGGGAATCGTTACCCCCCATTGGCGTATCGCAGAGATGGTTTGATGAAAAAAGGCGTTATAATACGACAGGGTGCGAATGCCAATTAAATGGGGTTTGAAGTCGTCTATCAACTCTTTTAAGGCATCGAAACTGTCGAAATCGATCCGGGATTTGGCAACTTTCCCACGAACACGGCTGCCAAAGGTCTCATGGATGAAAGTGGCCAGGACCATCATTCCCAGGGGTTCCTCCACCATATCATAAAGCATTTCCCTGGTGTCAGCGCTGAATAACTGCGAAATGTCCAACAAAAGCAGTCGAAAAACATCATCGGTGTTCGCTTTTACGCTGCCCGAACCAGGTGCAGCAGGGACGGTTAACCGGGTGGTGAAACCCGATGCGGCCATGTGGTTTGCTTCTACAAATTTTGCATCCGATGGCAGGAGGTCCCGGGAAATGCCCACGGTTTCAAGGATATCAGGGAATGTTTTGATCTCAGCAGGCAAATAACTGTCGTATTTCTGGACCAATTCCTCTTCAGTCAATACCTTCATCTGCAGCGGCAAAACCTTTAAGAGGCGTTCTTTTAAGAGAAAATAATCTTGCATTAATTCCGCCTGGAGGCGCCGGGCAACATTCCCCGGGAAAGGCAGAGTTTCGGGTAATTGATGGTATGCCAGGTCCACCGAGGCGGCAATGGCTTCCTCTGATACACCATGTACCTTTGCCAGGCGGTACATATCGGTATTGGGGAATATTTTCAATATATTCAGGTTGGGAAAATGGACCCATTTCACACGTTTCAAAAAATCCAGTGTCATTTGCGCTTCCGCTTCGGTCTCGGTGGGGAATCCTATCATTAACTCCATCTCCAATAAGAGATGGGGATATTTCCGGGTGATATAATCAACATTTTCCTTAAAAATTTCCAGTTTCAGGTTCTTATCGATCAATCTTTGTATCCGGGGTGAGGCAGTTTCCAGGGCCAGGTCGATATTCACTGTGCCAGCCTCCATCATCAGGTCAATGAATTCCCTGGTCAGGATATCACCTCGCAAACCGTTTGGAAAAAACAACTGGATACCCATGTTTTGTTTGATGATGGTTTCCAGTAACCGGGTACTGTTTTTCCGATCCAGGTTAAACACATCGTCGATAAAAACAAACCGTTTCACCCCGGCATCAAAACACCGGCGAATCTCTTCAAAAATGTGTTCCGCACTACGGGAGACATAATTTTTGGGCCAGATTTTACAGCAGTAGGCGCAGTTATAGGGACAACCGCGGCTGGCCTGAAGGGAGACGGTGTGTTTCGCCATGGCAATGCCGATATGGTTCTGGTATTTGCCATAATCAATGAGCGTGCGGTCCGGCATGGGAAGGGTGTTAAAATCCGTCACCTGCGGACGAGGGGCGGTTACCATGGGTTCCACCACCTCTTCCCCCCCCGGCACAGGGGGTGTAAAGGAAATATCCCTGGAAAGAGCCGCAGTGGTCAATAAAAGAGGGGCCTCACTCTCTTTAAGGATCGATCGGACCCGCCGGGCGGGATAGTCGGTATCAATGGGTAAATAGGCGCCCCCGGCTTTTAATATTCCCAGTATCGCAGTGACCATGTCCAACGAACGTTCCATCCGCAGCGCCACCACCGTACCCGGACCAGTGCCCTTCTCCCTCAGCAGCCAGGCCATTTGATTGGCCCGTTTGTTTAATTCCCGGTATGATAATTGGTGATTTGACATGCCCTGCACAGCCACCCGATCACCCGCTCTCTCTACCTGTTCTTCAAATAATCGGTGAACCGTTTGATAACCAGGATATGCCGCATCAGTATCGTTAAAATCCTGCAAAAGCCGTGTTTTCTCTCCTCCCGGAATCATTTCCAATTGTGCGATTTCACGGTCCGGGGTATGAAGCACAGAGATGATCAACTCTTTGAAGTAGCTTATAAACCGCAGGATGGTCTCCTCCTTAAAGAGCCGGGTACTGAATTCAAATCGAAAAAATAGGGCTTCACTGGAATCAAATGCAAATAAAATGAGATCAAATTTCGATGTCTGGCTTTCATAATTATAAGGGGTTAATGTTATGCCTGCTGGCTCTATCATGGGGCCTGATCCGGCACCGGGTTGGATATCGAGATTCTGCAGTACAAACATGACATCAAACAAAGGATTCCTACTGGTATCCCTGGCCACACCCACTTCGTCCACAAGGTCCTCAAACTGGTATTCCTGGTTTTCAAAGGCGGCCAGTGTTTTTTCTTTGGTTTCCCTTAAGAACGCCTTAAATATTTTGCCGCCGGCAGGCTCATTTCGCAAGGCCAGGGTGTTGACAAACATGCCAATGATTCCCTCGAAATCCACATGCCTTCGACCGGTAATCGGGGTTCCTACAATGATATCTTCCTGGTGTGTGATTTTGGCCAGGAAGACATTGAACAGGGTCAGCATCAGCATATTCATGGTCACGCCCTGTGTCAATGCCAGGTTTTTTAGAGCAGCGGCCGTTTCAGTGGTGATTTCAAAATCGATGCTTTTTCCTTCAAAGCTCTGGACCGGTGGTCGTGGGAAATCGGTCGGCAGATCAAGGATGGGTATTTCCCCTTCAAACTGTTTCAGCCAGTAGGCGGCCTGTTGTTTTATCTCGCCGCTTTGTTTTCGTTGGTTCTGCCATGCTGAATAATCTTTATACTGGAACGGGAGTGGGGGCAGGGGATTTTCCCGACCTTCTCGATAGGCATTATACAATCGCACGATATCATAGATTAGCACCCCCATTGACCAGGCATCGGTAATAATATGATGCAGGGTCAATAAGATCAAATACTGCTCTTCATCCAGGTGAAGCAATTTGGCTCTTGATAACGGTCCATTTTCCAGGTCGAATGTATCCCCGGTCTCCTTCTGGGCGAGTCTCCTGGCTTTTTCTTCCCGCACCGGGTCCTTTCTTAAATCCAGGTATTCGAATATGAATTCCACGGCAGACTCCGGAAGGACCTTTTGTTTGGGCTCCCCCTCCACCTGGATAAAGGTGGTTCGTAAGATTTCATGGCGTTTTACAACGTCCTTATAGGACGTTTCCAGGGCATCGCTGTTGAGTGTTCCCTCGATAATATAGGCGCTCGGGATATTGTACGCACCGCTCCCTTCTTCAAACTGGGCCAGTATCCATAACCGCTTTTGAGCATTGGAGAGTTCATAGTATCTGGCTTCCGGTACCGTCTCTATTTTAAAATACCGGGACGCTGGCGGCGCCTCCCCATAGGAATAACCCAGGGATTTCGCCAACTGACGGGTGGTATCACCTAAAAAATCGTCTTTGTAATCCCGCTTCCATTTATCCACCACTTCCGACTCGATATGCGTATGTCTTAAAAAGTTAATATCTCCCAACATTTTTGATTCCGGGTGGATGCCATCGAGCATTTTAGACCCGGTATCCTGGTAGACATTGAGTATCTCTTTTTTATATTCGATATCCAGGAAATCACAAAGCCCTGCCGCCGCGGTTTCAGGCTGATGAACCAATGCTTCAAATCTCACTGTATATTGACGGTCTCCTGGTATGTCTTTGAGAAACGCCAGGATATTTTGATGGCAGATAAGCCATACCAATTCTGCTAACTGGCGGACCGAAAAATCATGGTTGTACCTGAATATCTGGTCCAGGTTTGCCTTTTCAAAGGAATGAATCACCGCATAGGGGTCCCGGACCAGGTGAATATAGAAGGGAGCTTCAAAATAGGCTTCGGCCCGTTTAAGGGTTTCCATGTCAAGGGCATACCAGGGGGTTTTATCCACCAACATCCGGTCTCCCAACCACTGCTGCATCACACCGTAAAATGCCTGTGACGTGAGTCCCTGATCTTCGAATGCTTCCATGATGGTCTGGGCTTCCCCTGTACTGCAGCGTTTTATTTCCATAATCGCCCGGACTGCTCCCTCTTTAAAATAACCAAATTTCCCGGAAAGGGCCGCTTTTCTCTCCTGCAACGTATTGAAAGAGAGGAGTTCCAATTCCGGTGGTGCAAAGAGCCCGGGATGACCCGCTAAAATGACCCGCAGTAAGGTAGAGCCTGAACGCGGCGGTGATAGGATAAATAGGGCCGGGGGATTCTTCGGGGCTGTCATTGTTAACGGAGGCAAAGGGGTAATGAGCTGACGCATTTTTATAACAGCCGATTCATCCAGCCGGATTCCAGGTCTATCAGGAACAATGCCCTGGTTGTCCAGCACTGCAGCCAATTTTTCAACAGTGGGTGCTTCAAAAAGCACACTCACATGCATGGTCTCTTCGAACCACTCCTGGACCTGGTTCACCACCTGGATGCCTTTAATGGAATTTCCACCCAGGCTGAAAAAATTATCATGTATCCCGACTTTTTCGACTCCCAACACTGTCTGCCAGATATCTGTCAATGCTTTTTCCATATTGGTTTGCGGCGCCTCGTAGCCTTTGCCAACAGTATAGCTGCTGTCCGGGTCTGGTAACGCTTTTTTATCAATCTTTCCACTGGCGGTCAGGGGGAACCGGTCCAGTCGGATGAAATATTCAGGGATCATATAATCCGGGAGGTATAAATGGAGATATTCCCGGATTTTTTCGGTGTCAATCTCCTCTCCAGTTACCGTCACCAGGTAAGCCAGGAGGGAGGAGTGTTTTGCAACCACCACTGCTTGTTTGATGGTTTCCCAGCCCAGTAAACGGGTTTCTATTTCCCCGCACTCGACCCGGAACCCGCGGATTTTTACCTGGTGGTCGATCCTTCCCAGGAATTCCATATTCCCTTCTGGCAGCCAACGGGCCAGGTCACCGCTCCGGTACAACCGCTCTTCCTTCCCATACGTGTTCGAATGGGGAATGGAAGCAAATCGCTCTGTTGTGAGACCGGGTCTGTTTAGATACCCCCGGCTGACACCTGCGCCGCCCACCACGATCTCCCCGGCAATCCCTATCGGCAGCAGTCTTAATTTATGGTCTGCAATATAACACCGCCATGCAGGCAAGGCCTGACCAATGGTGCTGATGCCCGCTTCTATCTCTTTTTTATTGATCTCTTTAAAGGTGGTATGGACCGTGGTTTCTGTGATGCCGTACATATTCACCAGCCGGGTCTTCGGGTAGGTTTCGTGCCATTTTGCCAATAATGACGGTTTTAAAGCGTCACCGGCAAAAATGATATACCTTAAAACCAACGCTCGCTTTTTCCCGGTTTCCAGTATTTCCGCTGCCAGGTTGATAAATACAGTGGGAATCTGGTTCAATATCGTTACGCTCTCCAGCTCCAACAACTCGGCCATGGCCCGGGGCGTTCGTGCAATCCCGGTGGGGACAACGATCAATTTGCCTCCATATAAAAGGGCACCGAATAATTCCCAAACAGATACATCAAAACATATGGAATGAAATAGTGTCCATATATCACCCGGACCAAATTCAGAGGAAAATGTTTCATTTAATACCAGGCGGACCACATTCCGGTGCTCCACCATAACGCCTTTGGGTTTTCCCGTGGAACCGGAGGTATAGATGATGTAGCATAGGTGAGTAGGGTGAGTAAGGTGAGTAGGAGAAGGTAAAGCAGTACTCATTGACAATTGATAATTGACAATTGACAATTGATAATTAAAGGAATGCGCTTCGGGCACATTGGTTAATAAAACCGCTGCGCCGCTGTCTGACAGCATGTAATGGATACGATCTTCCGGGTATTCGGGATCAATGGGCAAATAAGCACCGCCGGCTTTTAAAATACCCAATACACCAATAATCATCTCAACCGAGCGTTCCATCATAAGGGCCGTCACCGTATCGTGTGTTACTCCCCTTTTTTGCAGTCCATGGGCCACACGGACCGCCCTTTTATTTAGCTCCTTATATGTCACATGCATGCCTTCATGGTGTAATGCAATATGAGTGGGAAACATCCCTGCTTTCTCCTGGAATACCTCCACCAGGTTTCTATCCAGAGGATCATCCGCAAAAGAACGATTAAAATCCGTCAATAATTGCCGCTTCTCTGAAAGGGTTAATATTTCAATCTCTTCAATGGTATGATCCAGGCCGCCGTTAACGTACAACAAAAGGTTTTTATAATGGGATGCCATTGCCCGGACAAATTCCTTTTTAAATAGGTTTTTTTTAAACTTAATATGAATCTCCCGGCTGCCGTTACTTACCCTCTCCAATCGAAATTGCAGGTTTACCTTTTCAAAGGCCCCTGATGCTGCATTTATTCGATTATCAAAAAAACCAAACCGGTAAAGGGGGTGGGGATCAATATGATTGTTTTTAAATAATGTTTCCAGGTCCTGGTAGTTATAACCGCTGTGTTTCCAGGTTTCCTGGATTTCGCGTCCGGTTTCCCGGAACGTATCCTTAAACGAATCGTCTTCTTTTAATGTCAGTTTATAAAAAAGGAGCGCGTCGGCTGCATCCTTCTCCCCCTGGATTTTGACGCCTGCCGATGAGATGACCACTTCCGGCTGCCGATAGTATCGATACAACAGGACAGCATAAAATGAGAGGTAAATCACATATTCCACCATCTCATTATGATTGGCAATGGTTTTGATACGATCGGCTGTGGGAGGTTCCACAGTCAATTTTACAGAGCCGTACCCGTTCCCGGTCCCGGATGCACCCGGGGCAGCGGCATTAAAATCAATAAAAAAGTCATCCATATGCCAACGGGTCATTTTATTTTCCCAGTAATCCCGGGCAATGATTTGTAATTGTTTTGAATCATTTTCCATTTTTTTACGTCTCCTGTTCCTGTCCAAAATTAAAAACCAGGGCATCGCTCTCCTGTTTTATTTTCTTTTCAATATCCAGGTCAATATCCAGTTGATCCGGGGCGTGCCCGGGATATGAAATGATCTGCCCGAAGAGCAATTTCAATTTTTCAAACATCATCTCAATCCGCTCGGGTTCGAACAAATCGGTATTGTAGATCACATTGCCGGTTAAGGCGCCTCTTACCTGGTAGAAATTGAAGATGAGATCAAACTTACTGGCCTGGATATCTATATCATACTCCTCCAATATCACTGCTTCTTTTTGGTTTTCGTCATTGGCTCCTCCAGTGATCCCTTCATAATTCAACATTTGAACCAGCACATCGAACAACGGAGACCGGCTCATATCCCGTTCCAGGTCCAGCTCCTCCACCAGCAGATCAAACGGGTAGACCTCGTGTTCAAGTGCTTCGGTTACCGTTTGTTTTACTTTTTGCAGAAGTGTTTCAAAACTTTCAGCACCGGAAAACACGGTTCGTAATGCCAGGGCATTGACAAAAAAACCGATCTGGTCCTGTAAATCCAGATGCTCCCTGCCGGAAGACGTTAAACCGATAATGATATCCTGCTGTCGGGTATAGCGATAAAACAATGCCTTTAAACAAGCCACCACTGTTATTAATAGGCTTACGCCATTTTTTTTACTTACAGTGATCAGACCGTCATAGAGGGAGGCATCCAGTTCAAACCGGAAGGATTTTCCCTTAAAGGTTTTTATGGGTCTCCGCGGGTAATCGGTTTTTAATGCCAACACCGGCAGCGGACCGCTCAACTGTTTCAGCCAGTACTCCCGGTGCCGATTTAAATTTTCCCCGGTTAACTGGCGGTTATGCCATTGGGTAAAGTCCTTGTAATGAATGCGTAAGGGGTCCGGGGAAATGGTCATTTCCCCCTGGCAGGCATTGTACAGCGTCAGGACATCATGGACCAATACCATCAAGGACCAACCGTCGGAGATGATATGGTGCATGGTAAACAAACAGGTATATTGTTGGTCTTGCACATGAAGCAGCGTTACCCTCAATAAGGGTCCTTTTTCCAGGTCAAAAGGGGTACTGGTTTCCTGGTGGGAGAAGGTTTTTACTGCTTGGTCCTGGTTTTCCCCTGTTCTCAAGTCGATATAATCCACATTGAATCCCAGGGATTCGAAATCGTGAATTTTTTGTTTGGGTTGTCCTGCCACTTTTACAAACGTCGTTCTTAGAATTTCGTGGCGCCTGATAAAGATTTCCAATGCGTTTGTAAAGGCCTTTCGATTGAGTTTTTCAAAGCCATAGGCGCCGGGCATATTATAGGCCACCTGTTCTTTTTCCAACTGCTCCTGTATCCACAGGCGTTCCTGGGCATGGGATAGGTCATAGTATTCTTTTGTTTCCACCGGTTCTATGGGTGTATATGCCGTTTTCGAGCTGTTTTTTACATACTGAGACAAACCCGCAACGGTGGGTGTTTTAAAGACCTCTACCATTGGAATTTTGACATTTAGTTCTTTATGGATTTTGGAAACCATCAGGGCTGCCTTCAGTGAATGGCCACCCCATTCGAAGAAATTATCATCAATACCGATAAGAGTACCTTCGGCCAAACCCTCTTTGCCCAGGACATCGTTCCATATTTCCACCAATTTTTGTTCCACGTCACAGCGGGGGGCGGTGTATAAACGGTGGGGTTCCATGACCCCGATGCCTGGCCGGGGTAAATTGCTGCGGTCAATCTTACCATTGGGTTTGAGGGGAATTCCATCAATAGGGATAAAATAGGTGGGCAGCATGTGATCCGGCAGGGTTTGGGAGAGGTATTCCCTTAAATCTGCAGTAGTGGATGCCTGGATTTCTTCCCCTTCCTTCGTATTTGTAAAGACAATATAAGCACAAAGGGATTTATCCTGGGGATCATCGGTATCCACTACCACCACAGCCTCTTTTATCCTGTCATATTTTAACAACTGGTTTTCGATCTCCCCCGGCTCGATGCGAAAGCCCCTGATTTTGACCTGATTATCTATCCGGCCCAGGAATTCGATATTGCCATCCGGGAGCCATCGGGCCAGGTCACCGGTTCGATATGAAGCTGAATGATGAGTGAAGAGTGATGAATGATGAAAACCCTCTGCCTTTTCTTTTTCATCGTGGTCATCCTGGTCATCCTGAAAATCCCGGTCAAATTTTTCTGCTGTTAACTCCGGGTTGTTTAAATATCCACGGGTCACGCCGGGGCCACTTATACATAACTCCCCCGGTACACCCACCGGCTGTAATTGATCGTTTTTATCCATCATATACAATTTGTAATTGGCAATGGGCTTCCCTATAGGGATATTGGTTTCCAAAGCATCACGGCACCGGTAATAAGATGCACAAATAGTGGCTTCAGTGGGACCGTAGGTGTTGTAAACCGTACCGGTTCTTAGAAATGTGTCTATATACTGCCTTTTTAATACATCTCCCCCACTGATGAAGGTATGAATACTTTTTAAACGAGTGGAGGCCAGTTTATTCAACTGGTCCAGGAGAAGGGGGGAACAATCGATGATCCCCACCTGGTATTTTGCTGTAAAATCTGCCAGTAAATCGATATCTTTCACGTCATTTCGCCGGGGGATCACAATTTTTCCTCCCCTTAAAAGAATCGGATAGACTTCTTCGGCAAAAGCATCGAAAGTAAACGATGCCTGCTGGATAACAATATCCCCCGGTCCGATGTCAAATTCCCTTATAAATGCAAATATATTAGCCGCCAGGTTGCGATGCTCTACCATTACACCCTTGGGTTTCCCGGTGGAACCGGAGGTGTAAATGATGTAGCATAGGTGAGTGGGGTGAGTGGGGTGAGTGAGGTGAGTTGGAGAAGGCGAAACAGTACTCATTGACAATTGATAATTGACAATTGATAATTGACAATTAAGGGTGTGTCTTTCAGGCAAATCGGTTAATAGAACCCTGGCACCACTGTCGGCCAACATATACCTTATCCGTTCGTCAGGGTATTCGGGATCAATGGGCAAAAAGGCACCCCCGGCTTTTAATATCCCCAACAATCCAATCATCATCTCGGCTGACGGCTCCACCATAATGGCCACAATGGTGTCGGGTTCCACTCCTTTTTCTCGCAGTATATGTGCCAATTGAGTGGATTTTTCAGCCAATTCTTTATAGGACAAAGTAATAGAACCCATAAGACCTGTAGGACCTATTAACGCGATGGAATCGGGTCTCTTTGCTGCCTGTTCTGTGAATAATTCATGAACGGTCTTGTCTCCGGGATAATCGGCCGCCTGACTGTTAAAATCCTCCAATATTTGCTGCTTTTCTGTCCCTGTTATCATGTCGATTGCCCCTAACGGATTGAAGGGATTTTCCTTCACCTGGCTGAGGACGTTGACAAAATGAGTGCAAAACCGCTCCATGGTTCTCTTTTTAAACAAAGCAGTACAAAACTCCAGGATGAACTGTATCTCCCCCCCGGCTTCCCCTGCGTACAACGTTACATCCAGTTTGGCAATCCCGGCTTCAAATTCATAGGGTCGAAATGTCAAATCTTCCATTTCCAGGTCCAAAAAATCCATATCCTGGAAGATCAGCATGGCATCGAACAGGGGATTGCGGCTCAAATCTGTTTCGTCTGCCACCTGTCGTATTAATTCCCTGAAAGGGTAGGCCTGGTTATCAAACGCTGCCAGGGTGTTGGTTTTGATTTCCTGTAAAAACCCGGCAAAGGTCTTGTCCATTTCGGGAAAATTTCGCAGGGCCAGGGTTTCTATCATCAGACCGATCATATTTTCCAGGTCTGCATGGTCCCTCCCGGCCGTGGTGGTGCCCACGATGATGTCCTCCTGACCGGAATATTTACTTAACACAACATTATATACCGCAAACAGTACCATAAATAATGTTGTGTCCGTATCTTCCGCTAATTTTTTTATCGCACGGGTCAAATCCTCACCAATACCAAAATGAATCGTATTCCCTTCAAAACTCTGAACCTTTGGCCGTGGAAAATCCACATGCATATTTAATATTGGCAAATCCCCGGAAAACTGCTTCAACCAGTATTCTTCCTGCTCCTTCAGCTTCCCGGATTCCAACTGGTGATTTTGCCACTGACAAAAATCTTTAAATTGTATTCGCAGCGGTTGGAGTTCTTCTCCCCCGTAAATCGACATATATTCACGTATAAAAATAGTTAAAGAATACCCATCGGAGATGATATGGTGCATATCAAACACCAGGATATATTTGCGTGTTCCCAGATGGATCAACCCCATTCGCAGCAGCGGCGCCTCTGATAAATCAAAGGGACGAATGAATTGAGAAATAAGAGATAAATGGCCCTGGGAAGGAAGATGAGATAAATCCCGGTATTCAATGGAAAAGGCCGCTGTTTGGTGTATCACCTGGACCGGTTCTTCATTGACTATCCGAAAGGATGTTCGCACACTTTCATGCCGACGGATCAATTGTTCAAACACCTGCTGCAATTTTTCCCGGTCCGGTTCCCCCTCCAGTTCCAGCACCATGGACATGTTATAAAAGGTGCTGTTGGTCTCCATTTGCTGCAAAACAAAAAACCGCCGCTGGGTAGGGGACAAATAATAATAGGCCCGTTTTTCCACGGGCGCTACAGATTCATACTGGCTGGGTTCAGCCTCTTTGATATATTGAGCCAGGGCTCTTATCCGGGGGGCGTTGAATACCCGGGACAGTGAAACAGTTACATTGAACACTCTGTGTATGTTGGATACCATCATGGTGGCCTTAACGGAATTACCACCGATTTCAAAAAAAGAAGCATCAATACCAATGGGCTGGACGTTTAATATCTCCTGCCATATTTCGACTAATTTTCCTTCGGTTTCATCCCGCGGTTCCACATATGGAGCCGCAGCCAAAGGACTCCCCTCCCCTTCCCCTTCCCCTTCGCCTGTGGGCAGCACCAATAAATCCCGGGAGGTACAATTCTCAATCGGAAGGTACTGCTGCTTATGGACCAGATTCTCCCTGTTCACAGTATGAACCTCCCATGGATGTTCCATGACAGACCTGACTGCATCGGCAGTCGGTGCGGCATCGGGTGCTGCCGCAGGCACAGGTGATAAGGGTGCCTCTCTTTCAAAATCCCGCAAATAGTAAAAATCCACATACGACAGGGAATCAAAAATTTTTTCCCGGGGTAAGATGTAAGAGGAAACGGTGTCTCCTGCCTCCTGCAAGTACCAGGCCCTTTCCAGGAACAACCGGAAGGGACGATTCTTTGGGGTGGGATAAAAATGGGCTTCCAGGCGGTTTAATTGATGGGTGCTGCTGTAGGCTTTCAATCCTGCCAGGATGGCATCTTCCACGCCCCGTCCCAGCACCCTGCAGCTTAACAAAAACGTATCGATAAACAAGGTTCCCTGTTTTTGGATGGAGATAACGACGCCCACCAACCCGTAGTCACCGAATCGATCGCTCACTTCCACGGTCCAACATACGGTGTTTGTATCCTCCGGTTGGATCAACGCGGCTATCTCCTCTTCCGTTCGTCGGATGGTGCTTAAATTGAACTGGTTGGTTCGCTGGGTCAACTGGGCAACACGGGGGACCTGCAGCGGTTTTACGGGATTCATACTGACTTTGAGTTCCAGGCTGGACAGGAAATCGGCCAACGAAGGGGATCTGGTTTTTGCTTCTTCCCGTTTCCGTTCCTGGGTGTACATTCGGGCACGGGCCCGGTCTTCATCTGTCACCTTCAGGTTATCAAATGCCCAGACATGGTGCAAAAACATGGGAATTTGTTCCGCATCCGCATCATGGGGCAATTGAAGCGTTAAAACCTCGGGACAGTGGGTCATTACTTCATAACACTCGGTGGGACTGTCGTCCACCAATATAAAACTATCCATGCCCAGGTTTAACTCCTGGGCCAGTTCCCGAAGATTCTCGGATTTGGGATTCCAATTGATCCGCCAGCCCACAAAATGGTCCTTTTTTAATGGGATGTGGGGATTTTTTTCAAAGACCTCCCATACGTCTGCTTCGTTGTTTTTACTGCACAGGGTTAACAGCATGCCTTCGTTGTATTTCCGAAGCATGAAGTGCTGCAGTTCCAGCCAGGGGCCCCGAACATGAACACCCAGGGGACCGTCTTCCCCGCAAATGCCTTTCCACAACGTATTATCACAATCCAGGGCAATGACTTTAAAGGGTTGACGTTTCAGGGCATAGACCTTCCTGGCAATAACGGTTCCCATGGCCGCATAAAAGGCATGACTAAAGGGAAGATGCCCCTCCCTGTCGGTCACCGTGTCAAAAACCTCTTTGATATTATACATCGTGTCCAACCGGGTAAAATCAACAACATAGACATTATCAAGCGCTTCAAGCAACTTTTCCCATTGCTGGGTTATCTTTTCCAGGTATTGGATCACGGGGGGGCGTAAGGATAGATGGGTGGAGACCGGGAATACACCGACAAGGTAAGCGACCTTTTTATCCTTATGCTCCAGTATTTCTGTTAATTCTTTATACGCGGTTTCCAATTTCCGGCATAACCGGTCATCGTTATTATCTCCTGCATAACTATCTCGAATCCAGTCCTCGAAGCGGATGAGCAGCAGGTTGACTCCCTGGTTGGTGGAGAGCAAACCGGTGGTCTCCAATAATTCTTGAAAGACCTGGTTATAACCGGCGAATTCCACATCGACATCCAGGTGGAACTGCCGGAGCCACCATTGGATATACTCGGCAATAGGCTCTGCAGTAAAAGTGGCTGCCACAGCCAGCTTAAGGGTCTCACCCCGGGGAGCAGCACTGCGCTTCCTCTTCTGAGAAAGCTCCAATTTCTCATTCTCTGAAAATATATCTATCATGCAATGATCTCCTGTGGATTCTCAAAAATTTTATCGATGAGCCGGCAGAAATGCCGGGAAAAATTCCGAATGGTCTCTTCTTTAAATAACGTTGTATCATACTGCAAAATACAGTATAATTCACCGGATGGTCCCGGTACCGCATCCAATTTGAGGTCCAACGTGGATGTACCGCTGGCCCACCCGTTTAGTAGGGCTTCACTGGTATCACTATCAAAATCAGCTATCGATCCCAATTGGCTGCGATCAAGCACCGGCTGATTATGGAATATCATCATGGTATCAAACAGCGGGTTCCGGGATAAATGCACCGGCACCTTTAATAAATCAATTAGCTTTTCAAAGGGGTAATCCTGGTTTTCATACGCCCGTAACAGGGTCTGTTTGACGGCCTGAAGGAATTCAATAAACGTAACACCCGGCTCAATCGTGATCCGAATGGGAAGGAAATTGGCAAACATACCAATGATCCTTTCCAGGTCCCCATGGTTCCTGCCAGCCGTAAGGGAACCGATAATAATATCGTCCTGGTCACTGTATTTACTGATCAACAGTGAATAAATGGCAAACAATAAAATATTCAGGGTGACATCCTGCTCCTTTACCAGATGATTTAACCGGGCCATGACTTCCCTGGAAAGGGTAAAGGGTATCACATGACCATCAAAGGATTGTCGTTCCGGCCGTTTAAAATCCAGCGGCATGGTGAGTATGGGTAATTCCCCTTGCAGTGTTTTTGACCAATGATTCTCCTGCTGTTTATACGCATCGGAAGCAGTGTGTTTGGTTTGCCATTCGGCATAATCTTTGTATTGGAGTCTCAGGGGCGGCAATTCGACACTATTCTCTGTTCCTATATAGAGGGCTGCAAAATCCCTGGCCAATATATTGTGTGATACGCCGTCTGATATGATGTGATGCATATCCACCAGCAGCAGGTATTTTCCACTGGCGGCCCTGGCCACCCCTACCCGCAGTAACGGTGCTTTTGAAAGATCAAACGCACGTATAAAATGATGAATGAAGAATGATGAATGATGAATACCCGGGCGCTCTTCAGAGGCTGTGTCATCATATTCGATCTCAAATGGTATATCCTCGGGATCATGAACCCGCTGGACAATTTCACCAGCAATGATCTCAAAAGAGGTTCGTAAACTTTCATGACGGCGTATCAATTGTCTAAACGCTTTTTCCAACTGTTTCGTCTCTGGTTTTTCCCTCAGCGGTACCGGTTGAGATATATTGTAAGCCGTACTCTCTACCTTCATTTGCTGTGTTATGTAAAGTCTCATCTGGGCTGAAGAGAGTGGGTAATATTCCTTCTTCTCCACCGGTTCCACGGCTCTATACGTTTCCTGCCGGGTCCTGGCAGCGATTTTTGCCAATCCCTTAATGGTGGGATTTTTGAATATATCCTGCAGCGTTAATTTTACCTCCAGCATTTTATGTATCGCTGACAACATTCGAATGGCATTCATCGAGTGTCCACCGACCTCAAAAAAATCGGTATGGATGCTTATTTTATCTTTCTCAATATCCAGGACCTCTGCCCATATTTCTGCCAGTTTCTCTTCCACGTCATTCCCGGGCGCTGTGTACTCGTCACCCCAGGCAGCAGTTCCCGGTTCTGGTAATGCCTGCCAATCCACTTTCCCATTGGCAGTCAAAGGAATTTTTTCCAGAGAAACAAAATAAGAAGGAATCATATAACCGGGCAGGTCCCTGGATAAATAATCCCGCAGATCGGGTAATGCCGATTCATTCTCGGGAACGAAATAGGCGCAAAGGTAGCTATCCGCGGTGTTATCGGTTCCTGGCCGGACCACGGCCTCTTTAACCTGTGGATGCTCCAGCAAGCGGGCTTCAATTTCCCCGGGTTCGATGCGAAATCCCCGGATTTTTACCTGCTGATCGATACGACCCAGGAACTCCACGCCACCGTTCGCGTGCCACCGGGCCAGGTCACCCGTGCGATAGGAAATATAGGTCCGATAGGACTTATAGGACCTATTAAACCTATCTTTGGTTAACTCCGGGTTGTTGAGATAACCTCGGGCCACCCCGTCACCGGATATATGGATTTCTCCGGCAGTGCCCATGGGAACAGGCTTTTTGTTTTTATCCAGCAGGTAGATGTGTGTATTATTGATGGGGGTGCCGATGGAGACCGACGCACGGCTGTTAGCGGTGGGATCAAACCGGTGGATCATACTGCCTACAACGGTCTCTGTGGGTCCGTATTCATTGTAAATATCGAAATTGATGTTGCTGCCGCTGCCAAAATAACGAACCATGTCCTCTGCCAACCGGGTCTCCAGGTTCTCACCACCCACGATGAAACCCTTGAGCCGCCGTGCGCCCGGGGCACGCTCTTTTTCCACCATTGTCTCGCGAATCAATTTCAAATGGGAAGGGGTTAATTTAACCATATCCACCCGGTCGTCCTCAATAACCTTTTTAAGGAGAAAATCTGTTTCGTCATCACTGTCACTGTAAACAACAATGGCATTCCCCGTCACCAGCGGGGTGAAAATCGAAGTGACCGTTAGATCAAACGAAATGGAGGTATAAAAAGGGAAACAAACCCTCTCATTTTTTACATATTGTTTCGCAGCCCAGTATACATAATTGACAATCCCCCTATGTTCCAGTACCACGCCTTTGGGCCGGCCAGTACTGCCAGAGGTGTAGATGATATAACCGGGGCACCCGGGACTGACATCAACCTCCGGATTTGGAACCGTCTCCACTGCCGCATATTCCCCTTCCTCTTCAATCATGTTCCCCAGGAAAACAATGTTCTCCTTTGCAAGGCATTCCATACAATCTTTATTTTGAAAGTACACATGCGGTTGAACAAGCATATGGCTGGCCTGGCTGTCTTCCACCATAAATTTTTTCCGGGTCGCTGGCAGGTCCGGTGAGATAGGAAGATAAGCCGCCCCTGCCTTTAATACACCCAGTATCCCTGCCACTACATCTATGGAACGTTCGGCCATGATCCCCACAATACCTTCCACACCAACACCTTTTAAAATCAAAAAATGGGCCACACGGTTCGCCATTTTATTCAACTCTTGATAGGTCAAATGATAAAACGTAGGACTTATAGGACCAATCGGACCGATCAAAGCAATATGATCGGGTCTCTTTGATACCTGCTCTTCAAACAATCGGTGAAGGGTTTTATCTCGGGGAAAATCGGCTGTTGTATCGTTAAACTCCACCAGTATTTGATGTTTCTCCGCCTCTGTCATGATCTCTATATCGGCAATCCTGGCCTGGGGTTGTGAGGCAATGGTGGATAGCACCGTCTTGAAATAGTCCACGAAGCGCCAGATGGTGGCCTCTTTAAAAAGGTTGGTGCTGTATTCAAAAACAAAACCAATTTCCTCGCCTACCTCCTGCACCTGAAGTGTCAGATCGAATTTGGCGGTATCTGTCTCATGCCCGTAAGGCCGAAGTTTCAAACCGGGTACTTCCACCTTTGGGATATCGATATTTTGCAGCACCAACATCACATCAAACAATGGATTCCGTCCGGTATCCCTTTTCACAGCAACCTCTTCCACCAACTGTTCAAAGGGATACTCCTGGTTTTCAAACGCTTCCAGGGTTCTCCGGTTGATCTCCTGTAAGAAGGTGTTTATGGTTTTTTGACTGTCCACGTGATTCTTTAATCCCAACGTATTCACAAAAATGCCGATGATAGATTCCAGGTCCGCATGGCTGCGGCCGGCCACTGCTGTACCGATGACAACGGTTTCCTGTCCGCTTATCCTGGATAAAAATATATAATAGGCTGACAGCAGGACCATAAAAAGGGTGACATTGGTATTTTTAGCCAGGGCCTTTAATTGTCCTGCCAGTTCTGAGGTTATTTCAAAATTTATCCTGCGGCCCTCAAAACGCCGGACAGCAGGCCTGGCAAAATCAGTGGGTAATTCCAGTACGGGAATGTTTCCCTGGAACTGTTTCTTCCAAAAAGCGGCCGGTGTATCCAACAGGCCGCTCTCTTGCTGCCGCTGCTGCCATTGGGCATAGGCCTTATAATGGAGTTTCAAGGGAGAAACTTTCACCCCTGAATACAGAGCCATGAATTCCTTCACCAACACCCCGGTGGACGCACCATCGGTAATCATATGATGCATATCAAGCATCAATATATGGCTATTTTCTGCCAATGTTAACAATTCCACCCGCAGTAACGGCGCTTTTGATAGATCAAACGCCCGTATGAAATGATGAATACGCTCCCCCACATCCCCTGCAGCTAAATCAGAATAAAGGATGCAAAATTCTACATTTTCATGAATTTTTTGGACCGGTTCACCACCAATGGTGGCAACGGATGTCCGCAGCGTTTCATGCCTCCGGATTAACTGCTTAAAAACCCTTTCCAACCGCTCCTTATCAAAAACACCTTCCAACTCCAGGGATGAAGGGACATTATAACCGGTACTGGTTTCATCCATTTGCCAGAGGATGAATAATCGCCTCTGGGCCGGTGATAAGGGGTAATATTCCTTCTTTTCCACCGGTTCGATAAAAATAAATGTATCTTTCGTGCCCTCTTTTATATGTTGTGCCACTTCAAGGATGCACCCTTTTTTAAAGAATTCCACCAGGGAAATCTTGATATTAAATTCCTTGTGTATCCGCGATACCAGGAGGGTGGCACTGTAAGAGTGACCCCCCAGGTCAAAGAAATCATCATCAATGCCAAAACGTTCTTTGTTTATATTTAATATTTCCGCCCATAAGTCTGCCAACTGGTGCTCGATCTTTTCCCGCGGAGCGCGGCGTTCCACCTGACTCCTGCCTCCCCTTTCAGGCACGGGTAAGGCATTCCGGTCAATTTTACCATTGGGGGTTAAAGGGAGTTTGTCCATTTGCATAATCACGGCAGGTATCATATACGCCGGAAGAGTGCCGGATAAATAGTCTTTTAAGTCCGAAACCTCCACCCGATGAGCCGATACAATATATGCACAGAGATATTTTTCTCCTGGATTTTTTTCTCTTAGTAATACCACCGCCTCTTTTACCGCAGGGTATTTTAATAATCGGCTCTCAATTTCTCCCAATTCGATCCGAAGCCCCCGGAGCTTGACCTGGTGGTCCGATCTGCCGATGAATTCCAATTTTCCTTCTGGGAGCCAGCGCACCCGGTCGCCGGTTCTATATAAAGCTGAATGATGAGTGAAGAATGATGAATGATGAGAGAAATTATCGGTCTCTTCGTACGTGTTTGTGATTTGGGATTTGGAATTTGGAATTTGTTTGTAATTTGGGATTTGGAATTTGGAATTTGTTAACCCCGGGTTGTTTAAATATCCCCTGGCAACTCCGGCACCGCCGATGTATAGTTCTCCCGTTACTCCAATGGGTGATAGGACATTGTCGGATAGGAATACGTGACACTGAACATTGGCAATGGGGCTTCCCAATGTCACTTTTGCTTCTGAACATTTTTCCATTAAGGCATCAATGGTGGTTTCAGTGGGGCCGTATTGGTTGTATAAGGGGTAACCTTTGGTTATGAGCTCGCGCTTCAGGTCTTCCTCTAATTTATCACCACCGGAAATAAGGGCTCGTAAACTCTGCGGGGGTTCCCCATCCTCCAGCAGGTGTTTTAAGGCACCAGGGACAAAATTGATGATATGAATGCGATGCAAATCGATAAATGCCCTGAACGCTTCTTTATCCGCTGCCAATTCCCGTTCCCCAATATAAAGTTCAGCACCATGGATCAATGTGCCGAAAATTTGCTCCACACTGGGATCAAAGGTATAATTGCTCAATTGAAGCACCCGCACCCCCGGCTCTAATTGGTACGCCCGGGCAAACCAGGTTAATACATTCACAACATTCCGGTGCTCCACCACCACCCCCCGGGGGATACCGGTAGACCCGGAGGTAAACATAATATAAGCCATGTCAACCGAATGATTGATAGAGACTCCATTCTCCACCGGGTTTCGGGATAATATATCGTCCATTGTGTCCAGCAGCAGTAATTCCCTGACACCAGCACCCACAGCAGCACGCGGTAAAAACACTATACCATCAATGGACCGCAATTCCCCTTCCTCCGGTAATTGACCGCCATTCTTTATGATTTTGGAAATGATTTCACAAAACGTCCATTCCCCTTCACTGAGGACCAACAGGTCGATATTTCTATCCTGGATAAGGGTATCTGGATTACGGGTGGCATAGGGACCGCCGGCAATGATCACACCCTCAAATCCCCACTGACGCACCAATCCAATGGTCTTATGGAAAAAATCCCTGTAAAAGGTTAATGAACGAACCCCAATTACATCAGGGTTAAACTCATCCAACTGGCTTTTTAATTCTTCATAACTATCGAAATCGATGCGGGATTTTAATATCTTTCCATTGACGTTTTCTCCCAATTGTTCTTTCAAATAAGTCATGATATATATGGTACCCAGCGGCGGCTCCACCACATCGTATAACATGTCGGTATCATGGGTGAAATACTGGGTGAGGTCCAATACTAATACCCGCAGTGCATCTTCAGAAGGCCGATGCACAGGAAAATACTCCCGCAGCTTCCGATTTAAATCAGGAACATGAAAGGCCGCCTCTTCCCGGAACGTATCTATGTGCAGTTCCCCTGCCTGGATGCCAGCCAGCTCCAGGATGTCTTCAAAACGTTCGATATCAAAGGGGAGGTAACTGTTGTATTTCTGAACGATCTCGTCTTCTGTTAATACCTTTGCCTGGAAGGGCAGCACATGAAGCAGCCGCTCTTTGGATAAGAAATAATCGTTGAGAAAGTCCATCTGGTACTGTTTGGTAAACCGGGGGTCAAACGGAGAGGTGGGAGATAATTCATGAAACGCCATATCTTCACACCTTAATATATCTTCACGATACACGCCGTGCGCCACTGCCAGGTCTGCCATTTCTGTGCCCGGATAGATTTTTAATATAAAGATATAAGGGAAATGAACCCATTTGAGGCTTTTGATAAAGTCCATGGTCATGTGGGCTTCTTCTTCGGTTTCAGAGGGGAAGCCGTGCATGGTGAAGAGTTCCAGTATCACCTGGGGGTGTTTT
>Ga0180438_10001719_pt1 | contig 38005 bp, 30 predicted proteins | sample SS_ome_12_FD_132455 | JGI IMG/M metagenome (GOLD analysis project Ga0180438, IMG submission 132455) | Hypersaline lake sediment archaeal communities from the Salton Sea, California, USA - SS_3_D_2 metaG | ecosystem: Environmental > Aquatic > Non-marine Saline and Alkaline > Hypersaline >... | reverse complement strand
CGGTCGTGCCGTTGACAAACACGCCGGACACGCCGTTGTGATGCAGCAGACGAGCGTAGGAGGGAATTACCTCCAGGTCCACGGATTCGTCTGTACGATACGCCGTGACGGGCGCTGCGATGAATTCCACAAAAAACCTCTCTCACCGTGGGGCGTTCTAACCCAACCACTCTCTAAACAACGCATCCAGACACAAAGTAGAACGAGCCTCCCCTCCCGATTCGACATCGTTCACTCTCCGGACTTTGCGTAGCGCTCATACGCCTCGGCGACCTTGCCTTGCTTCTCGTCGCCGCGGTGCAGCAAGACGCGGTAGCGGAGGGTCATCGTCTTGCCGGATTCGATGGTGTGCTCGGCTCGCATGAAGGGGTTGGCCGCGAACAGCCCGTACGTCCGCACGTGCCAGTGGGTGGGATAGCGGAAACTGCTGGGATGGTTGAGGATGGCGACGCCGACCGTCTCGCCGTCGACCGGGCCATGATAATCGACCCAGGCGGCCGGCTGCCCCCACGCCGCCTTATCGGTCTTGCCTTCGCTGTTGACGATCTGGCCACCCTTGCCCGCGTCGACCTTCATGGTCCCCGGCACGCGGACGCCGAAGCTGCCCTCCTTCGTTTCGCCAAACGAAACCGGGCCCTCGCTGGCCTTGACGGTTATCTCGACGTCGATGAAGCGGGCGTCGGCGTCGCCGCCGACGACCAGCTTCCGCTCATCTTCGCACACCTTCTTGCCGTCCGGCGCCAACCAGTCGTTGCGGGTAACGATCGTCGCCGACTCGCCCTCTTCCACCTTGACGAACTCACGGTGTACGATCTTGCCCCTGTTGTCGCCTTCCAGCCAGAAGTCGACGCCGCCCACCTTGCCGTGCGTGAACCACAGCGAGCGGTGGTGCTGGTGGTCGTTTCTCTCATTCTGGCCTTCACCCATTGGATAGGCCCGCGTCATCGGTTTGCCGGTCGGGCCGATGATGGGCCAAACGACCGGCTTGCCGCCCGATTGAACGAGGTACTCGGCGAACGGCTTGCCGTCGAGCTTAACCACGACGCCCGATTCGGATCGCTCGGCGGTGACTTCGGCGAAAGCCGCATGGGCGATGAGCGAAACAACGGCGGCGCCCAGCAGGGAACGCAATGCAAAGGGGCGTGACATGGTGGAAACTCCTGAGGCGGGGGGATGGGGCGGGTAAAACGGGCGCCGGGGAGCCCCTCGTTGCGCTCTTCGTCATCGAGCCGGCGGGAACTCTCAGGCTGCGACCCTCATTGTACTTGTCATACAAACATTGTCAACCAGACCGTCCCGAGTTCGCGCGTTTCGTGTCCGAGCCGCGCCCGTCAGGAAGCGGCCCCAACCGCTGCGAACTGGACAGGGAGAATGGGGTTAATGGGATGGCGGGGCCGCTGCTCAGCCCTCTGACGTTTCCGACGACGATTCTCCGATGGCTTGGATGAGCCTTGCTCGCAAGGCTTCGAGCGTCCCCGCGCCTTCCAGCTTTCTCCCGTCTTTGGTTACGTAAAACACGTCCACCACTTGATCCAGATGCGTGCTGATTTTGGCGACGGAGATCGACACGCCGCACTCCGCCAGGGCCCGGGCGATGTCGTAGAGCAGGCCGAGGCGGTCATGCGAGAAGATATCGATGATGGTGTATTGCGGTGAGCTGGAGTTGTCGAACCGTACCCGCGTGGGCATCTTGGCGAAACGGGTCGAGTCGGCCAGCGGGTCGCTCCAGACCTGCGGCAGTCGGATGGGGCCGTCGTCCTGGCTTTCGGCCGCCTGCATCAGAGCCGCCGCGACCTCGGCCAGCCGCGCATCGGGCGGGGCGCCTCGGAAGTTGAGATCGACGGCCAGAAAGCGGTCGAGCACGTGGCCCGTTTCAAGCGTGTTGATTTCGGCGCCGAGGATTTGACAGCGGCTCTTGGCAAGGGCGCCGGTGAGTCGGGCGAACATGCCTGGCCGCGCCTGTTCGGAGGCGCAGAGCGTGTATTCGGCGGCCCCCCGCTCGGGCGCGTACCGACCCCACGCGATGGAAGCGCCTTCCGGGACCGCCTTGATCCGCCGCAAATCGTCGATGACTGCCTCGGGCGTGGCGCCGTCGAGATACATCGGCGGCAACGCCTCGATCCGCCGGCGGAACCACGCCGTATCGGGGTCATTTTCGATCAGCAGCAGGGCTTGCCGGCGGCAGCGGCGGCCCGCGTCGTGGGCGTCGAGCGAAGGCGAGTCTCCCAGCAGCCGCCGCATCGTCCGCAGGAAGAGATGGGCGAGAACGTTGACCTTCCAGGGGCTGAGCGTCTCCGGCCCCACCGCCGCCAGGTCCGCGCACGAGAGCACGAACAGCAGCCGCAGCCGCTCGGGCGACCCGACCTCCGCCGCGAACTGGATGATGGTCGATTCGTCGTTCAAATCCCGCCGGAACGCGAGGTGCGTCATCATCAGGTGTTTGTGGACAAGGAACTGAAGCGTCTCCGACGTCTCCGATCCCAGGCCGAGATGCCGGGCGGTGTCGGCGGCGAGTTCCTTGCCGACCTCGCTGTGATCGCCAGGCAGCCCCTTCCCCAAGTCGTGCAACAGGCACGCCAGGTGAAGGATTCGCTTGTCACCGATGCCGCGGTAGGCCGAGCCGACCGGGCCGTCGTCATCGAGGAACTCGGTCGCCGCCTGCACCGTGCGGAGGCAATGTTCGTCCACCGTGAACTTGTGATAGCTGTTGAATTGTACGAGGCTGCGTGCGTGGGCCAGTGGCGGCACGAGCCGCTCGAGCACCCGCAACTCGTGCAGTCGCGTGAGCAGGGAGGCGAGGCGGGTCGGTTGCTCGATCAACGCCCAAAACCGCGCGACCGCGTCGGGCGAAGGGGCGTGGCCGCAGAGCAGCTCCATCTTCTCGCGGACGGCGTCCCAGGCGCCATGCTCGATCCGCTTGTCGAACATGTTGGCGAGTTCGACCAGCCGCAGCACGTGTTCGAGCTCGCCGGTGGCTTTGCGGCCCGAACGGGTGAGACGGATTTGGTGTGGGCCCACGAGGAATTTGCCGTCCACGCGGTGGCTCATCGCCCGGGCGAACGCCCCGATCGCCCGCCGCCGCCGGCGGGCCCCGGCGACCAGGTGCTCGGAGACCTCGCGGATGTCGCTGGTGTAGGCGAAAAACTCCTTCATAAACCGCTCGACGGGCAGCTGGCCGGCCTGCTCGGCGTAGGCCCGTTCCTTGGCCAGCCGCAATTGCTCGTTCCGCTGCAGCACGTCCTGTGACTTGCCGGCGGCCAGATGCAGGTCGTTTCTCAGCCGCAGCAGAAACTCGCGGGCGGATAGCAGGCGGCCGCCGTCCCGCTGACTCAATGCCCCGAGGCGAAGCAGCGCGGCGGGATCGCTTTGCCCATGCCGGGCAAACGCCACCCAACGGAGGAGCTGGTAATCCCGCAGCCCGCCGGGCGACCGTTTGATGTTCGGTTCCAGCAGGAAGACCGTTTCGCCGAATTTTCGCCGTTCGTCTTCGCGGGAGGCTTCGATTTCCTGCGCCAGACGCGCTGGCCGCCATGTCGCCGCGGCCCGAAAGCCGCGGAAGAACCGTTCGAACAGCGAGTCGCTCCCCACCAGGAATCGCGATTCGATCAGCGAGGTGAAAATCGAAGCGTCTTCCAGGGCGAGCCGCCGGGCCTGGGCCGGCGTCCGCACGCTGCCGCCATAGGTCAGCCCCACGTCGAAGAGGTCCTGCGTGATCCGCCGGGCCAGCGGAGCGACCAGCGGCGCCACGTGCGGAGCGTGCAGGATCATCAGATCGACGTCGGAATAGGGCGCCACCTCCCGCCGGCCAAACCCACCGTGGGCGACTAGGGCGACCGACTCGGCCAAACGACGGCCCTCGGGAAGTGCCTCGAAGGCGGCGTCCGCAATGGCCCGGACCACCGCCTCGTAAACCTCCGTCATCCGGGCGCATGTCTGCACCCCGGGCGCTCCGGCGGCGTGGGCCTCGGCGACGCCCCGCCGCCCAACCTCGAGCAGCTTGCGGGCCGCGACAACGGAGGGACGGAACTCGAACATAACGTGGGGCTGAATCAGAAGCACAAATTTCGGGTTTTCCCCTACAGCGCCTCCTCGCCCCGTTCTCCGGTGCGGATGCGGATCGTCTCGGCAAGATCGCTCACGAAGATTTTGCCGTCGCCGATTTGCCCGGTTTGGGCGGTTTTCATGATTGTGTCTACGACGCCCGACAGCGCGGAATCGGAGCAGACGACTTCGATCTTCACCTTGGGGACGAAATCGACCTCGTACTCGGTGCCGCGGTACATCTCGGTGTGGCCCCGCTGCCGGCCGAACCCGCGGACCTCGGTGATGGTCATGCCCTTCACGCCCTGCTCGTTCAGGGCGTTTTTGACGTCTTCCAGCTTGAAATGGCGGACAACCGCTTCGACCTTCTTCATCGGAGACTCCTTCAAAGTCAGTGACGAAACATGCAACCTACGCTCGCACAGGCCGAATCCGCCTCGTCCGGCATGGGCGGGAAGTCGCCGCAGAAGTTCCGGACGCGCCAAGGCGAGAAACGCAGTTTAGTCGCAATCGGGTGGAAGATGAAGCGGGCGCCCCGTTGCGGTGCGCGATACACTGGATTCGGCGCCGCCGCGACGACGTTCCGTCGTCGGCTAAACGGTTGTTACGTCGGCTAAACGGTCTTCACGTCGGCTAAACGCGTTTTGCGCCGCCTTAGAACGATTCCCTCCGACATACACCGTTCCCACTTCCCTCTGATGATCCTGCTTTCCGCCACCCATATCCGCCGCGCATTCGGCCCGGAGCCGGTTCTTGACGGCGTTTCGTTCGAACTGCGGCGGGGAGAGCGGATCGGATTGGTGGGGCCGAACGGGGCCGGCAAGACGACGCTGATGCGAATCCTCGCGGGCGTGGACGAAGCCGACGGGGGCCATATCCATATTCCGGCGTCGGTCCGGGTTGGCTATCTGGCGCAGCACGCCGATTTTGAAGAGGGCGAAACGCCCCGGACCGTGGCGGAGGCGGCGCTAACGCCGCTGATGGAACTCGCCCAGGCCGCCGAGGACGCCGCCCACGCCTTGGCCATCGCCACCAGCGACCCCACCGCCACCGACGCTCGGCGGCACGAACTGGCCGAAGCCTACGAGCACGCCCAGCGGCAGGCCCAGGAGCACCATGCCTACCACATCGGGGGCCGCATCGAAGGCGTCTTCAAAGGACTGGGCATTACCGACGACCAGTGCGATCAGCCGCTTGCCACGATGAGCGGCGGCCAGCAAAACCGGGTAGCGCTGGCCGCGCTCCTGTTGGCTGAGCCGGACGTGATGCTCCTCGACGAGCCGAGCAACCATTTGGACCTGGCCGCCACGGAATGGCTGGAGGGTTACCTTGCCGATCCGAGGAAGACCTTCATCGTCGTCAGCCACGACCGCTTCCTTCTCGACCGCGTGACCGATCATACGCTGGAACTCTTCCACGGCACGGTGGATCGTTACAAGGGCGCCTTCTCGGCGTACTGGCGGCAAAAGGCGGAACGCGTGGAAGTGCAAACGCGAACGTATGAAAAGCAGCAGGAAGAAATCGAAAAGCTCAAGGACTTCATCCGCCGCAACCATTACGGCATGAAGGCCACCCAGGCCGAGGACCGCCGCAAGAAGCTTCAGCGGATCGAGCGGGTCGCCCCGCCCCGCGTCATCGAGGGCCCGCCAATGGGGTTTCCCGACGGCCGCCGCAGCGGCGACGTGGCCCTGCGGGCCGAGGGGATGGCCAAGTCGTACGGCAAGACGCTTTTTCAGGACCTGTCGTTCGACGTGCTCCGCGGGCAGCGATGGGGCGTTTTGGGACCCAATGGCTGCGGCAAGACGACACTCGTCCAGTGCCTGCTCCATCACATCGAATCCGACGCCGGACGGGCCATTCACGGCGCCAATGTCGATTTCGGCTACTTCGACCAGCGAATGGACGCGATCGACGGCCAGACGCAAGCGGTCGAAGCGGTCCGCCCGCCGCACAGGGAGTTCAACGAACCGCAGCGGCGGAGTTTGCTGGGCCGTTTTGGCGTCACCGGCGATATGGCGTTCCAGCCATTCGAAAGCCTCAGCGGCGGCGAACGCAACCGCGTGGCCCTCGCCAGGATCGCCGCGCTTCACGCCAATTTCCTCATCCTCGACGAGCCGACCAATCACCTTGATCTCTGGTCCCGCGATTCCCTCGAGCGGTCGCTCAAAACCTTCCCCGGCTCGGCGATGATCATCTCGCACGACCGCTATTTCCTCAACCGCGTGGTCGATCACATGCTCGTCTTCACCGAGATGGGTGTGAAGGTGATTGACGGCAATTACGACACCTTCCACATGCTGGCCGACTGCTGGAAGGGAGGCGAGAAGCCGGCCGGGACAGCGCGAATCGCCGCGCAATCCACCAACCGTTTAACCGCCGGCGCTGCATCGACGCCGGACGCCCCCGTCCCTTTACCCGTTGGCGGCGAGCCGTCAGATCCTATCGCCATCGGCAGAACGCCGTTCAATCGCTTCGCTGTCAGCGGCGAGCCATCCGATCGTTTAGCCGTCGGCGGCGGGCCATCCGATCGTTTAGCCGTCGGCGGAACGCCGACGGAATCCGCGACGAACCGCCGGGCCCCGGCCAGCTCGAAGAAGCAATCGACCAAAGAAGCGAAGCGCAAGCGAAGATTCCCCTACCGCAAGGTCGCCGATATCGAAGCCGACATCACCCGCCACGAATCGCTCATCGAGGCCCTCGAAGGGCGCCTGGCCGACCCGGCCGTCCTCCGCAATGGCGCCGCCGTGAAAGCCACCACGGTTGAACTCGAGCAGGCCCAGGAAGAACTCGAAGAACTCCTGGAGCATTGGGAGGAGGCGTCGGAGCTGAATTGGTGAGCGCCGCGGTTTCCCGACTTGATTCACTCCATTGCGCGTCGATCTTATATGCCGCCTACTTCGGTTCCGGCGGCGCCAGGACCGATTTGGGCTGCGGGTCGAGCTTCGCACTGGGGGTGGCGTCGGCCTTGATGTCTCCCAGGGCGTATTGAATACCGTCGAGCAGGAAGCGGACAATCTTGGGGTCGTGGAAGGCCCGCGGATTGTGTCCCAGCGAGCAGTAAAACACCCGGCCCTTGCCGTGCTGCTTGATCCAGGCGATGGCGTTATCGTTGTCTTCTCGGCCGCCTCGCTTCTTCACCTTGTCCATGTCGAGACTCAAAAGGACGCGGAGCTTGTCGCGGGTATAAACGCCCTTGTTGAACTGGTAGATTTCGTCGCTGGTCCAGAAACCTTGGCCGCCGAACGCCTTGCAGAGGGGGTGCTCGGGATCATCCAACTTCACCGCGACCTTGCCGGACCAGGGATGGCCCGAGAAGAACCCACCGAAGACGGCCCCGAACGCGTTGTCGGTGGCCGCGTGGATGCCGATCAGGTTGCCACCAGCCTTCACGTAGTCATCCAGATTCTCGACGAGCGTCTTGCCGTTGTCGGCGTTTCCTCTGCCGCCCGTCGAGTTGTTCACAAGGACCGCGTCGTACTTTTTCAGGTACTCGGGGACCATCACCGACGGCAGCTCTTTGGCGTCGCGGACGAACTCCAGGGACAACGCGCCGGTTTGCTCGGCCATGATTTCCAAGGCCTTCTCGCCGGCCTCGCGGCCCGGCCCGTGGCTTTGGTAGGAAAGAACGAGAACCTTGTGTTTCTTGCTCGGTTTGACCGAGGCCTGCCGGGGAACCGCAGCGCGAATCCGTTCAACATCCTCCGGCGTGACAGCGGCGAATACGACCGAGGCAATCGTGGCCAAGATCACGGGGAGAAAGAGAAATGGCCGGCAGCGCATGGTTGATGTTCCCTGTGATGGGTGCGAGGTGGGGGTCATTTATTCTTCCAGCTTCATCACCGCGGTGCGGGCGGCCCGTTGGACGTAGCCACGGCCTTTGCCGCTGGCGAGTTCCTTCAGCTTGGGCAGGGCGGGTTTCGCGGCGTCGCCAATGGCCATTAAGGAATTGACGGCGCGGAGGGCCGCCCATTCGCTGTTCTCGTCAAGAAGGTCGCAAAGTGTGTTGACGCCCGCCTCGGCTTCGCCGCAAACGGCCAGGGCCTCCGCCGCGACGCAGCGGACGCTCGGGTCGCTGTCTTTCGCGAGTTCCTCGACCTTTGACTTACTCGGCGCCGCTTTCTTTCCGAGTACAAGGGCGCCGGTGGCCGCCCAGTAGCGGACCGCCGCATCCGTCGATTGCATGCCCTTCTCAATCACCGGCAGTTTCTCCGGGTCGCGGCTCGTCGCCGCTTCGGCCATGTCGATGATCTTCTCGATATTGTACTGCTTGGGGTCCAGCGCCATTTCGCGGATCGTCGATCGGCTGCCGCGATCGACCATCATGGCCTCGGGCAGGAAGCCGGTGTCGCGAATCTGCAGTAAGTGCCCGCGATTGGCGGCCCGTAGTTCGTTGAGCTTGTCGACATGCTTCGGATCATCTGCCAGGTTGTTCACTTCCCACGGATCGGCGTCGGTGTCGTAGAGTTCTTCGGCCGGCTTCGGCCCCCAAAACCGGCTTTGCTTCTCGTTGCATTTGCCGGTCAGGAATGCCCGCTCCCAGCTCCGTGTGGCGGGCATGCGCCACAGATATTCCAGGTGCAGCCCGTAAATGCGGTGGGGGTTGTAGTTGCGGATGTAGCGGAAGCGGCCGTCGGTCACCGCCCGGTACATGTCGTACCGCTCGTCCATGCGGTTGCGGAAGAGATGCGCGTACTTCTGCGGCTTGTCGGCCTGCTTGCCGAGAAAGGCGTGGCCTTGCATGTAGTCGGGGATATCGACGCCCGCGAGGCTAAGGATGGTGGGCGCCAGATCGACGAAGGTGACGATCTGATCCGACTTCGTTCCCGCCGCGGCCGGGGCCAGGTGTTGATACTTCTCGGGGAACCGCACCACCATCGGCACGTGCGCGCCGGTGTCGTAGAGATAACGCTTGCTGCGGGGAAGGATGCCGCCGTGGTCGGCGTAGTAGAAGACGATGGTATCCTCGGCCAGCCCCCGTTCCTCAAGTTCCTTGAGCAAGGCGCCGACCTGGGAATCCATCTTGCGAATGATCTCGAAGTATTGAACCCAGTTGCTGCGAATCTCGGGCGTGTCCGGATGGTAGCCGGGGAGTTGGAAATCCTCATCGAGGTACTTCTGCTCCACCTTGCTGCCGTGGAGGGAACTCTCGTGCGACGTGCCGATGTTGAACACGGCGAAGAAGGGCTGGCCCTCGTTGCGGTTCTTGTAGTGGCCGTTGGTGATTGCGTCCCAGGCGGTCTTCACGTTTGGTGAAGAAAGGTTGTAGTCGGTCTTGCTGTTGTTGCTGGTGTAATAGCCGGCCTCGCGGAGATACTGCGGGAAAAGCTTGATGAAATCGGGAATCTTGTTGGTGCTCCGCATGTTGTGCGTGCCCAGCGACGACGCGTAGCACCCGGTGATGATCGTGCTGCGGGCCGGGGCGCACACCGGGGCGTTGGCGTAGGCGTGCTGGTAGAGGATTCCTTGTTTGGCGAGGCCGTCGATGTTCGGCGTGGCGTTGTCGTAGCCGTAGCAGCCGAGATAGGGGCCGTTGTCTTCACTGACGATCCATAGGATGTTCGGCCGGTCGTCGGCGAATGCGGAGGATGTGACGAATACGGTCAGAACAACAAGCGACGGCAGGCATCGACACATGGTTGGCTCCCTTGTTAGTCGAGTGGAGGGCGAGTGGAGGGGGTCGGGAGTCTTTTTCGGTCGTCGATGAACAAGATGGATGCCGGCTTGGCCGAAAAAGACTCCCGACCCCTTTGGTTGCGGCTAGGCCGCGCTAGGAAAAACGGGATGGTTCATGAGGCAGACAGCTTATCACAACAGCGCCGGTCGGACTTTTCCATGGGGAACCTGCGGCGCCGCCGTATTTTGTGACGAATTCCGGTGGCCTGCAAACCCGCTCTTGTTAATTGACAATCGCCGCTCGGGACGTGACAATCGTTTCTCGTCGGCGTCGTCTTCCGTCGATCCTCCCGATTTCACCCTCTGTCCTTCCCGGACACCAACCCATGAGGCCCGACCATGTGCGAGAACTGTTCCCGTCGTGATTTTCTCAGCGCTTCCGCGATGACCGGTCTGTTCCTGGCCGCAAACGAAGCCCGTGGGCAGGCCGGCCCGCATGCAACTTCGGCGAAAGGCAAACCGAAAAAGCATCGCATCGCCGCCATCTTCTCGGGCAATCCGGTTCCCGAGGACCGCAACTGGGGCGTCGCCAAGTCGGAAATCGACGCCATCACCCAACGTCTCAAGCAGGTCGAGGCCGACTTGGGCGACGTCGAATTCGTCGTCGGCAGCGCCGGCTCGGCGGAGCAAACCGCCGCGATCCTCAATCAGGCGGGGCCGGCAGCGCCGGCCCTGGTCATCAATTGCAGCATTGGTGGCCTGCTGCGGATGGTCGATCCGATTCTCGATGGCGGCCGGCCGCTGGCTGTCTTTTCCCGGCCCGCCAGCGGCCATGACTGGATGTACCCCTTCCGCTGGCAGCAGGAAGGCAAGCCGGTCACGATGCTGACAACCAGCGATAACGACGAGCTCGAAAAGGCGGCCCGGCTGTTGGCCACGCCGCTGAAGCTGGCGGCCAGCAAGCTGCTCATCTTCCCGCCGCTGCGGGGCACCAGGCCAGCGTGTGATCCCAAGGCGATTAAAGAAAAGCTCGGGGCCGAGATCGTTATTATCGACGACTCCCGGTTCGAAAAGCTCCTTCAATCGGTAGACGAAAAAGCCGCCCTGGCCGAGGCCGAACGATGGCTCGCCGGCGCCAAGAAGAACGTCGAACCGACCAAGGAAGACGTGCTGAAGGCCGCCCGCGTCAGCCTCGCCCTCAATCAACTCGTGGCGGAAGAGGACGCCGACGGGCTGGCCATCGCGACGTGCATGCGTTGGCTCGCCAAGGGATTCCCGTGTCTCGGTTTCACGCGGTTGCGGGATCGAGGCATTCCCGCCTCCTGCGAAGGCGACATGGACTCGCTGCTGACGATGATGACCTTCGAAAAGATGCTGGGTATCGCGGGCTTCCAGGGGAATTCGACCTTCGATACCGCCCGCAATATGGTCTGGACGGCCCACTGCGTCGGCCCACTGAAGATGGAGGGCCCGAAGTCGGAAGACGCCCCGTATCTGCTGCGGAGCCACAGCGAGATCGGCGGCGGGGTCGTGCCGGAGATCCAGTACCGCATCGGCCAGGAGGTTACTCGCGCGAAACTCGTTAACCTCGATACGCTGCTGGTGTCCACCGGCACGATTCGCGAAGTTCCGGCGCTGTCCACCCGGGCCTGCCGCACGCAGATCGTCACGGAAGTGGCCGACAGCGCCAAGATGGTCCGCAACTGGGGCGGCGGTGTCCTGGAAGGCGAAATGATGACGCTGCTGCACCGGGTCGTCTTCTATGGCGACCACCGCCAAAACCTGCGGCATCTGGCCGACCTGATGAAGTGGAAGGTGGTGGACGAGGGGTAGGCCGGTCATCGCCCTGACGAATTGTGACATAGCCCTGACCACTGGTCAGGGAAGGAGTGTTGGTTCCGCGGACCAGCGCGTTTTGCCCTTGCCGGGTCGCTTTCCCCGGCCAATGGCCGGGGCTATGGTCGCGCAATTCCGGCGCCGGCGCATGCCAATCAACCGGCCGTGCGTCTTCAGCCCGAAGCGCGTAGAATACGTGGGGCGGCGTTCGTATCGTTCCGTTCGTTCGTAACGGGATGTGAATGTTGTGACGGCGCCGCGGACCCTGACCTGGAGAAATCGGTGATGACTCGTTTACACCTGTGGCGACACGAGCGAAGCGTCTTGGGGTGGCTCACCGGAGTCGCGGTTATTTCGCTGGCGCTGGCGGCGTCGAGTTGCCGGCAGGCCGCCGAAGAACCCCTCACCACCGAGAAATCGGGGCTCGCGCCGGCCGGCGAGCAGGACGCGACCGGGGCCGACGACGCCGTCGCGCGCGGCGCCAATGCTTCCCGACCGACCGCAGGCGAGTCGGAGGATGATGGATTCGAGGCAAGCGGGCCGGTCCTGGGAAGTCCCGCCGGCGAGGAAACCGCCCCGGGCGGCGGACTGTCGGACGACCCCTTCGCCGACCCGGAAAACCCCGTGCGGCAGGTGTTGGGTTCGAAGGACAAACAGCAGCTATTCATGCTGCTGCGAGGCTTGGACGAACAGGCGCCCAAGTCACAGCGCGAAGCGGACGTGCAAAGCCACTTGATCACGACCGCCCAGGTTCGCGAAGCGGCCGCCGACCGGCTTCTGGAACTCGACCTCGATGAAGACGAGCGTCGCCTGGCGATCGAGGCCAAGCTGCAGGGCTTGCGGCAGTCGGTCATGTCCACCCGCAATCGCGATCACCTTCAGCGCTTGACCCGCTACGCGGCCGGACTCATCGACGATGCGGACCGGGCGATTGCGTATCTCGGCCGGCTGGCGCTGTTCGAAGCCCACCTGGCGCCGCTGGCGTTCGGCGAGGAGAACGTGGACGTGCCGGCGCTCGCGGAGGAACTGCGGGGGCTGGTGGCCGATTTGAAGGATCGGCCGGAGTTCTTCGGGTCGTTGGCCAGCTATGCGGAAATGCTGGCGCTGAACCTTCAGGCCGCCGAGGGCGCGGCACTGTATCGGGACGTGGCCGAGGCCTTCCGGTCGAGCGAAGACGAGCAGGTGGCGTCGGACGCGCGGCAGATGTTGGACGTGGCGGTCATGCTGGAGCTGCGCCCGCTCGTCCAGCGGCTTTTCGGCGGCGAGGAAGGAACGCCGGTTTACGACCCCGCACTGGCGGACGAACTGGCTGACCGTCTGATCGCGATGCTCCAGCAGCCCAAGCCGGGGCCCAGCGCCGTGGGCGTCGTGCAACAGTTGGCGGGACCGCTGGAATACACCGGCCACTTCGACGCCGCCCGCCGCACCATGGAGGCTCTCGGCAAGACGTTTTCCGATCATCCGAGCGAACGGCTCCGCGACAATGTCAAGAAGATGGTCTCCGCCACGCTCAACCGGCTCAGCCTGATCGGCCATCCGTTACAGATCACCGGGCACACCGTCGAGGGAGAGACGTTCGATTTCAACGATTACCGCGGGAAGGTGACGCTGGTCGATTTCTGGGCTTCCTGGTGTGGCCCTTGCAAGGACGAAGTCCCCAACATCAAGGCCGTATATGCAAAGTTCCACGACCAGGGCTTTGAGGTCATCGGCGTGAATCTGGACGATGAACTCGCAGACGCCGAACGCTACCTGGCCACCGCCGAATTGCCCTGGACCACGGTGGTCGGGGCGACGCCCGAGACCCGCGGGTTCGAAAACCCGAATGCCGTAAAATGCGGCGTAACGGCGATTCCGTTTTTGCTATTGCTCGACCAGGAAGGCAATGTGGCGGCTTTGCACACGCGGGGGCCGCGGCTGGAAAAGGAAGTGGCGGCGCTCTTGGGCGATGACGCGGCGCCCGAAAACGTCGAGCCAGCGGACGAGGAGGCGGCCGAACCGATACCGGCCGATTCCGAACCGGCTAACGAGGATCAAGGATCCCGTTCGTTTGGGCGGTCCTCACGGCGAGTCTTCATCTCAACGGAGGAAACCGCGGAAGCGGAAAACGCCGACGCCGACGCCGATGACGTCGAGCCTGCGGAGGAAGACGAACTGGACCTGAGCGACATCAACCCGTACGGCCCGCGGGCCGGGCTTTCCGCCGAGGAGCTGATTAACTTCATCGCGGACATGCGCGAAAAGTCCGAGGCCATCCGTCGCCGACCGGGTTTCAACGCCGGAATGGTAATCGCCGCCGAGCGGGTTCTCGCGGCCGCTGACGCGACCGACGCGATGAAGGAAACCGCGACGCTCGCGCGGCTCGAATTCCTGCACCGCGGCGCCGACAACGGCGACATGGACGCCGACGATGCGTTAAAGAGCTTGCTCGAGGAACTCAAAGAAGACCCGCGGCCGAAGGTGGCGGACGAGGTGAAACTGCTCCGCCTGGAATACGCCGCGCTGGCCTCCGGCGACCTCGACGAAGAGGCGATTTGCAAGCTGTTGGCCGATGCGGAAGAAATTCTCGCGGGACGCACGCTCACCGAGCGGCGGCTCCGTCTGGCCTCCGCGATCGTAGCGACGATCAACCGCCTGGAGGATGGCGAGCAGCGCGAGAAGTATTTCAAGACCTTCGGTGACATCTTCGCCAAGTCCGACGACCGCACGCTCGCGCGGTACGGCAAGCAGCTTGCGAAGGAGAAAAAATAGCTGCGGAAAGCCAGGTGGGTGGCACGCCCATCGCGGATGAACTCGATCATCGTCGCGGCGCAGTGCCCGTCAAAATCGTTCAGGGAGTTTGCAGCGACTTTCCAGCAGCGATGGGCGTGGGAACTTGGGCGCCTCGGCTGAAAACGGGGCGACGGTCCGCGGCAAAAACCGCGACGAATTCCGTCGCCCGGTGAACCTCGTCAATGTACCGGACCTCGGGCCGTCCGCCAAGTTTCGGCTCCCGGCGCCCGGTCCGGGAATTCAAGCCGTCTCCAACGCGGCCGGGAATTCGGGTACAACGCTGAACACTCACTTGTATTCCCAGGCGATCGTCCCGTCCACCGGCCCATGTTGCTTTCCACCGCCATCTCCGCGTTTGATTGGCCACCCGTGATGATCACGCTGGGGCTGATGCTGTTGGCGGCCCTTGTCGGCGGGGCGATGGGACTGTGGCTCAAGCTGCCCAAGGTAACGTCGTACCTGCTCGTAGGACTGGCCCTCGGGCCGTTTGGGATGGGGCTGCTCTTGGCCAACGTTTCCGGAAAGGAGGCGGGAGATGCTTACCGTGAATTCTTCGAAGCGCAACTGGCGTATCTCATTCCGCTGGAGCGCCTGGCCATGGCCCTGGTCCTGTTCCAGATGGGCTGCCATTTTACGCTGGCGCAGTTCCGTCGCATCCTCCACCGGGTCTCCCGCATTTCACTGGGCGAACTCGGGCTGACCTTTTTGCTGGTCACGGGGGGGCTGCTGCTATTGCGGGCCGTGGTATCTGCGGACGTCCTCGGCCGTGAAATTCCCTGGCAGATGGCGCTCTTGCTGGGAGTGCTCGCCCTGGCCACCGCGCCCGCCACGACGATACTCGTGCTCAAGGAAAACCAGTCGGAAGGGCCCGTGACCGAGTATGCCACGGCTCTTGTCGCGCTCAACAACCTGGTGTGCGTCCTGTTGTTCGAGGTTCTGTTTCTCACGATCCGGCATTTCGACGGTGAACTCTCGCGGCCGATCAGCCAGGAGCTGCTGCGTCTGGCCCGGGACATTTTGGGTGGGATAGGGCTGGGCATGATCGCCGGCCTTGCCGTCAGTTACGCCAGCGGGCTGGTCGTGCTGGCGGCCCGGCAGGTGCTTTTGATCGCCGCGGTCGCCGCGCTGCTGGGCATTTGCCAGAAATTCGACGTGCCGTTCTTGCTGACCTTTCTGGCGATGGGCGCCACTGTGGCGAACGCCGCCGACCAGCCGCGCGAACTGCTCAAGCATCTCGACCAGCCGACCAAGCTCTTCTGCGTCGTGTTTTTTGTGATTCACGGCTCGCACTTGAACGTGCCCGCGCTGTATCACGCGGGGTTGATCGGCGTCGCTTACATTGTCTTGCGGACGTGCGGCAAGGTGTTCGGCATCTTTCTGACCGCCGGCGGCCGGCACGAAGACGCGTACGCCCGGCCGTGGCTCTCGCTGACGATGCTGGCCCAAGCCGGCGCCGCGATCACGCTGGCCTCGATGGCGGCCGACCCGGTTCGCGGGCTCGGCCAACTGGGCGTCGACATCAAGGCGATCATCGTGGGCACCGTCGTCTTCTTCGAGATTCTCGGCCCCATCGCATTGAAATTCGCCTTGCTCAAAGCCGGGGAAGTGCCGCTGGGGATGGCCATTCGCCACGACACCACCACGCCGCTGGCCGAACTCGGCGCCTTGATCAATCGGTTGATGGTGGCAGCCGGCTTCCCATCGTGGAAGGGCATGCCGGCCGGCAAACTCACGATTGGCCAGGTGATGCAGCGCAACCCCAAGTCGATCGACGCCGGCGCCACCTTCGACGATCTCGTCGATTTCATCGAACGCAGCCGGGACAACACCTTCCCCGTGACCGACAAGGAAGGCCAGCTCGTCGGGGTGATCCGCTACCAGCAACTTCGCAACGCGCTGTTCGACGCCGAAGTCGGCGCCCTGGTCGCCGCCCACGACTTGCTCGTCCCCCCGGGCATCACCGTCCACGCGGACGACCCGTTGACCGCCACGTGGGAACACTTCCGCAGCAGCCCGGACGACACGATCCCCGTCGTCAGCCGCGACCCGGAAGGGCAATTGGTTGGCATCGTGCGGCGAAAAGAACTGATGCGGATGTTTTCCAGGCCACCGGGGTAGCGGCTTGCGCAAAGATTCCTCGCGTCCTGGCGCCCCCCTCGCCGATGAAAACGATAGCGGCCCTCTTTCCTCTCCGCGATTGTGCTAGCATACGGAGAGCCGCGGCGTAACCTTGGGGCGGTTCGCGGCGCCCAAAGCAGCGCGGCGGCGGCGGCCGATGGCCCCATTCGCCATTCTCCTCGACGTGGAGTCTCGATCATGGCTTCCGACGTGCGTCTGAAAGGTCAGCTCCCCCAGCTTACCGACCGCATTGTGCGGACCTATGCCACCATCGGCCGAATCGACCACCTCGGCCACTGCCCGCTGCCGAATTACGACGCCGTGATCTCAATCGCGGAGGATATCAAGGACATCCTCTATCCCGGCTACCGCCGGCGGGAAGGACTGCACTCCGGAAACATCGCGTACTATGTGGGCGATTTGATCGACAGCCTGCACGACCGGCTGACCACGCAGATCGGCCGGGCCCTGCGGCACGACGCGCTCGTCACCCGTGGCGGCGAGGACCCTTGCCTTCCCGATGAGGACTTTGAAGCAAAGGGGCAGGCGATGGCGATCGCGTTCTTGGATCGCCTGCCGCGCCTTCGCGAAGTCCTGGCGACCGACGTGCAAGCCGCCTACGAGGGCGACCCCGCCTGCCGCACCGTTGATGAAGTCATCTTCTGCTATCCCGGCCTGGAAGCGGTGACCGTGTACCGCATCGCCCACGAGCTATTGCAGCTCGGCGTGCCGTTCATCCCGCGAATGGTGAGCGAGTGGGCCCACAGTCGCACTGGCATCGACATCCACCCCGGCGCGACCATCGGCCGTTACTTCTTCATCGACCACGGCACCGGTGTCGTGATTGGCGAGACATGCCAAATCGGCGAGCGGGTGAAACTCTACCAGGGCGTCACGCTCGGCGCGCTTTCTTTCCCGACCGACGAGAAAGGCAACCTCGTCCGCGGCCAGAAGCGGCATCCGACGGTCGAGGACCGCGTCGTCGTGTACGCCAACGCCACGGTCCTCGGCGGAGAAACGGTCCTCGGCCACGACAGCGTGATCGGTTCGAGCGTCTGGCTCACCCGCAGCGTCGATCCCCATACGACCGTAACGCTGGAAAAACCCAAGCTGCGGATGCGGGCCGAGCAGCCGGTGTGAGGGGCGCTGGGAGGAACGCCGGGAGCGCGGCAGGCGGCAGGTTCGATATAGCCGCGGCGGGCGGCGGGCGGTACACTGCCTCCTTTCACGCGATACCCAACTCGCCTACCTCCCCCGTGTTCCCCTTGCCTGGTTTATGGGCGACATCTCCCCTGTTCGCGAGCGACTGGCGCCGCTGGTCGCATACCACCTCAGCCGCGCCAAGTCGGTGATTGGCGAGGAGGCGTTCGCCGCGGCGGCGGCGGGGCAAGGCGGTAAGATCGGCGTGGTGGGCGCCGGTGTGATGGGGTGTTCCGTAGCGGCCACCGCCGCGGCCTGGGGCGCCGACGTGCTCGTTTACGATGTGGCGGCCACCGCCGCCGACCGGGTCACCCGCATCACCGATCGCCTGCCGACCGCCATCGTCGGCTATGACGCCGACCACCCCGTTGCGCGGGATTCCGTCGGCGGGTGCTCGTTTGCCGGCGACCTGGACGCGCTCGCCGATTGCGATTTGATTATCGAATCGGTCACGGAAGATATCCAAGTCAAACGCGGCGCCCTCGTCGAACTGGAATCACGGCTGCCGGAGCAAACCGTCATTGGCTCCAACACGTCCACAATTCCCATCGGTCGCTTGGGGTTGGAAATGCGGCGGCCGGACCGGCTCGTGGGAATGCACTTTTTTCATCCCGTGTGGCAATGTCCGCTCATTGAGATCGCGCGGGGGCCGGGAACGTCGGACGAAGCCTACGCGGCGGCGATCGGGCGGTGCCTGGCATGGCGCCGCCTGCCGCTTTTGGCGCCCGACACCCCGGGCTTCATCGTGAATCGCCTGCTGTTGGCGTACGGCGGCGAGGCGATGCGGCTCTTGATCGAAGGCGTCGATCCCGAGCGGATGAACGCCGCCGTCGAAGCGCAGGGCGTGCGCTGGGGACCGCTGCGAATGCTCGATGAAGTCGGGCTCGACACCGTCTTCCGGTGCGGCTGGCGGCTGGCGGAAGTGGCCCCGCGGGCAGCTCCCAAAGAGCCGATTTTGGCCAAACTCGTCAAGGCCGGCATGCTCGGCCGCAAAAGCGGCGTAGGATTCCTCCGCTACGGCGACGGCCAACCGCTAGGCGTCAACCCGGCGGCGGCCCACATCATCGAAACGTACCGGCAAGATCCGCCGCCGGCCGCAGCCCCGCGAACCGACCAGGAAATCGTCGCTCGCATTCTGCGGGCCATCGCGGCCGAAGGCCAGCGGATCATCGACGAAAACCCCGATGCGCGAAGCCAACACGACATCGACGCCGGGATGATCCTCGGCCTCGGTTTCCCGGCCCAGCGCAATGGATGGGCGGCGCGAAGGGGGGCGTTCCGCGCCGTTTAGAACTGCCGCCGGGGCATCCGCCGGCGGAAGGGCGGGTCTTCTTTGGGGGGCGCCACGCGGCCGGTTTCCATGCTCCAGGTCAGCCGTTCGTCGTCGCTGGCGTAGTATCGCAGCCAGGCGTCCTCGGAGTCCTCCGTTTCTTCCGTCTCCGCGCAGTTCCAATGGAGCGTGTTTTGCGGCAGATCCACCTTCTTCTCTTGCGACGGAAGGATGTCACGGTAGATGATCCAGTACAGTTCACGGTCCGTCAGATGGTCCGTAAAGTCGAGGACGATCCGCTGCGAGTAGAGCAGTTCAATCGCCCGCCACAACCGCTGCCGCAGCGTTTCCTCGCCGAGTTCGTCGGGGTGGGGCAGATTTAGCGGCGGGTCGAACCATTGCGAGATCGGCATCACCGGGGCCCGCTCCCAGGCCAGGATCGACGCCAAGAACTCGTTCTCCACCGGTGTCGGCACCGCCCGTGTGTCCACGCATTGCAGCGACTCGTCGAGATACGGCTCGAGCTCGTCGCGGAGTTGGGCGTTGAGGAGGAGTTGATCGACTTCTTCCTCGTTGGGGCGGCGGGGGGCGACCATCGCAAGGCTCCTGGTAAGGCGGTTCGGCGATGGTCCTGCGGGCCCCGCCACACCGCAAACGGCACGGCAACGCTTTCGACTTTACCAAGGGAAAGTCGGCGCTCAAGGGGCTTGAGGCGAATTTCGGGCCCGCGGCGAAAAGAATCCCGATTCCCGTGCATTTGATCGTTACGACCGGTCTTTTTTACGCCGCGCAGGCTTGCCGCGCATCGATTACACTGTACGCGGCCGCTTAACCGCAAGCCGCAGGCGCGGGGGTCTTCGTTCGTTTAACCGCAAGCCGCAGGCGCCGCGGTTTCCGGGCCTTCGTACCCCCGCCTCCTGCGGCTCGGGGTTGAACGAGGATGTCGAAAACGTAGTGCCGATGAGCGCGAACGAACCCCAACCGATCCCCGCCTCGGGCGTGAGCCCCACGGAAAAGCTCCCACCCGCTGCGGCCGCCCCGCAGCCGGCCGTGGACGAAAGGGCGCTCGCTGCGGCGCTGAAGGAAGCCCGCCGCATCAAGGGCGTCTCCTTGTGGCAAGACGCCATGCGACGACTGCGGCGGAACTGGGTGGCGATGCTGGCGCTGGTCACGCTGATTTTCATTTCGCTTATCGCCGTACTCACGCCGCTCCTACCGCTGCAATCGCCCATCGAGCAGCGGATGCCGACCGGACCGAACAACCAGGGCGCCATCCTTCAGCCGCCGAATTTTCGACCGGTGGAACTTACGATCAAGAATGAAATTTCCTTCAAGAAGGAACTCGCCCGATTCGACGAGCGAATCGCTGAGCTTCGCGACGAAATCGCCTCCGCAAGAACGCCCGGCGCGCGAACCGCCGCCGAAAAGAAACTCGCCACGGAGCAGCGCGCCAACCCCGTGCTCGAAGTCTGGAACAAGCCGTCGTGGATCGACCGGCGACTGATCCGCTGGCGGATCGCGATGTTCGGCGATTACTGCATCCCCAGCATTTGCGGCACGGATGCCCTGGCCCGCGACGAACTGGCCCGGCTGTGTTGGGGCTCGCGGGTCTCGCTGATGGTGGGGCTGGTAGCGACGCTTGTCTCGCTGGTCATCGGCATGACCTACGGGGCGGTCTCGGGGTATCTTGGCGGAACCACCGACAACCTGATGATGCGGATTGTAGACATGCTCTACTCCATCCCCTTCATCTTCGTCGTCATCTTCGCGATCACAGTCCTCAGCCAGGACCATTGGAAGGCGGCGTTGGAGTCGCTCGGCGTGAATCAGATCGTGGTGTTTTATCTGCTCATCGGGGCGATCTACTGGCTGACGATGGCCCGCGTCGTGCGGGGGCAGGTCATCTCGCTCAAACACGAGCAGTTCATCGAGGCGGCCCGCGTGGCCGGGGCCAGCCGCACGCGGATCATCTTCCGCCACATTCTGCCGAACGTGATGAGCGTGGTGATCGTGTATCTGACGCTAACGATCCCCGCGGTAATGCTCTTCGAGGCGTTTCTCTCGTTTTTGGGACTGGGCGTGAGTCCGCCGGATGTCTCCTGGGGCGTGCTGGCCAACGAAGGGATCAAGGTGATCACGCCGATCCGCATCTATTGGTGGCTGATTGTCTTCCCCGGCGCCGCGTTGGCCCTTACGCTGATGTCGCTGAACTTCCTGGGCGACGGCCTCCGCGACGCGCTCGACCCACGGCTGAAGAACCAATAGCCCTGCCCATTGAACATAGCCCTGACCATTGGTCAGGGAGAGCGACGCGGCAGGGGCAAAACGCGCTGGTCCGCGGAAAAGCGCCCATACCCTGGCCAATGGCCAGGGCGATCAGCGGCCAGGGCGATCAGCTTCGCCGCCCTTGAGCGGGTTTTGCGGTGGCAGCGGGGCGTCCACTTGCACCGCCTTATGGCCCTTGTAGGCGCCGGGGTGGACATGGAACTTGGTCACGCCCGAGACGCTCGCTTCCAGCGTGGTGCGGATGTCCTTCTCCGTCGTGATGATGTCGCCCACGCGGAGGCCGAACAGGTCGGCCGTGCTGATCTTCGTTTCTGCCAGCGTCACGACCAGGTCGACAATCGCGCGATCTAGCCGATGCCCGATCATGCGTCGTGTCTCCTGCGTCGTGTCCTTCTGGCCGTAGGCGATCCAGGAGTTGGCCTCGAGTTTGCCGCCGATTCGCTCGATGGAATTGAACGGGATGCAGAGGTTGATCATCCCGCGGATTTCGTTGATCGTCAGCTCGAAGCTGATAAGCACGACCACTTCGTTCGGCGGCACAATTTGGACGAGCTGCGGGTTGCTCTCGACCCGCTCGACGGTGAGTGTCAGCGGCAGAACGTTTTCCCAGGCGTTTTCTAGCTCTTCCAGGAAGAGCCGCGTAATGCGGGTCACCAGCCGCAATTCGATTTCCGTGAGCGGCCGCCGGGCCATCGCCCCGACTTCCTTGCTGCCGCCCAGCAGGCGGTCGATGATCGGGTAGAGGATGGACGGATTGATGTCGAGAATAAGGTTGCCCTGAAGCGGCTCCGCCTTGAGCAGGTTGAAGCAGGTGGGATTTTCGAGACTGAACACGAACTCGCTGTAGGTGAGCTGATCGACGCTGGTCAGCTTGACTTCGACGATGGTCCGCAGCAGGGCGGAAAGGGCGGCGCCGAAGTTCCGGCCAAAACCCTCGTGCATCGACTGCAAGGCCCGCATTTGGTCCTTGCCGACCCGCTCCGGGCGTTTGAAATCGTACGGCGTGACCTTCTCGCGAATCCGCGGCGTTCCGCCGTGGTCGGCGCCGGGTTCGACGGTCGCGCTCGCGGCGCCACCTGCCTGCATGGTGGTCAACAGGGTATCGACTTCGTCAGGGCTGAGCACGTTGGAGGATCGAGGTTCGAGGGAGGAGGGTGGGCCGAATTTGAAATACGGATTCTCTGACGCGGCGACGGTTTCGAATTTCGGTCATTCGAGCTTCGGACTTGTTTCGGATTTCGAGATTCGGATTTCGGATTTCTTAGCGCACCTGTCCGCTGCCGTACACGATGTACTTGTAACTGGTCAACTCTTTGAGCCCGCATGGGCCTCGGGCGTGGAACTTATCGGTGCTGATGCCGATCTCCGCCCCCAGGCCAAACTCTCCGCCGTCGTTGAACCGGGTGCTCGCGTTGATCAGCACCGCACTGCTGTCGACGTTGCGGGCGAACTGCCGGGCGGCGCTGTAGTCGTCGGTCACAATCGTGTCGGTGTGATGCGAACCGTACTCGTTGATGTGCGCGATGGCGGCGGCGAGGTTTTCGACCACGCGGACCGAAATGACCGGCCCGAGATATTCGGCCCGGTAGTCGTTCTCGGTAGCCTCTACGGCAAAGGGCACGAGTTCACGGGTGCGGGCGTCGCCGCGGATTTCGATCCCATGGTCTTTCAGGGCGGCGGCCACGCGGGGCAAGGCCTCGCCGGCGATCTCGTCGTGGACCACCAACGACTCGGCCGCATTGCACACGCCCAGCCGCTGGCACTTGCTGTTGACGGTGATCAGTTCGGCCATGTCGAGGTCGGCCATGCGATCAATATAGACGTGGCAGTTGCCGTCATAGTGCTTGATCACCGGCATCGCCGCTTCTTCCGCGACACGGCGAATGAGGCTTTCCCCGCCGCGAGGAATCGTCACGTCGATCAGGTCCGCCATTTTGAGAAAATGCCCGACGGCGGCACGGTCGGTGGTGGCGACGAGCTGGGCGGCGTCCGCGGGAATGCCGTGGTCGGCCGCCCGCTCCTGAAGGATCGAAACGATCGCCTGGCTGCTGTGAATTGCTTCCTTACCGCCACGCAGGATGACCGCGTTGCCGCTCTTGACGCAAATGGCCGCGGCGTCAGCAGTCACATTCGGGCGCGACTCATAAATGAAGAAGACGACACCCAGGGGAACCCGCACCTTCTGCACGTTGAGCCCGTTGGGCCGCATGTTCGATTCGATGACTTCCCCCACGGGGTCGGGCAGCATGGCGACCTCGATCATGCCCTGGGCGATGCCTTCGATACGGGCGTCGGTGAGCCGAAGGCGGTCGATCTGGGCGTCGGTCAGGCCGTAATCGGGGGCGGCGGCGATGTCCGTCTCGTTGGCGTCGATGATGGCGTCACGGCGGTCCAGCAGCGCAGCGGCCGATGCCCGAAGCCACCCATTCTTCTGGGCGCCGCTGATATCGGCCAAAACCGCGCTGGCGGCCCGGGCCCGCTGGGCGACATCGAGGCAGTACTGGGAGAGTTCGTCGGAAGACATTCGAAGGCGGAAGCATGAAGGCGGAAGTCGGAAGGCGGAGCCGAGACCGACATGGCCCACGGCGGCGCAGCCAAAACCCACCTTCCCGCGCGGAGTATCCGTCAAATCGCCGGCTACGTCAATTGCGGTCCGGATTGGGTGATTTGACGATTCTTGCTAGCACATTCGTAAGCAAGCAGCCAAAAACCCCGCCGGTAACGGCGGCCATCGCGATACCCAAGCAGATGAATCCGAATTTCGTCCAGGGCGATTCCTGACCGGCGACGACAAGTCCGGCGAACGTCCCCAGCCCCGCCCCGGCGAGTCCGCACACGAGAGCGCCCACGAAGCGAGTCACGGAACGTGACGCCATCGTCACCAGCAGACCGAGGATGGGACCAAGCAGAAAGCCGGTCGCAGCGCCATAAACCGCCCCCAAAATACAGGCAAATGTCGCGAACAACACGATCATGCCAGCGGGGCTGTTTCCCGGCATCGTATGCCAAGGCTGCTCGTATTGAGCGGCGACGATTGCGGCGGTCACGACGCCGATGAGAATGGCCGCCAACGCGCCGGCCCCGCCGCCCCAGAAGGGACCGAGTATCAAGCCGGCCACAAGGCCTCGCCACGGTCGACGACCCGTTCGCGCCGGTTCGCGGGCCAAACGTCGTTCGCCGCCCCCCTGCGGGGACGCATACGGGTTGACCTCCTCCCGCTCGCTTCGGTCGGTCACTGTGGGCATGGCGGCAGACTCCCGTTCCAACGTCAACGGCCCGCACCTTCAGTAGAACAGGCGCCGGCGCCAACCGCAGCGCCGCCGCGAGGGAAAAGAGCGCAGATCGGCAGACGCGGGGTAGAATCTTCCAGCGTAAGTTCCGCGCGTCGTGCGCGCATGTTCAAATCCTAAATCCTAATTTCTAAATCCTAAACCAATCCGAAATTCGAAACCAGAATATTCGAAACCACCGAGGCCACGTCGTGCTGACGGTTTTGGATTTCGAACCTTTGTGCTTTGAATTTGTTTAAGATTTAGAGTTTATCGCTTAGGATTTTCGTTGCGGCTTCGCCGCGCTAGGGAGTACGGAGTACTGGGTACCGAATACGGGGTACTGGGTACTCGGCACTGGGGTCAGAGCGCGCCGCCGCGCCGCGGGCGCTCCCCATTCCGTATTCCGTACTCAGCGCTCAGCGTTCCGCGCGCGGTACACCCGGCTCCGCCCCCGGTGTGTTCACCGGGGGCCAAATTACTTTGTCGGCGCTTTCGTCCGCCGTCGCGGCTTCTTTGGTGTCGGGGCGCTCCATTCCTTGGTGAGCGTCTCGAACACCTCGGGCGACTCGTAGCGGATGATCGTCTTGCCCTCGGGGATAGGGCCGATCAGGCCGCGGAAGACCGGGAGCCCGCGGAGCGCCAGGTCGGTGCTGCAGTCTTCGACGCCGACCTGCATGTGCGACCGGGCAAGGGGCTCGTGAGTGGGATAGTCCTTAATGCGAAGCTGGCCGTCGCCGCCCCGCGTCACCACGCGCACGGTGTCTTTTTTCATGATCGCCAAGGATTGCTTTAGGGTGTCGCATCAGAAAGCCTTCCTTGGCACGTACACATGAGTATCGGCAACGATGGCCGCCGATCCCCGCTGGAAATGCCGGTTGGGGGCGGGCAAAGCGCGACGCCCGCCCAACCAATCACCCCGGCCGTGGCGGTGGATAAAACCCGTTTGTCCGGCGCGATCCGAACATGCCGCAATCCTACAATGTGCGGGCTTTGCCGCGAGCGGCGCGTTACCACGGCGCCCGCACGTAATAGACGCCGAACTGGTCGGTGTCGCTGGGGCGCACGGGCGTGGGCCGCAGCCGCGCGGGGCCGCCCGTGGCGGGGCCGGGATAGAAACGGTGGAACTGGTGGTAGATCGGCAGGACCCGCGTGTTCGTCACACCCCAGCCCCAATGCGTGCTCGCCTGGGCGGTGGGCGGCACGACCAGCGCCACCGGCTCCCCGTACATCGTGTGATAATACGGGGCATGCCAGGGATAAATGGCGGCGTGCCGCTGTGCGAGGACATCCGCGCACGTCGGCCAGGTTTGCTGCTGGGCCGGAGTGGAGTCGGTGAAAGCGACCGCGGCGGCGGCCACCACCGCGAGCAGGAACAGGCGTTTGAGGATCATGGGGATGACCTTGTGAAGGTTGGGCCGTGGGCTGTGGGCCATGGGCTTTCTGATGGCGTATCTTACTGGCTTGTTCCGAACGAGCTTCGGGCTTTATCGCTTGGCGCTGGTGGCTTATCGTTTACTGCATCAGGGCTGTCCGCCGCCGCCCGACCCATGCGGCAGTCACGGAAGCTGCATGTTGGCGAACGGGAACGATCCATAATGCACTCTCGTATGCGTACGGTTGCGGCCCCCGTTGTAGTCCCGCACGTACTGGCGGGCGTGCCGGTACATATACTCGTGGGGGAGAAACGGTTGATAGGTGTAATAGGTGTGCCCCACCAGCGGCGGGACCGGTTTGGGCGCCAGGTACATGCCCGCCGCCACGCCGCTGGGGCCCGGCCCCACGTAATAGTTGTAGAACAGGTCGGCCTGATAGGGGGCGCCGTAAGCCGGGCCATCGCCGAGGCACATCGCGATTCCGTCGTCGCCAATGACGACGCCTTCGTCGCTTGTGACAACGCCTTCATCCGCGATCACAACAGCATCGTCGCTGATCACGGCGCCCTCGGCGAACGCCGGGCCTTCGAGAATCATTTCCTGGGCCGCGAGGGCGCCCGCAAGGGTCAGCCATACCAGCGCCGCGCCGGCGCCAAAGGCAAAAATTCTCTCAATCCTGGACATGGGACAAGGCTCCTGGCGTGTGCGGCGAGCAAAGGCGCGGGACGCGCCCCGTTGCTGCGAAAGGTCCCAGCGGCGATGATTTCTCGCCCGAGCGACGCAGGCGGCCGCCCTGAAGAATTTTCTCGGATTATGCGGGCTGCGCCGGTCAATCGTTTTTTGCCCGGCGCCGCAGTTGTGCGGAGGCCGCGGGCGTTCTGGCCGGCACAATCCGCAAGGTCGCCGGAACTGCCTTTAGAAAAGGCCGCAAAAACGGTATATTTGGAAGAGTCGCCATTGGTAACCCGCCGCGTTACCTACCCATTCGATCGCCCGGCAAGGAAGCCCTGTGAGCGCCACGCAAACCCGTTCTGATTCTGTGACCGCAAGTGACAACGGAAAACCCCGCCGCCGCGCCACCGCCGAGACGATGGCCAAGGCCCAGCGGGATATTTCCGTCAGCGAGTTCTTCGCCAAGAACCGCCATTTGCTCGGCTTCGACAATCCCCGCAAGGCCCTGCTGACGACCGTGAAAGAGGCGGTCGACAACTCCCTCGACGCCTGCGAGGAAAGCGGCATCCTGCCGGAGATATGGGTTCACATCGAAGCCACCGAAACCGGCCGCTACAAGGCCGGTATTCAAGATAACGGACCGGGCATTGTCAAGAAGCAGATACCGCTCATCTTCGGCAAGCTCCTGTACGGCTCGAAATTCCACCGCCTGCGGATGAGCCGCGGCCAGCAGGGCATCGGCATCTCCGCCGCGGGCATGTACGGCATGTTGACGACCGGCAAGCCCGTGAAAATCATCTCGAAGACGAGCATCCGCAAACCGCTGCATTACTACGAGATTCAAATCGACACCCAGCGGAACCGTCCAGAGATTCTTAACGGCAAAGGGGACGGCGTCGACATTCCCGCCGGCGAGAAGGGTTTTCAGTACATTCGCGACCACGGCATCGAATGGGAAACGCATTCGATGCAGCCGCCGGAAGAGATCGATCCACTCAAAGCCGCTCCCGCCGAAGAAGCCGCTCGCGACGTAGCGGACGAGGAAGCGGCGGCGGAAACCAACGGGCATTCCAACCGCAAGGCGTCGCGGCTCCTCTTCGCCGAGATGGAGCTGCCGGCGGACCTGGCCGGTCCGCCGCTGCCCGGATTCGTCCCCGGCAAAGAACTCCGCAGCGGCACCCGGGTCACGATCGAGTTGGAGGCGAAATACCAGCGCGGCCGCGGCAGTGTGGACGAATACCTCGAACAAACGGCCATTGCCAACCCGCACGTCACGCTGCACTACACCGACCCGGATGGGAATACCAAGCACTACTGGCGGAGCGCCACGGTCTTGCCGCCGGAACCGCAGGAAATCAAGCCCCATCCCTACGGCGTGGAACTGGGGCGGCTCATTCACATGCTCAAGGCGACGCACGAGACGACGCTGGCCCGGTTCTTCGGCAAGTCGTTTACCCGCGTCAGTCCCGGCGTGGCCAAAAAAATCTGCGAAGAGGCGGGCGTGACCGTGCGGACGCATCCCAAGCGGATCGACCGCGGCAAAGCCGACGCCCTGCACAAGGCGATCCAGACGATCAAGATCAAGGCCCCAAGCACCGACTGCATCATCCCTATCGGCGAGGAATTGCTGCTCAAGGGTTTGCGATTTGTCGTGCCGGGCGAGTTCTATGCGGCGGCGACGCGGCCGCCGGGCGTGTATCGCGGCAACCCGTTCCAGGTGGAAGTGACGCTGGCGTACGGCGGGGCGCCGACCTCACAGAAGGTCTCGCTCGATTTGCTCAAGGACCTGCTCGCCGCCAGCGACGCCCGGACGCTGCGGCAATTCCTCATCTTCACGTTCAACGGCCTTGGACCGGAGGCGGCCGACCGGATTCTCAAGGAGGCCAAGGTCGGCACGCGGGTCTCGCCCGGCAAGATGAAAAGGCCGGAGATCGAGAAGTTGCACGCGGCGATGCATAACGTGAATCTTTCGGAAGGCCAGTCGATGCAGGTCCTCCGCTACGCCAACCGCGTTCCACTCCAGTTCCAGCACGGGGCCTGCGCGATCACGCAGGCGGTGGCCAACATGAACTGGCGGAGCTACGGCCTCTCCCAGTCCCGCGGCAGTCTCCCTGCCGGGCCGGTCACGGTCATGGTGCACCTGGCCAGCGTGTGGGTGCCGTTTACCAGCGAAAGCAAAGAAGCCATCGCGAGTTATCCGGAAATTGAAAAAGAACTGCGGCTGGGCCTGCAAGCCGTGGGCCGCAAGCTCGGCATGTATTTGCGGCGGCGGCAACGTGTGAAGGCGGAGGGCCAGCGCCGCAACGTGTTCCTCCGCTACCTCGGCGAAGTCGCCCAGGCGGTGGGTGACATGGCGGACCTCGACAAGGATGCGCTCTACCAACAGCTCCTCCGCGTGGCCGAGCGGAAAACCGCCGACGCCGACGTCGAACTCGACGAAAGCGGCCGGCCGATTCAGGAGCCGGAACTCGACCTCGGCGATAATGTGCTGATTGTCCAACCGACCGGGAGCTAGAGATTGGCCGGGCGTAAATCCCCTCAAGTCTTCCGCCCCAGCGGCCGAAAACAGAGACGACTTAGTGGGCGCTGCCGGCGCGTGCCGCCGCCTGCCCGTTTCGCCTCTTCTCTTCGACCGCTCCTTTCATGTTTGCCAGTTCCTCCGTGGCCAATTTGGTCGCCGGCGTGGGCGCCGCGTTCACCGACGCTTGCGTGTCGGTCGGCGAATTCGCGCTCTTTTGCGGAGATACCATCTGGTGGCTCGTCGCTCGTCGCCTGCCGCAAGGGACGTTTTTTCCCAGTTGCTATCGCGTGGGTGTGCTGAGCCTGCCGGTGATCGCGCTGACCGGTAGCTTCATCGGCATGGTGCTGGCGGTGCAAAGCTACTTCCAGTTTCGCCAACTGGGACTCGAGACGCGGCTCGGGGCGGTCATCAACATGTCGCTGGTGCGGGAACTCGGCCCGGTGCTGGCGGCCACCATGCTGGCGGGCCGCGTCGGCAGCGCCATGGCGGCGGAACTCGGCACGATGCGGGTCACCGAACAGATCGACGCCGTGGAAAGCATGGGCCTTAGCCCGCTGCATTACCTCGTGGCGCCACGCTTCCTGGCGTGCCTGCTGCTGATCCCGGCCCTGACGATCGTCGCCGACTTCATGGGCGTCATCGGCGGGCACTTCTACGGCGTGATCATTTTGGATATCGACACGCATCACTACTGGCGGCATTCGCGGGAATTCATCGGCCTGTGGGACATGTTCAGCGGGGTGTTCAAGAGCCTCTTCTTCGGCGCCGCCATCGGGCTGGTGAGCTGCTACCGCGGCTTCCGCTGCAAACCGGGGGCGGAAGGCGTAGGAGAGGCTGCCACCGCCGCGTTCGTCTACTCGTTTGTGCTCATCCTGCTGCTGGACTTGTTGCTGAATATCATGATCGACGCAGTCTATACGGCGATTTGGCCGGAAGGGAACGCGTTGATTTGAGTTGGTTGGTTGATGAGCGGTAAGCGGTAAGCAATGGACGGCCTGCGGCCGTCCAATCCCCAATCCCCAATCCCCAATCCCCAATCTACCCTCCCCATCCCCCGCCTTGCTCGAAGTAGACCGCCTGAGCATTCGCTTCGGCGAGCAGGAGGTGTTGCGCGACTTGACGTTCCAACTCCCCCGCAAGCAAACGTTGGCGATCATCGGCGAAAGCGGGTGCGGCAAAACCGTGTTGCTCAAGGCGCTCATCGGCTTGCAGCGGCCCACCGAGGGTTCCGTGCGATTTGACGGGGCAGACATCGCGCAGATGAGCGGCGCCGAACTGGCCCGGCAACGCACCCGATACGGCTTCGTCTTTCAGCACGCGGCCCTCTTCGACAGCATGACCATTGGAGAAAACGTGGCCTTCCCGCTGGTCCATCACACGCAGAAGGCGAAGGCGGAAATCGAGAAGGCCGTGCTAGACTGTCTATTCGAGGTCGGCCTGCCGCCCGGCGTCGCCAAGAAGCGCCCCGCCGAGCTTTCCGGCGGCATGCGAAAACGCGTCGGTCTCGCCCGGGCCCTGGTGATGAATCCCGATTTGCTCCTCTACGACGAACCGACCACCGGCCTGGACCCGATCATGGCCGACGTGATAAACGAATTGATGTCCCGCACGGCAAGAATGCACAGCATTACCAGCATCGTCGTCACGCACGACATGACGACCGCCCGCAAGGTCGCGGACCGCGTGATCATGCTGTTTCCCGTGGCGCGGCTTCTTTCGGACGCCCGGCAGATGCTCTTCGATGGTCCGCCGGATGAGCTGGACACCTGCGACGACCCGCGGGTGACGCAGTTCGTGCGGGGGGAAGCGGGCGAGCGGATCACGGAGATGCGGCGGCAATCGCGGCTTTTGGGAAGAGAGTGAGAATGCGTCATGAATGAACGAGCCATCCAGATTCGCGTCGGGGCTTTGGTCCTGTTCGCGGGGATTCTTACCGTAGTTCTCGTCTTCTGGTTCGGCAACCTGCCCAGCGCGTGGCCGACCGACTACACGGTCCACATGAAGTTTTCCGAGGCGCCGGGCGTGCGGATCGGCACGCCGGTCCGCACGAGCGGCGTGCTGATCGGTCGCGTCACCGCGGTCGAGCTGCACGACGACGGGGTGGAGGTGACGGCCGCCATGAACGGCGGTTACCACCCCGATAAGAGCGAAGTGGTTGTGATCCGGCCGGCGTCGCTGCTGGGCGATACCGAGCTGGAATTCTCCCTGGAGGGCCGCGCACGGAGCGGCGATAAAATCAACCCGGGCGATTACATCGGAGAGGCCAACACCAAGGTCCGCTCCGATCCCATGGCCGACTTCGTGGATCTGACGGAAGACATGTCGCGGGCGGCCAAGAACGTGGCGGACGTCAGCGATCAGATTAGCCGCGTGTCGGTACAGTTCGAAGTGGCGGCCAAAGAAGTTGGGGACCTCGCGAAAAAGGCCAACCGAGTGATGGACAAGAATGACGGCCGGCTCGAAGACATCTTCAAGAAGGCCGACATCGCACTGTCCAATTTTAACCGGGCGATGGACTCCATCAACGAGGTGGCGGGCGACCCCGAAACCAAGGCGAGGCTGAAGAAGGCGCTCAACGATCTGCCCGACGTAATCAGCGAAGCGAAAGAGGTGCTGGTGGTGCTGGACGGCCTGGGAACCGAGGCAAAAGGAAGACTGAGCGAACTAAAAGGCCTCACCACCGCGCTGGGAGAGAGCGGCCCGGACCTGATGCGCGACGCACGGGACAGCCTTGCGCGGCTTGACGAACTCATGGCGCAGCTCGTGCTTTTCAGCCAGGCCCTGAACAGCGAAAACAGCACGATCGGCATGATCATGAGGGATCGGGCCCTCTACGACCGCGTGGACCGCATTCTCACCAACGTGGAAGAAGTGAGTTGGCAAATCAAACCCGTAGTGAGCGACCTGCGGGCCTTCAGTTCGAAGATTGCCCGCGACCCCGGGCGACTGGGCGTGAAGGGCGCCCTGGACCGCAGCAAAACGGGGCTAAAGGAGGCCCCGCTCTCGCCGATGGATCGGGCTATGTTCGATAGCCCGTTGCGACGGGGCGACGTGATGGTCCAAGGCCCGCCGCCGGGTGTGATGCACGGCGCCATCGAATATGACGGGCCACCGGTCATTATCGACAGCGAGCCCCCGGGGGACACCCATCTCCTGCCGGCGCCCCGCGCTGCGCGAACCCTCGATTGGCGCCCGACGCGCTAACATTGCGCGATTCGGGGAGGGAAGGGGTCGGGAATCTTTTTCGGTCCAGCCGGAAAACCTAGGCGGAACACATTGACCGAAAAAGACTCCCGACCCCCTGGAACCTCTTTCCCCCGGCAAAGCCGGGGCGCAACGGCCGGCGTTTCGCTCGGGCGCTCACGGCGTCGGTAACAATCCGCGGCCCGGCGGAGGGGGAATGTATTCCGGCCGCGGCGGTGGTGGAGCGCCGGAACCGCGGGTCGCCGGCAGTGGGGCCCTTGAGGACGGCGGCGCCGTCTGCGGCGCCGGGCGAACAGCGCTCACCGCCGGGGCCGGCAGCGGTGTGATGTAGCCGGCGTGGGCCTCCCTGCGAAGCCGCTCGGCCCGCGCGAGAATCTCCTGCGTCGGGTGGTCCCGCTGCGGAACCATGTCGAAGTTCACCACCCGCTCGTCCCGCAATTCCCACGGCCACAGGTTCTCGCTGAAGAAGTCGAGCGGCGGGACCTGATGCCACGGGGTTTCCATAGGCTCGAGCGTCGTCACCGTCTCGAACCCATCCCGCACCGCTTGCAGCTTACGGGTTCCGTAATACGTAAACGGCGTGGAAACCGGCGTCGTTCCAATGGCCCGGTCGTCCACGTACACCATCGCCCCGGGCGGGTTGCTGGTGACGGTGAGGCGGCGGCGAACGCAACCGCTGATTGCTAGCAGTGCAATCGCCACCAATAAGGCTGCCACGAAGAAAGGGCGGAACATACGGTTTGCCGCGAAAAGGCACGAAGACGCACAGAAGACAAGTGGTGGAAAGTATAGCGGGCGGCGGCCCTCGCCAAAAGGCGGAATTGGGGACGATTTCGCACCAAGTCGGGGCGCCACTTCTTGCTACTTCAGACGAACTCCTTCGATAGCTTCGCACGGTCCAAAATTTCTTGAACCACGGATGAACACGGATGGACCCAGTGCGGCCTTCGGGCGCAACCAAGTGGCCTTGATTTCGGGGCTCGGGGCTCGGGGATCGGGGCGTTCGTGCTTCGCACATTGGGGGAGCGATCATGAGCTTCCATGAGGGAGTGGCCGCAGCAGCGTTAACGGACGCGGGGGCCGCTTCCTGACGGGCGCGGCTCGGCTCGGGAACCACGACGAGCGCGACGAGCACGACGTACAATGTTCGCGGTTACCGCGGTTTCACTGAGAAGCGAGATACGCCTTCTGAAGCAATCCGTATTCATTCGCGTCCATCCGTGGTTCTTTTTGGTTGCGGCCGCGAAGGGGCCGCGCTGGGTCCATCCGTGGTTCTTTTTAATTGCGGCCACAAAGGGGCCGCGCTGGGGTCAATTCGAACGGTCCGGCACGTACACCACGTTGACGAAGCCGGCGGACTTCGCGGCCTGGATGGCGGCGGCGGGGTAGCGGAAGGGGGCACCGTCGGGAACGCGGACAAAAGCCCCGTCTTCCTTGTTGGGAAACCGCCGTAGCGTGTCGGTCAACGCGTCTTGCTGCGTGAAGTCGAGGGAACCAAGGCGAAAGATCCAGCGACCGCCGGCGAGGCGAATTTCGATGATCGCCGGCTCCATCGCCCCCGCCGACTTTGCGGTTTGCCGCCGCGTTTCAATGGCCGAATCCAACTGCCGCTCGGTCTTCACGAAGGAAAGCGTGACAATGAAGTAGATCAGCAGCAAGAACACAACGTCGATCATGCTCGTCATCGAGAGTTCGACGGAGCGCTCGCGATTCCGCTTGGCGCTGGTCAGCCGCATTGGGAAACCCGAACCGTCAACAAGGAAATCGGAGTCCGAAGTGTCAGCGAGGGAAACAGCAAGGAAACCGGAGCCCGCAGCGGACATCCCCTCGCCCCTGGCCACCCTTCCCGAGGGAGAGGGGATGGCGGCGACGTTCCGCCGCCTGCTAAACTGGCCGCGCCGCCTTCCGCCTTCCGCCTTTGCCATTATCACCCGCAGCGAAGGCCCCGGCCACCCGGCTATTCGGGTCACCACCGCCGCCAGCCGGCGTCGTAGGGGTAGTAGAGGGTCGGCGCGCCGCCGAAGCGGAACTCGAAGCCGCACGTGATCGAGAGATTGTGCATCGTGCTCACGCCCGCCCCGCCGGGAATGAAGTTATCGACGAGATCGACGCGGGCCGCCGCCCACGGCGTAAGCTGGCACTTCATCCCCACGCCCACGGGCATGCTGAAGAGCATCTCCGCGTAGTCGGCTCCGTTTTCGTCCGTAAACCGCGGGTTGAAGACGCCGCAGCCGATCGTCGTGTATGGCCGCCAACGAGCGTTGCCCCAGGGATAGTACATCAACTTGGCGTCGAGCCAGAAAAGGTCGGCGTTCAGGGCATGGGCGGGGCCGCCGGGGTTTTCCATCTCGGGGTAGGTGAACGCGAATCGGGCCTCCCAGCCCCAGTAGTCGTCGGTATCGACGCCGAAGCGGTAGCCGCCGAACGCCGAGTTTTCCAGGCCCAGCTCATCCCGCAGCGACTCCGTCAGAAGTACGCCGAGAAACGAGTCCACGTGCAGCGGTCGATTCAGCCAACTCGTGCCGACCAGCGGACAACCGCGGTCCCGGTGGGGACTCGCATGATCGGCGAAATGGCCGACGAACAGAAGGTCCGAAACGAGGGCGAATTGCCGGGCGGGAAAGGTGTCGGTCGAAGGAAGCCACGCCCACGAAGGCAGCCGACGGCCCGGCCACCGCCAGTGATCCGGCGCGAATTTCGGTCCCCATCCGTAGCAGGTGGGCTGGGTGTCTCGAAACGGCCGCGGCCCCTGAAATAACGCGCCTGCCCGAGCCGGCACGTCGTCCTGGCATGCGTTTTCATGCGGGTCGCCGCATCCTTCGTCGCAACTCACCCCGCGCGCAACGGCGCCCCCCGCCGCGATAGACGCCGCGCACATGCAAACCGCCAGCCAGCGTCCGCCGGCTCTTCCGCTCATGGGTGAACAGTCGGAGGGAGAAAAGGTGAAGAGAATCGCAAGACGGCTTTTACCCGAGAAAGGGCGAGGCGGCAAGGTGAACCAAGGCCCCGCGGACGCTAGCAGCAGGTTTCCACCCGATTGCGGCTGGCGCCCGGCTGCGCCTTGGGTATGCTGAACAGTAACGTTTCGATCCATTCCCGCAACCGTCGCCGATGTCGATTGTCGTCGAAAACCAGACCACCCAAATCCTCCCCGATGAGCAGGCGGTGCTGTTCCCGACGTTCGGGTACCGCCGCCGGGACGGGGACTGGGAGGTGCAAATCCGCGGGCAGCTTTTCGGCGCCGTGGCGGCCGGGCTCAAACGGCGGATGTTTCTGGGCCTGCTGCGGCGGCTGATGCGGGCCGACATCGGCGAGTTGACCGGCGACATTTTCCAGCGACGACTCGAGGGTTTTCTGGCGGAGAGCCGTTCCCGCCGCGGCGTCACCATCCAGCTCGGCGACCAGGGCTACCGCCTGAAGCGGCTGACACGGCGGACCGGGCATTTCACCGGGCGGATTCAGCTTCCGTCGGCCACGGCCGCCGCCCTGCGAGAAACCGGCGATGTGACCGACGGCTGGTTGTCCTACCGTCTCGTATTGCCGCCTCCGGACGAGCGGTCCTTCTCCGGGGCGGCCCAGCTCATCGAGCCCGTCGGCGTCTCGGTGATTTCGGACATCGACGATACGATCAAGATCTCCCATGTGTCGGACAGCCAGGCGCTTCTTAGAAATACCTTCCTTAAGGAATTCGAAGGTGTGCCGGGGATGGCCAACAAGTACCAGCAGTGGCAGGAGCGGGGAGCGGCGTTCCATTACGTTTCGAGCAGCCCTTGGCAGCTTTACGCTTCGCTCGCCGACCTGTCCACCCGCGAGGGGTTGCCGCGGGGCAGCTTTCACCTGCGGACCTACCGCTTCCGCGGTCCGGTTCCGATGCCACCCATCCTCAGCAACAAGCTCCGCAAGGGGTGGATCGTGAAATCCATTCTCCGCCGGTTTCCCCACCGCCGGTTCTACCTTGTGGGGGACTCGGGCGAACGAGACCCCGAGCTTTACGCATCGGTGGCCCGGCGGTGGCCGAAGCAGGTGGCCGGCGTGTTCATCCGCCGCGTCGCCATTCCCGACCGGCCCGCCCCGGCGCGGCGACTGGACCCGTTGTTCCGTTCCGTCGCGGCGCCCTGGCGGCTATTCGACAATGCCGAGGAACTGCCCGACGTACTGGATACAGATACGAAACGAATTTACCATGCCGCAACTCGACCTTGAACGATCCAGGAAGATATTCGCCCGCGCCCGCGAGTTGATGCCCGGTGGGGTGAATTCTCCCGCGAGGGCGTTCGGCGCCGTGGGGGGCGAGCCGATCGTGATTCACTCGGCCAACGGCGCGTGTTTGACCGACGTCGACGGCGCCCGCTACATCGACTACGTCGGCTCGTGGGGGCCGATGATCCTGGGACATTGCCATCCGGCGGTCGTGGCCGCGGTGAGGGAGGCGGTCGATCGGGGCAGTAGTTTTGGGGCCCCGACCGAAGCGGAGAACACGCTGGCCGAGTTGATCGTTTCGGCGGTTCCCAGTATCGAAAAGGTCCGCCTGGTTTCCAGCGGAACCGAAGCGGCGATGTCCGCCATCCGCCTGGCGCGGGCCGCCACCGGGCGAGATGGGATCGTCAAATTCGCCGGGAATTATCACGGGCACGTCGATGCCCTGCTGGTCGCCGCCGGCAGCAGCGCCGCGACGCTTGGCGCCCCCGACTCGCCCGGCGTGACGGCCGGCGCCGTGCGAGACACCCTCGTGCTCGAATACAACGACGTTGCCGGCCTGGAAGCCTGTTTTGACAAGCACGGCGAGCGGATCGCCTGCCTGGTGATGGAGCCGGTGGTCGGCAACATGGGCTGCGTGCGGGCTACGGTGGAGTTTGCGGCGGCTGCCCGCGAACTGACCTTCAAACATGGCGCCCTGCTGCTGTTCGACGAGGTGATGTGCGGCTTCCGCGTGGCCTACGGCGGCGCCCAAGAGCTGCTCGGCGTCACGCCTGATATCACCACGCTCGGCAAGATCGTCGGGGGCGGCTTGCCACTGGGGGCCTTCGGCGGCAAGGCGGAGATCATGGACCACCTGCTGCCGGTCGGCAAAGTGTTTCAAGCCGGCACGCTCTCGGGCAACCCGCTGGCCACGGCCGCCGGCGCCGCCACACTCAAGCAGCTCCGCGATCATCCACCCTACGCGCGGCTGGAGGCGGCGTCGGACCGGCTTGCCAAAGGGTTTTCCGCCGCCGCGGCCGAGGCGGGCGTTCCCCATCGCGTCCAGCGGGTCGGCAGCATGCTCACGCTGTTCTTTGTCGATGAAAACGTCCTCGGCTGGAAGCAAGCCAGCCGGGCCGATACCGCGATGTTCGCCAAATTCTTCTGGGGCATGCTCCGGCGTGGCGTCTACCTGCCATGCAGCCAGTTCGAGGCGATGTTCGTTTCGACCAGGCACGGCGATGAAGAGATCGACCGCACCATCCAAGCGGCCCGCGCGACGCTGCGGGAGATTGCCTGAGACCCATGGGAACCCGAAGCGCAAGCGAGGGGATGGAGCCAGCAGCGTAACCTATCCTGAGAATCGCGAAATTCCCAACCATGACATCGCGCGGCAGATCGCCGAGCGGATAGCAAGCAGCGCTGGCGCCGGCGACGAGCAAGTCCTGACCCCATCCGCGTCGCGGCGGACGAGATCCGAAGATCGCTCAAACCGTAAACCGTCGCGACCCGAACGGGGTCAGGACTGAATGGCACTTAATGGCCGCAACCCTCACTCGTTTCCGGGTTTATAGCTTCTTCGGGGTTTGTTCATAAGTTTGTAGGACTTGGGGCGGCGTTTGACTACCCTCGGTTCGTAGCGGTCGGG
>Ga0180438_10001718_pt1 | contig 38019 bp, 46 predicted proteins | sample SS_ome_12_FD_132455 | JGI IMG/M metagenome (GOLD analysis project Ga0180438, IMG submission 132455) | Hypersaline lake sediment archaeal communities from the Salton Sea, California, USA - SS_3_D_2 metaG | ecosystem: Environmental > Aquatic > Non-marine Saline and Alkaline > Hypersaline >... | reverse complement strand
TCATCAAGCGGGCCTTCCCACTGGGCGCCGGCAATAGAATAGAACCGGCGATCCTCCAAGCACTGCATTCGCTCATCGCGCACGGCGGACTGGATGTCGTCAAACTCGGTCAGCGCATCGGCGTGAACTGCCTGCAGGCGTTGTTCTTTAGATTGTCGTGCCATTGGGAATCCTCTCGATTGGCAGCATTATCTCATCATCTACCAGCGATTGACAGTAGGCACTGGTCGTGCTTGCGGTTTCGCAACTGCGGCACCTCGGCGTACAGCCTCGACAGCATAGCGCAAGGCGTCTATGACGTGGTTGTTCTTGTCGCTAAGTATCGGCAGCACCGCGTCTGTCAACGGGTTTGTCTTGTAGCTGTACAGCGTCAGCTCATCAATGACGTGCTGGCAGCTTGGATGCACCACGATGTCATAAGACTTCAGGAACTCGATGCCATCCTCGACGCTACCGGCGCCCTTGACGCTGGGCATGATCTTGGGAAAGCCGTTCTTGCGCATATGGCTGATAGTCTCTGGCCTGGATGAGTCGGCAACGATGGGCCACTTCTCCGACTGGTCCACGGTGTAGAACAGGTCGGGCGTATCCATGATCTCGCAGCCTACCTGATAAGCCTCTTGGTCGATGTACAGCGTCCTGCCCACCAGGTAGCATCGCACCAGCGCCGTTGGGTCAGCAGCATAGCCCCAGTCGGCGCCAAACCGGAACATGGCATCAGCCGGTGTGTCGAACTCCTCGACGCGCCAGTTGTTGAACACGCGTGACTGGCTATTCTTGACGTAACCGCCAAGCCAGACGTGACCATACTTGTCGGGATCTCGGTCTCGGTCGTACTCCATCTCAGCCCGCAGCACGTCGGGGAACCACGGGTTGCTGCTGAAGTTGACCTCCTGCACGATGGCGCCGTCAGGCGGGTTAGGTCCACGCAACAGCATGTCGATTGGATCAGTCGGCAGGTGCGGGTTCCAAGTGAACCACAGCTCTGAGCCTGGCTTGCGTATCGTTGGCCTCAGCAGGTCCAGGCTGCGCTGCGATAGGCTACTGGCCTCCTCCGACCAGCAGCAGTCAAAGCCTTCCAAAGACTTAATCGACTCGCCAGTGTGGTTCTGCATACCGGCGAAGATAATCACACCTGGGCCACGCGTAGATTTGATCTGGGTCTCCTGCACCTCGAAATAAGAGCCAACGCCCATTGCTTTGATCTTGTCTTCCAGCAGGCGCTTGACGGACATCTTGATGGACTTCTGGACTTCCCGGACACAGACCGTGTTCTTTGCCGGGTTCATGACGTGTTCTTCAATGACCATCTCGCCAAAGCCCCAACTCTTGCCAGAACCCCTTCCTCCATGTGCCGCCTTGTACCGAGCAGGTTGCAGCAGCGGCACCATCCACTTAGGCGTAAGTATCTCCAGGTTGCTGGCTGGTTTCACTCAACAACCTTGCGGGTGATCTGCTGAATCATCAGCGGGTTATCCGCATCGCCAGCGACCTGTAGCTTGTCGCCGTACTGCTTCGAGGCCAGCTTCGATAGCAGCCACTTGCGGCTGTCGATCTGCAAGCGCTGCTTCTGCACGGCGCCAGAATCTGTCGCGCCGCTATCTGTCGAGCCAACGGGTTCATCGGCTATGGACATGATCTCATCGGCCCAGTAAGCGTGCAAAGCATCGCGTGCTTTTGCGTAATGTTCATTTAGAATTGGGTCTTCGTTCGTCCACAGCAAAAACGTGGTTGGAATAATGCCTTGCGCTGCGCACGACTTGCGAAGCGACAACCCTTCGTGCATACCGTCAAGGACTGCCTTGCCGACTACTTTCCGGTCATACTTCTTAGCTCGTACTTGTTTTGGTTTCGCAACCATATCATTTCCTCCTGCCGTCATCGGCGCCAGGTTAGTTTAGCAGTAGGGCAATGCCCAGCACAACGAGATCAAAAAACAACCAGCAAAACTGCTGAGACCAAAGCCACTGAGACCAACGCCAACACCAAACTCATATATAAATAATATTTTTTATTTAACACTATTTGCACAATTTACCCTTTTATTTATTTTTATATAATTTACAACATTCTATCTATTATTTGGTCTCTTGGTCTAAAAGAAGAATATATATATATAAAACAAAGAGTTATTGTGAGACCAGGGGTGAGACCAATTTGCCGATGAGACCATCTTTACGGTCTCATCAAGCAATCGCCAATCAAAATTAAAACGGAATATAATCTGGGTCAGTGTGAACCTCAGCAATTTTTTGCTTGGCAGTCGCTATGGTCTCCGGCGACTTGTACCAAAACGAGTGTTTGTTTCGCTTTGCACTGCCTGTTTTTTCCGGGATATTTAGCCGGTTACTGCGTCCGCAAAAGGTATACCCAAGCTCCACCATGCTTTTCCGCAGCGCGTTTGTCTGCGGAAAATCACCACCCTCAAGCATCACCAACTTGGCCAAGTACGTTACGTCAACCAGGTGGTCGTTGATGATGTCGCAACCGTGTTCGATGATCGCGTCCTCCACACACTGGTGGTCGTCGGTCACAGCCAGGTCTTGCATCTGCACCTTGGCGTTGGTCATCGGCGCCTTGCCCTGCGCATCAAACCCTGCGCTCAGTACCCTGGTGCAAAGGTAATACGCCAGCGCGTCAGCCCGCCTGCTGCTCTCAGCAAACAGCCTAGTGAAGTAGGCTGCGTCTTCCGCCCCCTCGCCAAACGCCTCCGCCATCTGCGCCTTGTCCTGCAGCGCAGCAAACAGCACCGCATAACGCCTGTCGCCACTGTCCACTGGTATCGCGTCCTTGTGGTTGGTTAGCATCAGGTAACTGGTAAAGTTCGGCACGGTCACCGCATCGCGGCCCTTAGCCTCAATGGACACGGTGTTGTTGGCGATAAATGATTTGAGCCTGTCGATCACCGCGTACTTGCTGTCGCCTGATATGCGTATCTCCTCAATAATCGCCAACCTGGCCCCAGCAGCCCAGCCGGTAAAGCGCCCCATGATGTCAGACACTGACACTTGCCGGGCGTTGGTGCCGAGACAAGACTGCATCACGGTCGAGTAGTATGACTTGCCGCAACCCTGAGCACCCTGCAGGCACACCGACCAGTTGACGTGCTTGCCTGGGTTCTGAACGATGTAAGCAAGCCAGTCCAATAAAATGTCACGCTCTGCGGCATCCGGCAACAGCAACGCGGTGTGCGCCAGGAACATATCAACAACGGCCTGACCGTCCGCGTCCAGCGCCTTGCATGGACCCACGCCAGACTCCCGGTAACTGTTAAGCATGGCCCTGCCCTCGTAATCAAACAGCGTCTGCGCCCCAGGCCAGTACATATTATCGACCACCGACACAAAGTCTGGCGACTCCGACACCAGCACCGACGCCTGGCGACCGTCCAGCAAGACAGCCTGTTCGTTGGCAAACTTTGTATTAAAAGCCTCTCGCTTGATGCTGTAGCCCAGACCCGTGTGGTGAAAGACGCACGGCACCTCAACGTAAACCCAGTCCTGAGCAAAGCCCAGCTCGCCGCTGCTGCTGCTGCTGCGCTTGGCCGGGGTCAGCGACTTGCGAACATCGACTTTGCCTATGCCGACCGACCTTGGCCAACCCTTGTGCAGCGCCTCGACCAGCATTGAGCGGTCAACGTCTGCCAGCAGGTTGCTTGGCATAGCCTTGACGCGATCAGCCAGGGCTTGGTAGCCACTGCGGTCGGTCACAGCAGCAGCCTCCTGCAGCAACGCGTCAAGAGGCGTGGCACCAGTGTCATCTGTCGTGGCGACTGTGCCCAGGCCGCCCGAGCCCTTTACCTGATAGATTACCGAGGCAAAAGTAACCGACCGGGATGACCGGCCAAACGACTTCCACCGACGCGATAAGTCCTCACTATCGTACTTGGGCGAACGCTTAGACCAACCGTGCCAGATCTCAAGACCCCTGTCGGATCCCACGAACTGGTGGTTGAGCGCGGCACCAACCCGCAGCCAGTCATCGTACTCGAGTCCCGCCGCCGGGTACGCCTTCAGATACTCTATGACCTGTGCCTCGGTCAGGTCCAGCGGGTGCGCGGCCAGCGCGGCCTCAAGGTCATCCGGCGCCGTGTGCTTGGGTGGTGCGATGCTCACCACGTTGTTAAAGTAGTCGCCGACCTGCAGCGGCTTACCTTCAACGCAAAGCGACCACGCCTTGCTCACGTCCGGGCAGGTTGGCATGTACATAAACTGGTTGGCCTTATAGCTACACACATCGAACGGGATATCAATCGCGTCCCCGACCAGCTTTGCCAGGTCCCGGTACTCTGCCGCTGACACGCCGCGTGACAAAGGTATCACGATGCGCAGCCGTGGCGCGTCAGGCGCGTGGTTGTAGGTTGAGTACGCAGCCACAGCGGCGTCGATGTTCATCCGCAGCGCCAGCTCAACGTCATCCAACGTCATGCCAATGGCGTCGGCGTCGAAGGTCAGCAACGTGCGCTCAACTAAATTTTCCTCACGGCGTTCATGCCCATCGAAATGGCCCCCGACAAAAAACTTACCACCCTTGGCATCAGCCTGCTGGTGCCGGGTCAATACACCGGCCAGTTTGTCCCATTGCACGCTGCGATTATCAACGCGCCCCATATCGTTCTCACCAACTGCAATCTTGACCATCATTTCATCCTTCCTTTTTAGTTTCTGCTTGTTCGACCAAACTCAACGCCCTGATCCAACCCTGGGTGTCCGATTCAACCTGCAGCGCCCGCCGCGCCGACATGTACCCCTTCGTACACCACTGGCTGACCTGGGACTGAGTAACGCCGAGCGCGTCGGCCATCCCCTTTTGGCTACCGTAATGCTTAACTGCTAATTTAATTGCGCTCACCTGTTGCGTTACCCTGTTAACTAATAGTAAAGTCGCATCCTAACTCAAATGAAAGGAAAAACAAATGCTAGAACTAGAAATTAAAAAGCTCACCATCGCCATTACCCGGCTCGCTGATCTGATGGAAGCCGGCACGGCGCCTACTGAGACCTGGGATGGTCCGGTAGTTGACCAGGCGCCAGCGGTAACGCCAGCACCCGCACCGGTTGACCTTGTTGCCATGAGGCAACAGGCGCAGGACACCTGCCTTGAAACGGTTCGGGCTAACCGTGACAACAAGGCTACCATTGGCAATTGGCTCGCAGAGCACGATGCCAAGACCATCAAACAACTGGATGACGAACACTTACCGGCGTTCATCGCCTTTTTGGAGTGGCTTATCAAATGAGTAAAGTTGAAATACTAGTTCACCTTACCTGTGCGGCACTGACAGGTCTGCTGGCCGCTGACCCCGAAAGACACATGAGTGACGACCGCCTTGCTGAAGACGCGATAGACGCTGCTGATAAAACATATCGTGAACTAATAGATCGTTCTAAGAAGGGGCATATATGACCGCGCACGCCAAATTATCTGCCAGTAACAGCGCCATGTGGTTTGCCTGCCCTGGCAGCATCAAGGCCATCGACGGCCTGCCCGACACCAGCAGCGTGTTTGCTGATGAGGGTAGCGCGGCCCACGAGCTGGGCGAGATCTGCCTGACCACCGGCGCCGCTGCGTCAGAGTGGGTAGGCAAGCCGCTGATCGAGTGGTCGGCTTGGACCGTCACCGCCGAGATGGCCGACTACGTCCAGCAGTATGTGGACTACGTCAAGTCGCTGGGCGGCGAGCAAGCGTATGAGATCCGCTGTGACTTTAGCGAGTGGGTGCCAGAAGGTTTTGGCACCAGTGACGCTATAGTGTACGTCGCCGACACCAAGACTCTGCACGTCGTTGACCTTAAGTACGGCCAGGGCGTCAAGGTCTACGCCGACAACAACGCCCAGGGCATTCTGTACGCGCTGGGTGTCTACGACGCCATGACGCTGTCACATGAGATCGAGCGGGTGGTCATCACCATCGTGCAGCCCAGGCTGGATCACATTGATGAGTGGGTGATCAGCGTCGATGACCTGCTGACCTGGGGCGAGCGCCTGGCGCAGGCAGCAGAGCTGGCCTTGTCAGATGACGCGCCACGCGTCCCAGGTGACAAGCAGTGCCAGTGGTGCAAAGCCAAGCCTACCTGCCCCGCCCTGCTGAAGTTGACAGAGCAGACCCTGTCTGCTGACTTTGATGACCTGGACCTGATCGCGACCGACAGGCTTACCGACGCGCAGATGGCGCAGGCGCTGGGCCACCGCAAACTTATCCTGTCCTGGCTCGACGCCATCGAGGCCGAGGTGATCGGTCGCCTGACATCTGGCGGCTCGTTCCCTGGCTACAAGATGGTGGCTGGCAGGTCGTCACGCGACTGGGCTGATGATGAGAAGGTCATCGCCAACCAACTAGTCGGCAGCTTTGGCGCCGACCGCGAGGACCTGTACACGCAGCGGTTTATTACGCCGGCGGCTGCCGAGAAGCTGGTGGGCAAGAAGGCAGCCAAGGATCTGGGTGCGCTGATGCGTAAGTCGGAAGGCCGGCCTACGCTGGTGCCTGAGTCCGACAAGCGCCCAGCGGTGACGGTAAGCGCGGCAGACTTTGATGACATTGAGGGGAGCGAGACACATGATTGATAAGTGTTCGTGCGGCGCTACATGCGCCCAGGTGGAAGCGTTGCAGGCTGAAATTGACCGGTTGAAGGCTGAGAACTGGCACCTGAAGCATCAAATGTTTTTATTAATTGGGGAGCAAGGCAATGAAGATTAGCACAAGATGGATCGACGAGAAACGGCTGTTAGAAATAAACGTAGAGAATTTCTGCACAAGCAGCGATGAACTGATCACAAGCAAGCAGGAAGCAGAATGGTTGATCAGCAATTTAGAATCGGTGATTAATGATCTGAAAGAGTACGCTAAGGAGAATAAGTAAATGAACGAAACAATAAAAAAACTGGGCGCATGCGAAGAGGGCCTAGACTGGCTTGGGGACAAGCCACTAGATGCCGCATGGGCAGAGTGCCACCGTGGTGACTGGATGCTGTGGGTGGCAGATAAAGTTGGTGTTGACATAAAGACACTGACCTTGGCAAAAGTTAGGTGTGCAAGGCTGGTCCAGCACCTAATGAAAAATCAGCGTAGTTTAGATGTTCTGGTAATCGCTGAGGCTTTTGCAGGAGGAAAAGCAACAGCAGCGCAGTTAGAGGCTGCTTATGCTGCTGCTGCTGCTGCTGCTGATGCTGCTGCTGCTGATGCTGCTTATGCTGCTGCTGATGCTGCTTCTTATGCTGCACGAAATAAAACACAACATCAGTGCGCAGAGATATGCCGGGATACCATACCGCTGCACGATGTCTTGAGGCTGATAAAGGAGCAAGGCGAATGAAAAGACCAGTGCATGGATTTAAGCGCGTTGCGAATAACTTATCAGCTCAATACGTCTGCACCTGCGGCACGGATGATTGCTGGCAGGCAGACGAGGATTGGGGCGATTGGGCGGAGGCTGAGATAGCAGTTCTGAGTGCTGACAATGAAAGGTTAAGATCTTATATAAAAACATTAAAGGGTAATGGTAGTAAATAATTAGCTATTTAGGGAGTCTGAATACCCATTTAACATAGAAAACAAACTTGGAGTTACGAATGACTGAGTTACTGAGCATGGAACAGGCAATGGCCGAGATCGCCAGGCTGACGGACAAGGCTGCAAAGCTGGACAGGTTGTGCGCCGAGCTTTGGTGCAAAAACGACAAACTTACCAAAGAATGTGCAGATTTGACCAATCTCAACGTTATCCACGTTAGACAGTTAAAACGCAAAGACGGATATCTTGCGAAGTACCACGATAGCTGGGAGGTCGCTGCCACGTTGCTTAACGCAACAACCGAGCACGCGGGCAAAACGCAAAAGGAATGCGTTGATTTAATTTACCAAACCACAAGGGTTGCACCAGGTGTGGAATTAAGTTAGAGTTACACCCGTCGAGTTTATCGGCATTAAATTAAACTTAAAAAGGAAACAAAAAATGAGCAAAATCAAATTGAACAACGTCCGTCTGTCATTCCCCAGCTTGTTTCAGAAGGCCACGTTCGAGGGCAAAGAGACTAAATTTGAGGCCACCCTGCTGCTCGACAAGGATGCCCACGCTGAAAGCATTGCTGAAATTCAAGCGGCCATCAAACTGGCCATAAAGGAAAAACTGGGTGGTGCCAAGGTCGGCGCTGACAAGCTGTGCATCAAAGACGGCGATGAGTCAGATTACGAAGGGTACGCTGGTAATTACAGCCTCAAAGCGGCCAATGCCAAACGCCCTTTGGTGATCGACCGCGACAAGACGCCACTGGCAGAGTCTGACAACCGCCCATACAGTGGTTGTTACGTCAACGCCATCATCGAGTTGTGGGCACAGAACAACGCCTACGGCAAAAGAATCAACGCCAACCTACTGGCCGTGCAGTTTTACAAAGACGGACAGCCCTTTGGCGATGCTAATGCTAATGCCAGCGTCAACGATTTTGACGCTTTTGACGACGAAAGCGACGACGACATTTTCGGCTAACCTCCCTTAGCCCGGTGTAACAACCGGGCTTTTTTTTTATCCGACCGGGCAACCCCCGAAGGATGCACCATGATCGTTATCGACACCGAAGTCTACAAAGACTATTTTTTGCTTGCCGCAAAGCACCTCAACAGTGGCAAGATCAAAACGTTTGAGATGTACGCCGGGCACCAGCCCGATCTGCCCGCCATCAAGAAGCTGATGCAGAACACCACGATCAGCTTTAACGGCCTCAACTTTGACCTTATCCTGATCGCCGCCCTGCTGGATGGCGCCGACTGCGCAAAGTTAAAATCAATTTGCGACACCATCATCAAAGGCAAACAGCCCGGCTGGCTGGTTGCCAAGAATCTAAAAATCAACCTGAACCGAGGCTGGGATCATATCGACCTGATAGAAGTCGCACCTGGGCGTGTGAGCTTGAAGGTTTACGGCGCCAGGCTAGGCTGCGCCACGCTACAAGACTTGCCCATTGAACCTGGTGCCAGCATATCGCCGGCCCAGCGGCAATTGCTGGTTGACTACTGCGCCAACGACCTGGCGCTGACCGAGCTGCTGTACGACCAACTGCGTCCACAGATCGCCCTGCGCGAGAAGATGGGCGACCAGTACGGCATGGACCTGCGCAGCAAGTCAGACGCGCAGATCGCCGAGACCATCATCACCAGCGAGCTAGAACGCCTGACCGAGAACGCTGTTGCCAAACCAGACACCAGCCGCACCGAGTTTAAGTATCAAAACCCCGGCATCGTTACTTTTGAAACACCAGCCCTGCAGGAGTTGCTGCAGCGCATCCTGGCGACTACGTTTACGCTGGGCGGCAACGGCGCGGTGGTTCTGCCCAAGTGGCTACGCGACAGCAAGATCCGCGTTGGCGACCGTGATTACCAGATGGGCATCGGCGGCCTGCACTCCTGCGAGAAGACACAGTACCTAGCAGCAGATAGCGACCACGTCTTGTGCGATCTGGATGTCGCCAGTTATTACCCCAACATTATCCTGCAGCAGGCACTGGCGCCAGAGTCACTTGGCAAGCCGTTTCTCGATGTCTACCAGGGCATCGTCAACCGCCGCATGGCGGCAAAGCGTGCAGGCGATGAGGTCACCGCGTACACGCTTAAGATCGCCGTAAACGGCTCATTCGGCAAGCTGGGCAGCGTCTACTCAAAACTGTACGCGCCTGAGCTTTTGATACAGACCACCATTACCGGCCAGATGTGCCTGCTGATGCTGATCGAGCGTATGTCTGCCGCCGGGATTGACATTCGCAGCGCCAACACCGACGGCATCGTGTGCTACTACCATCCAAGCCTGGCTGGTAAGATAGACGAAGTATCGTTTGACTGGATGATGGACACCAGCTACGCACTGGAGCGCACTGACTATGTGGCACTGGCATCGCGAGACGTTAACAATTATGTGGCGGTCAAGCCTGACGGCAGCACCAAGGGTAAGGGGCTGTTTGCTGATACAGGCATCGCCAAAAACCCGGACATGAGCATCATAGCCACGGCTGTCGCCAAGCGCATCGCGCACGGCACGGACATCGGAGACACGATCAGGGGCTGCTTGGACCCGTTGCAGTTTGTCAGCGTGCGCAAGGTAACCGGCGGCGCCATGTGGCGCAACGAGCCTTTAGGAAAGGCTGTGCGGTTCTACTGGTCGCGGGAAGGTGACGCTATCCAGTACGCGACCAACGGCAACCTGGTGCCTAAGTCATCGGGTGCCAGACCCTTGATGGTCCTGTCCGACTTTGACCGGGCCGACGTTGATGAGTGGCGATACATCGCCGAAGCAAACAAACTTTTTAAAGACGTGGGAGCGTAAGATGAGCAAGCAGAAAATCAAAGACCAGCAGTCAGCAGAACTGCAAAAGAAAGTAGACGCCTTTTTAGCAGCCGGAGGTAAGATCCAAGTGATTCCACACACACTGTCCGTCATGCACCTGCATAGCGGCGACTGGAACCAAGACCTGATGTCACGCTTGCAGACGCAAAAGAGGCTGGATAATGTCAACAATCCTTGAGCGGACCGTTGAAGCCGCACTGGTCAAGCGCGTTAAGGCGCTTGGCGGCACCTGCGAGAAGTTTACCAGCCCGGGGCGCAGGTCTGTGCCCGACAGGATCATCACGCTGCCGGGTGGCAGGGTGGTCTTCGTTGAATGCAAAGCACCTGGCAAACGACCGACAGCAAAGCAGTACCTTGACCACGTCCGGCGCCGAGACCTTGGCTGTGACGTAAGAGTTATCGACACAGTGGAGATGGCAAATGCGTTTGACTGATTTACGACAAAAGTGGTACTTGCTGCCAGAGCGATTAAAAACCGTTTCTGTCAGCTTTAGCGTCGGTTTAGCCTGGGCGATTACGGTGGCAATTTGCATCGACTGAGTTGTAGGTTAGACCGTTGCGCACATGCGTACAAAAAAGGATTAAGATTATGATTGACCCGAAACTGCTCGACTACTGCGCCACAGATCGCCAGCGCGAGATCATCCAGGCTGTGCTTGACCACGGTAGCGCAAATAAAGCGGCAAAGGCTATGGGAAAAAATCGCAGATGGATTGATGAGACCGTGCTACGTGTAAAAGGCCATGCAGCCAGGCAAGGTTGGGGGCCAGAGTATGACCTGACTCACCAGATCGCGCCAGGTCAGATTCTGCGCGGTGCCAGCACGTTGTACGGCGCTGACGGACAAGTCAAAGTGCAGTGGGTCAAAACTCAGGCGGACAAAGAAGCGCAGTTGCAGATGCTGCGAGATGCTGTATCGGCCATTGCTGACGACATCAAGCCAGTGGTGCCAGTCGCAGCGCCGACGATCAATAACGCGGATTTGATGGTAGTTGTTCCCCAGGGAGACCCGCATCTCGGGATGTATGCCTGGGCCGAGGAATCAGGACATGACTTTGACGTTGACATTGCCAGAGCAGATTTATGCGGCGCTATGCAATACCTGTCCGACAACAGCCCGGCGGCTGAGACGTGTATGATCCTTAACCTTGGCGACTTCTTCCATGCGGACAATGCTTTGTCACGCACGAAGTCAGGCAACGTACTTGACACCGACACGCGCTGGTCACGGGTGATGCAGCTTGGCATCCTGACAATGGTGGACTGTATCGACATTGCCCGCAAAAAGCATAGCAAAGTGATCGTTCACAACCTGATCGGCAATCACGATGAACACAGCAGTCAGATGCTTGCGCTGTGCTTGCAGGCCTGGTTTCGCAACGAGCATCGCGTTGAGATTCGGCCGACGATTGCCAAGCACACATACGAGCGTTTCGGCAGCAACCTCATCGGTATGACGCACGGTGACACCATCAAGCGAGGCGGGGTTGGGCTTGACAGTCTGATGGCAGCAGACCGGGCAAAAGACTGGGGCGAGACTACTCAGCGATACTGGTATACAGGTCACATACATACGACCAACAAAGCCGAGCTTTCTGGCGGCGTTATCTGGGAGAGCTTTCGCAACCTGGCTCCCAACGACTCTTGGCACCAGGGTCAAGGCTACCGCTCAGGGCGCAACATGACGTCGATTGTGCTGCACAAGGACCACGGCGAGGTTGCCAGAGCGACCTGTGATATTTCAATTGTCAGGGGTAAAACATGAGCGCATTAGACAAGCAAGTTGGCGGTTCGCATTACAAGGACATGGCCATTCAGCCCATCGAGTACATCCACAAAAACGGCCTTGGCTTCTGCGAAGGCAACATCGTTAAGTACATCACCCGATGGAAGACCAAAAACGGCATTGAAGATCTGAAAAAGGTCATCCATTACGCCGAGTTGCTCATCCAGATGGAGCAAGAAAAGCAACAGTCGCAACCGGAAAAGACGCGTACTTCTGAGTACGTTGATCCTTACGATGTGGTACCGTAACCAATTACGGCACCATAAGCTAACTGGTTGATTATCAAGGAATATCATGCCCGTACTATCACGCTTGGATTTGCACAATTACCAAAAAAGAGCCGTGCAATACATAAAAGACAAGCGCCGCTGCGGATTATTCCTTGATCTAGGTATGGGCAAGACCTCCAGCACGCTCACTGCTGTCAGCGACCTGCTGGATGAGTTCCTGGCGCACAAGGTGCTGGTCGTTGCCCCGCTGCGCGTCGCGTTAAGCGTGTGGCATGATGAGATCCGCACCTGGGACCACCTGCGGCACCTGAGCATCACCAGCGTGCTGGGCACTGAGCGTCAGCGGCTGGCGGCGTTGCAGCGGGTGACAGACATCTACACCATCAACCGCGAGAACCTTCCCTGGCTGGTAACGCACTACGGTAAGAAGTGGCCGTTCGATGTCATCATTATTGACGAGTCCAGCAGCTTTAAGAGCGCCAGCAGCCAACGCTTTAAGGCGCTGAAGAAGGTGGCGCCAGAGTGTCAGTACATGATCTTGTTGACCGGCACCCCGGCGCCCAACAGCCTGCTGGACATCTGGTCGCAGATGTATCTTATCGACTTTGGTGCCACGCTGGGGCGGACCATGTCGGGATACAAGCAACGCTTTTTTGAACAGCAAGGATATGGCGGGTACACGATGACAATCCGCCCAGGCGCTGCTGAGACCATCCACAAGCTGATCGAGCCGCTGGCTATGTCAATGGCCGCAGCGGACTACCTGGACCTGCCTGACAGGCTGGACATCATGCACCGCGTTACACTGCCAGAAAAGTCGCAGCAAGCGTACCTGGCTTTCGAGCGTGATCTGCTGATCGAGTTTGCCAGCGGCGAGGACATCGAGGCAGCAAGTGCAGCAGTGCTGGCCGGCAAGCTGCTGCAGTGGTGCAACGGCTCAATCTATACCGACGAGCACGGCAGCTACATAGAGCTGCACAAGGCAAAGCTGGAAGCACTGAGCGAGATCCGTGAGGACAATAGCGGCGAGACCATGCTGGTGGCGTATGCGTACAAGGCCGACCTTGAGCGACTTAAGGCGCGGTTTCCAGACGCTGTTGTGCTGGACAAAGACCCCGAGACCATCGCCCGCTGGAACCGCGGTGAGATATCCATGCTGCTGGCGCACCCTGCCAGCGCCGGGCATGGCCTCAACCTGCAGCACGGCGGCTCGCTGATCGTGTGGTTCGGCCTGTGCTGGTCGCTGGAATACTACCAGCAGTTTAATGCCCGGCTCCATCGCCAGGGACAGCAGTGCGCTGTGCGGATACTGCACCTAGTGGCTGACGGCTGTTTGGATGAGCGAGTGCTGCTGGTGCTGGCTGATAAGGACGCGACACAACAAAAACTACTGCTGGCGCTGAAGGCAAAGTGCCATACCGGAGGAGCAAATGACATACGAATTTAATGCCGATCAAATAGAGTGGTTGCACGACCTCGAAACGACAACCGAACCGCAGATCACTGGCTCGTTGTGGTCACCCGTTGGCTGGTGCTGCTTGGGCAGGGCGTGTGCTGCGCTAAGCGTGCCGTTCGAGCGAGTAGGTACTAAGCGGCGATACGAGGGTGCCACTTACGGGCTACCCGCTTCTGTTGTCACCAGGCTGCGGCTGAGGAGCGATATTGGCGATATTACATATGGCGTCGCGGTCAAAGATAGCGTTGATTTGTGCGAAGATCTAGCGTCCCTGAATGATTACGCAGGCTGGACGTTCCGCGAAATAGCCAAGTTTATCCGCGAAAACCCCGACAAGGTGTTTGAATCATGAAAAATGTTTTTTCACTTGGCGCGACTTAACTACCGTTCGTCGGAAAGTAAAATAATTACCGGAAAGGTGTTGTACCTTACCGGAAAGACTGTATACTGATCCCGTACACAACGAAACGGAGAGAAAAATGGCATCATCATACGACGATATGAAAGAATGGCTTGCAACACTGGGCTTTGATTGCAGCAAGTTGACAGACGACCAGATGGATTAGGTTGGCATGGCCGCCGAAAACGCAGGCTTGGACTGGGACTGGGCAACTGCCGATGATGAAGATTGTGAAGACCGCGCAAGCCGAATCATTCAAGCCAAAGATCAGGTTGAATGCTCAGGGTGTTTGTCAGAAGACGAAATGATCGCCAACGCTGTAGGCGCTACTTTTGATGACTTAGGTATTCGACGATAAATCAACCAGGGGCAGCAATGCCCCGACAATTAAAAGGAAAATAAAATGAAAACCAGAGAATTTGAAGGCAAATCTATCGAAGACATTATCGCCAAGATCGAAGCAGAAGGCGAAGTCTTCAGCTTCGCAGCGTTCAAGCGCAGCGACGGGGTCTGGCGCGTGGTGGCTGAGTGGTTTGAGGTTGTTCCGCTGCACTAGCGGGTATCGTCAACCATCAAAGCCCCCTCACGAATTACCAGCGGCATTGTCTTGATGCCGCTGGTGATCCTGTAAAATTCGGCAACGGCGTTTGCTGAGTTAGTTACACCATCCAAATGGGCAAAAACACCCCGCCCAAAACCAATACACCCCTCAACATCATGCGCGTAGTTTGCGGTATGGATCAGGATGTGGGTTCGTCCCGGTACGTCAGCGACCTCCCATGTGTCTGGCCCAAAGCGTGGCGAGTTGACCCGGACCATCGTGTACTCGCCAACCGGGATGCATGACACGCTGAACGCGTTATCGAGCCAGGGGCGCTCAATGGTCCACCAGGACAGGTCGTTGTAGCTGGCGCGACCCAGGGTGCGATTGTTGAAATTGGCGAAGCGAATAATTTCAAGCGTCATGATTTTGCCACGCCCTTGCCTTTCTCCCAGGTTCGCAAACCGCCCAGGCCCAGCATACCAATCAAAATTGGCGTCAGTTGACTGGAGTCCAGAATCGGAAACTCCGGCGGCGTATCCATTGCGATGACCGCAACGAAGCGCATAAGTGGCGACAGCACGAACTGATACGCCAAAGAAGCCACACACACCCAGCCGACAGCAGGACGCCAACCGCCAATAAATAGACTGCTGCTTGCCGCTTCAACCTTGTTGATTTCGAGCTGTCCCAGTCTGGCTTGGATCTCACCGGCCATCTCCTGCGTCTGTGCCTCGGCCATCAGCTTGGCGGCCAGGTCTTTGTCTTTGACGAACTTACCGATAAAAGTATCCAGCAAGCCCAGGCCGGCGGTTACCGGGTCTAGGCTCATGCTTCACCTTCACTTGCGGCCACGGTCAGTATGGCCTTGGCATCGCCGGACATGTTGTAGCCGGCCAGGCCAAACAAGCCGATCAGGATGATGATGATGGGCGCCATGATCCAGCGCAGGTTCGGTGAGTCGATAAGGCTGCCGGCGCCAGTGATGGGCGCATGTCCCAGCTTGGCAACGGTCGTTTCAAGGTCGCTGATTAGCTCAAACTGGGTGCCGCTCTGGCTCCGCAGTTGGTTGGACAGAGACTCGTTGGCTGACAGGCGGTCTGATGTGGAATCAAGTTTATTGATGACCCTGGTCAATGACGTGGTGACACTGCCAAACTTTTCATCTGACCGCGCCATGTGGACATCTTGGGCGATCTGCAGCTTGTTAAGCGCGGCCAGTATACTTGTCGAAGAGTCTTCCATTTTTTGAGACAGCGTAATAATGCGAGTTTCGTTAGCAGATAGCTTCAAATTAAATTCTCTCAGCATATTGGCTAGATCCTGGGTTCCGCGTTCAAGTGCTGCCACCTTTGTCTGCAAATCATCCGGCATCACGCGCAACTCATAAGATTAAAAGATACCTAATTTTCGCACATGTCAATGGCATACGCTACTTCTAACAGTTGCGCTTGTTGCCGGAAAGGGTGTAAGCTGTTGGATCAAACTAACAAGGAAACAACATGACCAACACGAATTACATCAAGAAACACCGCGACAAGCGTGCAGCAGATGGCCTGGTGCGCGTTGACGTATGGGTACACAACACCAATAAAATTGAGATCAAGGCACTAGCCAAGCAACTGGAGGCGCCAAAATGATGGAAGGATACTGGGAAGCCCAGCAGCAGTACGATGACCAGCACGATGACTGGGACGATGAGGATGAGATGGAGGATGACGACTATGACTAAAAAACCGATCTTCTTCTGGCTTTACGCGGTGCTGGTGGTTGTGACCATCCACCTAATCTTCGATTTGGGGCTGCTATAAATCAGGCCGCCCTAGGATGCTTTCGCCCGTGCGGCGTATGGTACGAAACTCATCGCCAAGGATCATGACGACAATGCCCTGGCGCTGGTTGCGTTCGTACTCAGCCCAACCCAACCCCACCAGGCGGTCGCAAGTGCCCTGTTGGGGTTGGGTTAACCTCACTCTGGTGCTACTGGTAGGGTGTTAGGCTCCTGCGTTTCCATCTTGCGGCGCAGCAGTTCTTCGATGGCTTTCAAAGCGTTAGCCTCATTGACGCCACGAACTTTCTCAATACCGGCTTTAAGCATCTCAAACGCGGTAGTTGTTGCGTCGCTCCTGGCTATGTCAATGCCTTTGTTCAACGCCTGCTCCATCTGACCCTTCAAACTGGTAGACGCTGTGGCACCAAACATGCGGTCTATTTCATTGGCAACAATGACCTGGTTGATAATGTTGTCTTTTATCTTAAGCCCATACTTGGCGGCGATCTGATCAGCCAAAGCCAAAGAGTCCATCAACGGGATGCGGCTGCCGTAATTACTCAACAATTTCCGCATTTCTTGCCCAAGTGCTTTATCAGCGTTGGGGCTATCCAGGTCAATCCTTTTACCCATCGCGCTTTGTAACTCATCCAGCGCACCAAGCGTTTCGCTGAACGTGGTATTGGCTTCCTTGTAGGCCGGGAATGCTTCGCCCAGCGCAGTGTTAAGGTCGCGCCGCAGCCCCTTAACAACACGCTCTGCTTGCTTAGTCAACGGATTGGCCTTGCTCTTGCCATACTGGACCTGGGTGTCGATAAACCGCTTGGCCAGGTGAACCTTGTAGGCGTCTGGCACATCAGTATTATCAAAACGAGCAAGGATTCTGTTTAGCAATGCTTGGGCGGCCCTGTCACCTTCAATGTCTGATCCGCGCAGCACTGCGACAAGGTTGCCCTCATTGTTACGGTTCAGGGTGACGCCGATATCGTTTAGCGATGTCTCGAACTTGGTCATTGCTGGTTCATATGCAACCGGCTTGCGGATCATTGTCTCTTTAGCAATCCGGTCAATCTCGGCGCCGCTTTCTTTTTTAGTATCAACAAGGAACTTAACCCGTTCATCAACGGACTGCCCGATGATATCAGTTGGGCGCCGGGTAGCTCGCAACATCTCATCGCGCTGGCCGGCTTTGTACCGTTGCACCATCTGCAGCGCCTTGGTGCGGTCTAGGTCTGTGCCGGCCTTCATCGCGGCAATAACCCCCGGTTGCCAGCCTTGCTTAATAGCTGCCTCTGCCAAATTGTCTCGGACAATACGCTCGGCGCCAGGTGGCCCCTTGACCATCACGGGTGCATTAGCAACATTGTAAGGTTGGGCCTTCGCCAGTTCCACGCTTGGCGCGTCGCGCCTAATTCCTGGTGCCTCTACCGCACGCTTGACTGCGCCGGCAACCTGCCCAACGGGAGACTCGGCCACGGCTTCTGCGCCTCGGCGTACTGCACCAGTTGCAGAGGCAGCAGCGGCACCTGTGGCAGGCGCAATCGGCCCGGCTAGGCGTGCAGCTTGCCCTGCCGCAGCCAGTTCCCCCGTTGCACCGGCCAATGGCGCCAGGTAACGGCCCGCAAACTCGCCAGCAGCCTGCGTCATCTGCTGACCCTGCTCGGTCCTTGGTTGGTAAGTATACTTGGCACCTAATTGTTCAGCGGCTTGCTTGATGCGCTGGGCTGCGTCTGCTGTACCAAACTTGCCGGACTGGATTTCTTCCGCAAGCTGGAGCAACGTGCCGCGCACTTGGCCACCCATACCTGTAGTGGAACCGGTGGCCATCGTCAGCGCAGTCTCGCCAACACCAATTGCTTGCTCACCCATCGTTGGTTCGGGTTGTAACACTGGTGGCTCAACGTACTGGCCCTCGGGCGTGACGGCTGATTCAGCAAAACCAGGGATACCCATTTCGTAATCTGGTTGCGCCAATTCTGGAGCCGCGACTTCTTCCTCATCTATAAGAAGCCCGCCAAACTTGCTGGTATTTGCGACAGCAACGCCGCCGAATTTCGATGGCATGGTTATGGCTTCCTGTATGTTTGGCCGTCTTCTTCGGTGTACAGCGACCCGGACGGCAGCGCGGCAAACTCGGCAGCAGTCGTTACCATAGGTAACACGCTACTATCCTGCCCGTCTGTAAACACGTCAGCAGGGTTAAGACCAAGCCTAGCAACGATACCCTCCATTGACTTGCGGGTCTTGGCCCCATCCTTTTCTGCAGCGGCGAGGTACTGCTTTGCAAGATTAACAAAAGTGGTTCGTTGCGGGTTCGTTAAAAATTGACCACCTTTGGCTTTTGTTAACAAGTTTTCTAGCGATGTCAACAGACCACCAGTGTCTCTGGCAACCGCAAACTCAGACTCGCGAACAGTTGAGCCAGGGTCGAGCATTTTCATGAATGAAGTGATCAACGCAACGTCGCCCAAACCTTCTTGGATTTTTGCGGATTCTTCCATTTTTTGGAAGTTAACTCGACCAGCAGTAACGTCGCCTACCCGCTTGTTGTATTCTGTACGCAAATCTTTGGATGCTGTGTATCGCTTGTCTGGATCGTAAATTATACCGGTTGGATTTTGTGCTTCAATTGTAAACAAGTTTCTTGCAGTATCCTGACTGACCCCAGCACCCTTGTAAGAATCAATAATTTTCTGTGTGGTCTTTGGATTGACGCCCATATTGGTGCCAAGCTGCATTAACTGAAAGTCTTGCTCGGCAAGTGCGCCAGGCTGCAATTGGTTTTCACGAACATTCTTGGTACGTTTCTCATAGAATGACGCGTACTGCTCTGGACCCATGTTGGCGTTCAGGAACATATCGACAGTGGTCAGTGCCGCGTCGGGGTTCATCTCAATCTGCTGCTTCAGTACCCCAAGCGAGTCTGCACCAGCAGTGTCGCCGCTGTTCTCTGCAGCCAAACGCTGCTTCTCGACAAGATCTACCGCAGCATTGACGCCGCCAGACGATAACGCAGACGATATCTGGGTGGCCTGCATCAACTTGTTTTGTTTCTGCTCGCTGTTGAGTATGTCAAAGTTGGCCTTGAGCGACTCACCTAGTTGGGGGTATGCCAACATGACCGACTGCAGTGCTTGCGGGCTTGGCTTAGGACCCAACCCGGCCAGGGCTGCTTGGAACTCTTGCTGTTTGGCTTGCGCCTTTTGATACTCAGCAACTTTCATCTGGTTTAGATCAATGTTTTGCTGACCAATTTGCTGCTGCTGTTGGGCCTGCTGTATGGCGCCGGCGTCAGAAAACCCCTGCATCGCCATCTGCAGCGGGTTCTGTCCGCTTTGAAATGCTGCGTAATCAACTGCCATGATGTTGTCCTGCGAAGTTAATAGGTGCCAGGTGAATTTGGATTAGGAACCATGCCGGGCATTGGTGTAACCGTGCTAGGCGCTGCGTTAGCAAAAGGACCATACCCCTGCATACCCATGCCGCCCAGGTAACCAACTGAGCCGGCCACGTTGCCCCATGCCTGGCCTTTTGCCAGTGCGGCTTGCGCCTGCGCGTTGCCTGCCCCAATCTGCGCGTTACCGATGTTAGATGCCATGTTCATACCTGCCGCGCCAACGCCGGCGCCAGACGCCTGGCCCATACTGGCAAGGTTCTGCGCTGCGTTGCCGCCAAAGGTCGCCATACCGCCCAGCTTCGTATACTTGTCTTCGATCATCTGAGATAGAACCGCTGGCCTGAATTGCGCCAAGGCTGCCTGGATGTTTCCGCCTCGCAGACCGCCAGTTGCTGATGCGTTCTGCAGAATGGCGTTCTCGCCCTGGCGAACTTGCTCCAAGTAGAGTGGCGACTGTTCAATGCGGTTGATTGCCTCCTGCTGTGCAGCAGGCCCAAACATTCCGTTCAGCGCCTGCTGCTCATTCAGTGCTGGTTGGGCCACCTCTGAGTAGGACGCGATCTGGCGCAACGCAGGGTTGCCGGCGTCAACGTAGGGCTTTAGAACTTGCTGCATGGCCTGAAACTGCGCACGCTGCTCTGCAATGCTGGCATCTGCCGCTGCACCTTGGGCGTCAGCAGCTTTGCCGGCAGCCTTTGATGACATTACCCCGCCAACAACGGCGCTTCCTATAATAGCTGTTGCTATTCCTGACATGATAATGCCTCAACTTTTAGCAAGGCGTTTGCCTGCCTGTAATCAACTGTTAATTCTTCGCCAGCAGACCCGCCTTGGCACCCGGCTATGTTTCGTTTTGCAATTAAGTAAATATCGCCGTTTTCGGTTTGTTTATAAATACAATTTGGCGTTGCAGCATGGTTAACGTACCTGCCAGCCGGCGTTCTTTTCCCGTTAATTCTGGCCGGCGCTATGACAGACCCAGGCGTTACCGGCCAACTTAGAAACAAACCGTTGCCGGCAATGTCAGATTTTCTTATAGATGTGGCAGCAGCCCAACCATGAGGCATGTCGATAATATCGGAAACGTCTTCTGACTGAGCTTGCACGGTTTCTGCGTCAGTATCTAGCTGGGTTAGCATTTGAGTAAAGTCTTGCCGGTCAACCTCGCAAAGCGCATTCCTAAATTTTTTTTGCGGCACATCATAATCAACCCAGGTATCGCTTTTTTCTAAATAAATAGACTCCAACTTGTCTATGTCTGTTTCGTCTGTTGCGTAAACATTTTGCCATACAACCGTTTCTAGCACATAACCCGTTTTACGCCCTGGCTCGCCAACAAATATTAAAGGCGCAGACAGCACAACCATTGCGCCATCCTTCTCCATAAGAACTTTACCAGTTATCATAATATTTAAATGTCTAAATTTTTGCCTGTGCCCGATGGCGAAGGTGCCCGCAGGCATGGTGACTTCGCGGATGTAGATGCCTGGGCCAAAATGGTGAGCGACTGGGCAGGAAGCCTGCGGCAGATTCAGCATCGCAGCTTCGACTTGCTCGATGCCTTCATGCTTTGCAATTGCTGTGGGTTTGACTAATGCTACGCTCAATATTCCATCTCCTTTTCAGGGCACAATTTGAGGAGCCGGCACTCAGTTACTCAGCTACACCACATTTTGGTCTATTTGACCACTCTTATCAAGTTATCTCTCGGCCAGACACCCGTAGCGACAACGACGCTGCCGCCGATGCCAGCACGCTAATCGCGTCGCCTGTGGCCAGGTAATGCCCGACCATTTCCGGCAAAGTGTAGGTCTCGCCAACAGCGATGACCCTGGCATCGACCAGCAGGTTGGTTGCGCTGGCAGATCCGCCAAACGCCACCAGGTTGACGGATATCGCCACGTTATCTGTCGCGTGCGTATTGGTCACGGTCGCCTTGTCAATGATCGCCTTGGCGCCCGTCGGTGCTGAGTAGAGCGTTACCTGCGATGCTGCGAGCAATACTGGCGCTATGAGTACCTTGTTGCTGACTGTCATGGGGTCACCTTAAAGTTGGATCTGCGTTAAGAATACTGAGGCAGAAGACGCTGCAGGCGAGAACGCCGTGGCAGGTATCGCGTCAAGTCGCAAGCTGGTAGTGTCTGCAGCCCACCGGACCTCAACATAATCACCAATGATGAGACTGACCTGGTACATATAAGAAATTAGCTTGGTGTCGCCGTTGGCTTTGATGGTAAAGTCGGACCCGCTGTTGGCCACGTCGGTGCCGTTAATCGCAAGCCATGCGTAAAGCGTAGACGATGAGGCGGTTGACGACGTTGCCTGCAGCTTGACGTTTATTTGGTACAGCCCTGCCTGTTCTACCGTCAGTCGCGTACTAGATACCAGGTCCACGTCATGCACCGCGCCAGTGCCGTTGAACGTGACCTCATACGCGGTATTGGCTGCTGCGGGCACCTGGTCAACGGTTGAGTAATAATTTGCGTATGCCAAACCTATGGGCACTGTCGTGCGGACCATGATCTCACCGTCAGTGGCGTCAACCACCATAACAGCGGCCACAATTATCACCGCATTGGGCGCCGTGGGCCTCACGTTGGTGTAATTGCCAGCGATGGTCGGCGACGTGTACAAAATGTCGCCCTTGGCCCAGACTTCTCCTGCGCTGGTTCCGGTGGTGTCAAAGCCTCGGACCCGACCGTACAAGGTCACCATGCCAATCTCGCCGTCTGCCAGATCCTGGGTCAATACGCCGATGAAATACTCAGAAGGCAGAGACCCGTCGGCGATGTACGGCGCACACTTGATGTAACCATTGACGCCGTCAAACCCGACCACGCTGCCGTTGGGGATAGCCGACCCAGTAAAGTTCTCAACGTGCATGTACGTTTCTTGCCCGACCTGCTGAACTACGCCGTACTGGTGACCGACGTTCAACGTGTCGTCCTGGTCGTTCCACCACACCCTTGCCCGCTTATACCCAACAGGCGCAAACCGGTCCATGTCAATTGTATCAAGCACTGGGCGCCTAACGTCAGACGCAGCAGGGACGCTTGTGAGCAGCTCCAATGCTTCAGCTATGCGCAACAAGGCTGCGCTGTTGCTTTCAGCCCTGGCCATAGCAGAGACGGTCTCGATGCCGACCTCCTCGATAAGCGCCAGCAACGTGATCAGGTCGTTCGGGATAACGTCGAACAGTTGCTCAAACGCCCGTATTGACCGTTGGTCAGGCAAAAACTTTGCAAAGTCTGCGCGGGTTGGTTTTATCGGGGTCGCCATCAGAACATCAACGGCTCAATGCGAGCCTCCAGTCGAGCGAACGAGATATGGGCGCGGCTGTCACCCTGGAAACGCTGCAGACGCCAGTTGCGCATCTTGCCTTGCCGGCGCCAGCACAGTCGCTTCTGGAAGTCCCCTGGCCCGCCAGAGGCAATGGGCGCCGCTGCAGTGTAGGCAACCCCGTCATAGGTCCACGATGTGCTGATGGTGGTGTCAGCATCAACCCTGCCAGTCAGCGCAACCAGCTCCAGGTCGTGGAACACAGCGCCCATGCCCGTGTTGTAAATGATCGCCGTGCCGAACTCCCAGCGCACGTCAGTGCCCCAGTGGGCGCCGTTGGTGTCGCTGAACGTGCCAAGCGCAGTAGACTGCGGGTCTGCAACCAGCCACTTGTTGTAGGCCCACACAAACGACCTGGCGCGGTACTGAGAGAACCCGGTAAGCGATGAGGTCAGCGTGAACCAGACCGGCGCCTGCAGTGCCTGGCTGGCTGTGGCATCGTACACAATCGTCCGGTCAGGCAGGTGGACGTACAAATACTCATGTGCCTTGTCGTTGCGGGTTTCAACCAGCGACACAGACAACTGGGCCTCGGTGTAGTCGAGCAGTAGGGTGTCGATCTCCTGGCTGCTGATCTTAACCGTCTGCGCGGAGGCTGCCATATACACACCTGGCGCCTCGTTTCGACCGGACCCTACAAACGCTAGGGCCTCCATGAACACGCAGCAAGCCTGTACGCCCACGCAGCCCTTGGCGATCTGGGCGCCGGGAATACGTTGGAACGGGAACAGGTCACCGCCGACGTTATCGAATATCTCAATGGTGTAGCGGTTAAGCGCGTGGACCTCGTTGCGGAGCTTCAGCAACGCAACAACCGGGTCCGGGTCAATCTCGGACGCGCCGTACTTTAGCGGGTTGACCTGTGTTGGGTCGTTTAGTTCCGTGACCACTAGAAACTCGCCGTCGGTGGTCATGAAGTAGCCGTCAACCCAGACCATATCGACGACGGTCCCAAGATCAACGTCGGTAACTTGAGTCAGCGTTGCCCCGTCCCAATAAAACAGGTTGCCGTTGCTGGCAATAGCAAGCTGGTCGAATGAGTAGTCGAACCTGACGTGCTGATCGAAAGTGGATCCGCCAATGTCACCCAGGACCGTCACAACGTTATCGGCGCCGACAGTGATCAGTTTGGAACCCGACGCCCGGTAGCAGATGCCGTCGTAGTTGATGCCGCCACGGTCAACGCCCAGACCTACAGCCTCGGCCACCATACCTTCTGCTGGTTTCAAGTAGCTGTTGCTGATGCCGGTCTGCACTGGCACCGGCGCCAGGTTGACAGGGTAAAGTGTCCTAAACCGTGGGTCAGCGTCAACATAGACCCCGCTTAGAATTGGAATTTCCATATCTAGCCCTTAATCTTGCCAAGCAGCATTTTAATGGCAGTAACCGGCCAGGGGAACAACCACAATGAGAACGTGTGCCCCAGGGTTGTCTCCATGTTCTCCTTAGTAACCCAAGTCAACGACCAGTTGTCGATGTATTGGCCCTTGTACCGCAACACAGCGTGGCCACCACCGGTGTATGTTACTACATAACAGACTTTGGCACTGCCAAATATCAGCTCGAACCAGAACCGCCACAAAGATCCGGTGCTGAGATACAACGCCGTCAACGCAAAGTCATCGCAGTCCCCGACGTACTCGCCGTCGGCGTTGGGCTGCAGGATGGACCATGTGTCGATCTTGCCGTCAGACTCGTACTTGAATCCGGTCACCAGGTCGTTGATTGGGGTCACTTAGATGCCTTGACCTGGCGTGACGTACACAACAGCAGTCCCAGACGCCGACTTGCCAGTGAAGAACACATTTGGACCAAAGCGCAGCACTTCACAAGTCCCGGCAAGCACCGGGATCGACGTTGCCACCGCGCTGGCGTTGGCAATAGCCGCAGCAGACGTGGCGCCGACGCCCAGGTAGACCGTGACGACGCTGTCATTGACAACCCGGTACTGGCCTGCGCTAGTGCCTGCAGCGTCGCCTATTGGCGCTTGCACGCCAGCGGGTGGGGTCGGTGTGGCCGCAGTGAATGAGACTGTCGCCCCCAGGGGTGCGAATGGCAGAACGAATGTTGACATATTATTCTCCTAAAATTGTGTCTTGATTTATGCGGCCTTGTATACAAAGGATGCCCAAAGGTACTTCGCCGCGCCACTGATTCCTGATGTAGCAGCGGTCTGAGCAGTAACAGTACCCTCTTGATACAAGGTAATCGTATTTGCCCCTGATATAAACCCAGTTGGGCCTGCTGTCCAGTTATGTGTAGCTTGCCCAAACGATCCATAGTAGGTGGTATCTGCTACAATAGGCAGACCTGCCAAGGTGAGATTGCCAGCAACAACATGAGGGGCAGTATTTATCTGTAACATGAGCGTTACTATCCCGTTAATTTGGGAGTAGTAGCCTATACTTAGACTGTTGGTTACTGGAGTAGCTCCGGCAAGCAGGACTGGAGTCCATACTCCAGCATGGTCAGACGCTACATCCCCATCATCTGTGTTCAAGTATATGTTATCAGTATTAGCCCCAGTCAAATCTCGATTTGCAGCCCACCCGGTAAACGTATTTCTGTAGCTTTCTCCCGTAGTAGATACATTAGTTCCATCAACTACTTGAGTGCCATGAGTAATATATGAATTTTTTAATGTGTCAAACCGCAATAATCCGCCAATAACATTAGTTACATTACTAACAACCAAGCCTTCAACCGTTATATTGTCTTGGATATATATTATGTACCCATTTCTTAATGCGTATGTTGCAGAACATCTCCAGTTAGTAAAAGAGTGATAAACATCTGTCTGGGGACTGGCACCTGTCCCATAATAAACCCCGTAATGCGGCTGATTCTCATATAATCCAGTACCCCCATTTAGAACGCCGTTCTCGCCGCGTACACCATTTATAGTCAGATAATTAAAAGTAGAGTTAGTGTGGCTAATGAACACATATGCCAGTCCATGCGGGCAGTACATAAACCCACCTTGATAGGAGAGATCACCACCAGCCTCTAATAGCAGTACCACTTCATTTGTCGAGCCACTATCACCTTGGGACAACAAATGACACCCAATAAAAGTATGCCCTACGTTGGATTGCCCACCGCTAGGATTAAACTCAAATGGGCTAGTTACGCCGGCAATATTAAAGCCTGTAACTGTCACTGTGGCTTTGCCCGGCATTGCTTGTATTAAATACAAGCCATTGTAAACATTTTCTTCTGAGGCATAATTGTAGATCACAGCCTCAGAAAACCTGCCCGATGATTTTAACCCGTAGAAGTTATGTCGCCCACCTCCACCACAAGTGGTACTACCCTCAGAGATCGCTGCACGTTGTAAGAGCAGCATACAAGTGGGCGGGTTAGCGGGATCTCCATAGCAACTCATGTCGTAGATTACACAGTCCCTAGATCCTGTCATATCAATGACTGGGCCAGCAGTACCTGTATGTGAAGCATAGATGGGCTGACTGCCATTAGGAGTGATATTCACATCATTGGAGGATTGGAAATCCAATGTAATACCACAACGATTGATGCTACCATCATAGGAGCTTGTCATGTCAATGGGCGAGTTCAACAGGTAGTATGTTGTGGGGTGTGGGATAATGATATATTTTGCGCCACTGTCGATGGCCGCTTGGAATGCCGCTGTGCTGTCTGTTGCACCCGTTGGGTCAGCACCAAAGTCCAGCACATTGGCTGGAGCGCCAGATATCATTTTGTTTGTAGCTTTAGTTAAACTCATAATATATTCCTACACTGCTTGAGTAATTGCATCAATCGAGGCGGCATAGGCTGCCACAACTTCAGCAGTATGCACGGCTTTACAGATCGCCTGAACTTCTGCTGACTCACCGCTGTAGTCATCACCAGCAGTGATAACGTGACGATGGAAGGCAGATGAAAGCTCTACACCGTCTTCTAAGACTTTTGTGCATGTCCTGATCTGAACGGCCTTGTGAATGCCGACTACTTCTATGCGATCTTGTGTGATTAATTTTTCTAACATTGTGTTGCTCCTGTCTGTGTCTATCTCTGATAGACGTATGGTTATTAAACAATGTAGCTAAGGGTAAATGATAACTGCGGTGCGGCGGAAAGCGCCGTTGTTGTCAAGATTGTTGGTGTAGACCCATCAACAGGAACGCTATAAAAAACAATTGCTGTCGCGGCCGAGTTCAGAGTTGCAGTAATAAAAGCGCCAGTTACCCCTGTCCACCCATTTAGGTATGGGGCCGATATGGTAGCGTAACTTGCCGAAGCAAACGGCAAACCTTGAATCTGCAAATTGCCTGTTATCGTTCCCTTTGCCGCAACCTGAACGAGAACTACGCAAGTTACAAGGTTTCCAACTTTGGTGTATTTTGCCGATCTAAAGGTATAGGTCTGGCCTGATGTTCCACCAGAACCGCCCAGTACTGCCGTGAAAGTCCCCTCCTCGTAGTCATCGAGCAAATTTGCCGCTGCAGTCCCGCCAATATATGCGCCTTCGCTAAGATAAAGTGCCTTAAATCGTGATGTACTTCTGCCCAAGTCAATAGTTCCGTCACTGTTCCCTGCGGCTAATTCTGGACTGACAGCAGAGGACGCACTATTAAATAACAAGTTTGCAACGCCGGTTCCTATTTTTATGTATCCAGCTCTAGTGGTGATTACACCAGTGCCGACTGTTACTTGGGAGTTTGCCCCTAACGAGATGTCTGACCCATCGTCCATTACGATGTCGTTGGCTCCGCTGGTATTCCCCTTTGCCAGAATCTCGCTCAAGGTATCAGATGCTAGTGCTAATTGTGTTGATACTGTTTTTAACATTTTGACTAACCTATATTTGTATGAGTATTGACTGTATCGCCTTCAATCAGACTACCTCGTACTTTTCCCGGCTTCAATTGCTCAATATTTGACTTGCTGAACACCAGAGAACACTTCATGGGCTTACACTGTAGGTGAAATACACATTGATTTTCCCTGCCGTAAGCGCCGCAGTTGCCACTGTCATGATTATATTTCTGGGGTTTGATGTCTTGGTGGTGAAATTAGCGGCAGTGTTGTCGGGTAACAGATCACCGTACCCAGTTGTGTACGATGCTATGGGGGTAGCCGCTTTTAGTCCTGCGAGGTCATTCACATCTACACCAAAAGCTAATGTTGCAGCTCCAGCAGATGTTGGCGCAGTGATGACCTCATAAAAGGCATGGGTAATTGTTGCTCCTGTTGGGATTCTTGCATTTATTGGGATGTTACCAATAGCACCGCCATCCACAGCGAAGTCGTATGTTGCCACTTGTGTATAGCCCAACGCACCAATGTAATCAATCCTAGTCCCCTGCCCCAGATCCCTAACTAACTTAGTTATGTTGGCGGTTGATCGTTGTGTGATTGTTGTGTATCTTGCATTCGCACTTGCTATGTCAATGGCTGGATTGAGAGGGCCGGTAGTATTTGCGCGCAGTCTGTCAATTACAATACCATCACTTGTTCCACCGCCCGGAGGAACTGTGACAGTGATACCGGCAGTCAAGCCACCGACTAATCTATTATTATGACATCCAATATTGTCGCCCATCAACTGTACAGCGCCTAATGCACCATCCCAGGCCGACTGCTCAACAACATGGTTAGTACCTATGATGTATGAGTCGTGAGCAGAGAATCTAATGCCAGCATCAGTAGCATTATTGCCACCATCATAATTGTCGATCTTCATGCGTAGTGCTTGGTCTACTGTTAGCTGAGCAGGTGTCCCGATAGCAAGACCATGACCGCCATTACCAACTGCGACTAGGTATGTGATTGTTGACAAGCCATTATAGTCAAGGTTGGCCCTGCCGGTTGTTTCTCCTGCGTCTACGATAAACCCATGCCCACCGTTATTGGTAGCATTGATTTGAGTGAAAGTTGAATACCAGACATGGCCAGACGACACGAATCCATGACTAGGCTGACTATCCACCTGAACACGCTGGCAAACTTGCCTAGTAATATAGGATGCGTTTGTAGCTGAACCCTCGTAAAGAATTCCGTAATTGCCGGTAAGCCCTGTTCCTGCTCCACCTGCAGCCCTAGATACAGATGCTGTAACTTTAAAATCAGACAATACGCAGCTAGTTGTTGACACCCTTATTCCTGGCCCTGCCGTATGATCCACTAATATATCAACACCACTATAAACGCTGCCAGTGCCTCGAAATTGCAAGGCAATTTTGTTTATGTTGATAGTGGCAGAAACACGATATACGCCAACTGGTAGTGTGATCGTACCACCTGCTGGGGCCGCATCAATAGCAGCTTGAATAGCTGGCTGGCTATCCGTTGTCCCTGTGGGGTCTGCGCCAAAGTCTAATATGGATATCGACTCTCGCAGCTTGTCCTGCACGGTAGTTACCACTGCGCCTGTGCCTGCTGGGGTGTACGTCACCAGGTTGGCTGTTGTGGCGCCGATGTCGTTAACGCCCCAGGCCAGAACCTCGATGGTTGAGAGTACGGGTGGTGCTTCGCTGAACACCAGGTCGTTGCCTGACACACTGTACCCGGCACGCTCTTGGTAGACGCCGTCGATGAACACCTGCAGCTCGTTGCCCAGTGCAGCGGGTGCGTTGGCCAATGCGAACGTGGTCACCACGCCATCGCCGGTGAAGTCCTGGCGAACGATGGATGATGTACCAGCACCGCTGCCGTCGCCGGTTGTGTCAAGCGTGTACCAGGTCAACTGGGCAGCGTTGTAACGTACACGGAACGAGTCGTAGGTGCCGATCTGCGTCGGGGCACCCAGCACTGTGGCGCCGGCACCGGTTATCGAGAACGATGCCACCTGCGCGGTAAACACCACCGTGATCTCTTGGTCGTTGACAGCATAGGCCGTTGACGGCAGTGTGATCGAGCCGGTTGTGTAGTTCAGGGTTGGGTTAACAATCAACCAGCTTGAGTCGCCCGTGTTGCCGATATCGACGTTAAAGCCATCGACGTTGGGCGCAACGATGCGCGTGCTGTAGTCAGGGTCTGCGAAGTTTGATTCGATGAATGCCAACAGGGTGGTAAGCGATGCCTTGCGGGTGTCTCCGTTAGAGCCATCCCAAACTGGAATCAAGTCACCTGGCTGTAGGGCGTCTACACTGGACAGTCGGTTGATCGTTGACATTTTATATCCTCAAGATGTTAGGTCTAAAACTCCATCCCCGCCGGTTGTCAGCGGGTCAACAGGTATTGGCATGTACGGGTCGCGATTGTATCGCCAAGCCTTCTGCCCGGCGCCCGTTGGTAGGGTGCGCGGGAATTGTTTCTCTGGTGTTGGCTGCGCGGTCCAGCCCAACAATGTAGTGTACGCGGCCTTGGCTGAGACCTTCGTGTCCGGCGATACCGACTTGCCGTAGCCTGGCGCGATGCGTATGCCCAGGTTGAGGATAATCGCCTCGTTGGCAGCGTCAGGCACCTCTGTATCAGCGTCCAGTGACGTGCTGTCAGGGTTGCTTGGCAACGGGTAACTCAGTCGTATACCCTTAGCGTTCCATTGCGCCATCATAGCATCTAGGCGCTTACAAGCCGACAACAATTCGTTGTCTGTTAGATCAAAAACATACGACGCCAGCCCGATCTCCTCAAAGGCTGCGATGACATACTGGCGTTTCGTGTAGGACATTACTCGGCCTCTGGCTTCTTGCGTGGCTTACGTTTTACTTTTACCTGCACCGGTGGCGCGTCAAACAGATTTGTCGCTACCGGGATCTTGTTGAGCTTGGCGACGTGCGCCTGGTGGTCGCTGATTGATAGAAACCAGCCATCATCCAAATACTTTGTAACAGCCGGGACATCAATGCGCTTATACATCCCGTCTGATAGTGGTAGGTAAACCTTAGTCATTTCTTGCCTTTACTCTTGGGCGCCTTTGCTGGCTTGCCCGCTTTCTTGGCTGCGCGCTCTGCTGTTGACATTGCGATGGCAACTGCTTGCTTGGCCGGCTTCCCCGCCTTGCGCTCTGCGCGGATGTTGGAGCTGATAGACTTGGAGCTGTAACCCTTTTTCAACGGCATCAGTACACCCTCAAAAGACTCAGGGGGCCATACCGGCCCCCGTCATCTATCTGGTTAGCTTTGGCCGAACAACACGACACCAGCCATCTCGGGGTTGCACATGGTCACACCAAAGAACGTATCAAGACGATACTTGGTGACGCGTGTGTCAATCTCGTACTGCTTGGTCAACGTCAGCTCAATGCCCTGCTCTGAAGTGTAACGAAGCATGGTGGCGCCGTCTGGGTTGCCAGCGTACCGACCTGGCATCAACTCGATGGAGTCTTTGTGCCAGAATGGGTTGATGGCAGCAGCGGTCACGTTCAGCCAAACGACAGCAGCAGTGTTGGACACGCTGTTGGCGACGCAGTTCTGGTATTGAACCTCGGCATCACTCGGCGTGGTTGACGCAGAGATGATCGGGGGGCTGATAACCAGGCTGGTGCTAGTGGGCACTGAGATAACTCGGAAAGTCTTGAGCTGGCCAGTGTCCTGCTTGGTGATGTGGTGAACGCTGTTGATGCCGGCGATGGTGAAGCAGTCGCCTGCAAGAACGCCAGTGTTGGTGGTGCAGCTAATGGTCTGGGTGCGGTTATCGACGTTGATCTGGCCGCCAACAGAAGTGCTGGTAGACTGGGGAACGTAGTCGATGTTGGCGCCGTCAGTATCAATAGTGATAGTGGCGGTTTGAGCCAGGATACGGTTAGCGTAGTCCATCTTGTAAGTTTCAAAGCCAGACACAGTGCCAACGTAAGCCTTCTCGTAGGCTGTTGTGGGCTTCTGGTTCATGGTCTGACGGGAAGCCAGGTTGCTGGCCATACCGTTGTAGTCGCGGCTTGACAGCGCCAGGTAACGATTGTCGGACATTACGCCCAGCTCGTTAAAGGCGGCATCGCACTCAGCAACGTCATCGAAGCCAGAGGCTGCAGCGGTACGCTTAACGACCACAGTGCCCTGTGCTGCTGCGACGTTCATAACAGCGATGTTGATGTCAGATGCCAGACGCTGCTGGGCACCCTTGGCGATGTTGCCTTCCTGCAGGGCGTCGCGCAATTGCTTGGCGTCCAGAGTCCAGGGGGCGGTCTTGTTGAAGCCCAGGGTTGCAGGTACAGACAGTTGCGTCACGTCCTGGTACAGCGAGCTGATGTTGGTGCGTGGGGCACCGTCAACAGACGACATGATGTAGGGCATTGGGCGCCAGATGGTATCGTTTGCACGCTCCATCATCTGTGAGTCGGATGTGTAAACAGACACGTTACGGCTAAGGACCAGTGCGTCCTCAAAACCCTCGGTCATCTGCTCGAACGCTACGCGTTCTTCTTTGGAAAATTCGTTAGCCATGTTATTGATTCCTATAAATTAAGTTGCTTAACTACCCGCACGCTTGCTGCGCTTGTAAGCGGTGACCTTTGAATAGTCGCCGCTTTTTTCCGCTTGAGCGCGTAATCGTTCTAAGTTTGAGTCAACCGTTCCCGACTTCATGGCCTTGCCTGTGATAGTCGATTCCGGTTTCGTGCTTGCCTTCCTGTTCGTTACTTTCAACTGTGTCTCCAGCTTCGCAACAGCGAAGGCAAACTTCACGGGGTCTTTTATGGATGCAATTTCCTTAGCCTTCTTGGGGTTCTTCCCCAGGGCGTACACGACCAGCGCGGGGTTGTCAGCGCCCTGCAGGATCATACCCTGCTGGGTGTTGCTCAACTCGTCCTGCACAACTGTCTCGGCGTCTTCAAAGTCCTTGACCTTGAGCGTCTTGCGGTGTTCGCCGTAGGTGGCCAAGGTGGCGTTCCAGGCGTCTTGTTGACTACGCCGTTCTGCTTCCTGCCTTTCCTGCTGCGCTTCAACCGCTTTTTTCCGGTCAAACCAGTCGGTCAGTTGCTGCTCGTATAAATCAGAATCGTAATCAGCGGCCTCAATGGTCGGCTTCTTGCCCAGTTCTACGGTCTTTGGTTGTACCGTGCTGGAAAGTTTGGCCAGTTGGTCCTTGAGTTGCTTATTCTCCCTCTGCTGCTCTCTGTGGCTCTTGCGTAGGTCTCGGACCCACTCAGGTGCCTTTGCATCGTCCTCTGGGGGTGGCGACTCCCCCGCAATCTCAATGACAACGTCGTCCTCATCACCTTCTTCGTCTTCTGAGTCTACGTCGGCGCCCACCTCGTCGGCTTCTTCCTCATCGTCTACCTCAGTTTCTGAGTCTATTTCGGTGTCTAGTTCTTCGTCATCATCCTCAATAATTTCTGCCTGGTTATTCATTGTGACCCCAATCTACTCACCCAAAGACACGGCGGGTGGAAGCCGTTAAATGCAATAATAACACTATTGGTCAAATACACCAATATTTCGTCAATTTTGTGCTAGGGGCGTTGGTACTGTACGCCGCCAGGTTGGAACCCAAGGTATCGCTGCTCAGAATAGAAGTCAGGGTTCCTGAACCTCAACGGCTGGTTGGCCAGTTGCCCGGCCATGCCCATGTCTTGTTGTGCCGGCATAGCCTGCTGCTGCGGGTTGATTTGCTGCTGGTACTGCTGCTGCATGTACTGCTGGTACTGCATCGGGTCCATCTGCTGGCCATCTGCAGGCACCTGCTGTTGCTGCTGCTGGTATTGCTGCTGCATCTGCCGCTGGTACTCGTAAGGGTCAACCTGCTGTTGCTGTGGCGCCATTTGCTGCTGGAACTGCCCCAGCATATATTGCTGGTACTGCATTGGGTCCATCTGCTGCTGTGTTGCCGGGTTGTTCTGGGTGGCGTTGTAGTAGCCGATGTTAATCGGCGGGATGCTGCCGGCAAAGCTGTTCTGCGTTGACTGCATCATGTTGCCGAAGTTGTCGCCGCCGTACATTGCATTTCCAAACATTGTGACTCTCCTAGAATTCTATATTGGGCTGAGATCCATTAGCGCCTTGGCAAGTTCTTTTTCTCGCTCGCCCAGGTAGTCGTAGCCTTGCCTCATGGCGCCAAGTATGTAGCTGTCACCTGCCGCCTTTTTAATCGCCGGGACATAGGGCGCGATAGCGCCACCGATACCCTGCATTATTTGCTCGCCGTACTGCTGACCCTGCTCAGTCCTTGGCTGATAGTTGAAGTAGTCTTCAGTCTCGCGCCTGCCCTGGGCCATTTCTTCGGCGCTGTAGTTAACGCCTGGCACATACCTGTCGGCGGCGTATCGAGCAATGGCACCAGGTGCCGACAATAATGGCCCGGCCATAGCCGACACAACGTCAGCAGACAGGTCAGCAACCCCGGCAGTCTTCATGATGCCGCTGAGTAACTGCTGCTGCACGCTGGTCAAAAGGTCTGGTTCTGGCTGCGTTCGGATGGAGCTGGCAAAGTCCCGATTCGCTTGTTGCATCAGGTCGCCGCCAGTCGGCGCCAGCATCGCTTCCTCGTCCTCGGCGGCGGGTGGCATCCTGACGCCCATGCCGCCTGTATCGGCGCTGGCGGTTCCTCCTACTGTCGCTGCGGTGGCCGCGCCAACCGGCTTATACATGGATTCTGATATCTCAAAATCCTTTTTTTTACCTTTGTTCTCTATAAATCCTTGCTCTTTGTAAAACTTTTTCAGCCGGCTCAAGCTGGTCGCGCCGAAATCCGTAGTTGGCGTGAGAGCTAGAGGCTTTCCTTCTTGGTCTGCGTACTCAGTTAAGTCGCTCACTATTTGGGCGCCAATGCCGCTGCCTTGCTGATCAGGAGGGACAATCATTTTCGATATGGTTATATTGTTCCCGGCCTCATACACGTCGAGCAATACTTCAGGGTATTTGGCTTTTATGGCAGACAACGACTTCCCCGTAGCACTCAACGGCCCAGCCTGGGCTTCCTCCGGTGTAATGGTGCCTGCTGCGATGGCTGCGGCAATCGGGACGCTGACGCCGTACTTTTTGGTAATGTCAATCAGCTTGTCGTCGAACACAACGTAGTTGAATGATTGTTTGTCGGGTGATTTGTGCCGGGTAGATGCGTCAGCGTATTGGACGCCCTTGATGCCTGCATCCTTGAGCATTTGGGCCGCGTCTTCAGCGCCATCCTCTTCAAGGTATCGAACAAGGTCCATCCCGTATGCGTTATCGCGGCGACGCGCTGCAGCATTGATCGCGCCTTCTTCTGCGTACTGATACCAGTCTGTCTTCTTCAACGCGTTCATTACGCTTTCGGACTGCTCATCAAGTGGCAAATCCCAGTCGATGAACTCATCCGGTGTGGCGTCAATGTTGACCTCGTACATTGAGCCTTTGCTGGTGGTCGTTATGCGCCCTGAGTCAACCAGTGACTTGATGCGATCAGCTACTTCAGGAAGATCATTATCTGCCGCTGCTCGCATTGCTTGGTCAGCGTCTCCGTACACGCTCAAAAAACCCACGGCGTTATTGTATTCTTGGTCTTTTATAGCCAACTCACGGGATTTTGGAGACAGCAAATCTTCTCCGTCTATTTTTACTCTGCTACCTGTACCCGCTTTTCGGTAACCTTCTGCCGTCTTTTCTCTTTCGGCAAAGTACAGTCCGCGTCCATACGCCTGGGCACCCTCGCCTGTCCCGATCTGGGACGTGCTGAACTCATCAAAGCTGTAAGGCGAACCGTGATACGCCCGGATTCCTTCAACGGCAGCCTCATCACCCGCATCAGCACGCTTGGCCAGCTCCGCAAGCGCCCTTGTAAGTTTAGACATTACTGGCCACCCTGCGCGATGCGGATCAGCTCCTCGGTTGACATGCTCGCCATGTCAGGTTCGCGCTGCGGCATCTGCTGGGGTTGCTGCGGCATCTGGCCGCCCATCATGCTGCTCATCTCACGGACTTGCTCTGCGGCCTTGATCATGCGCCCCTGGTCCTCTGTCTTGATCTTGCTCAAGGTTTCCATCGTGTTGGCCTCGGTCTCTGACGCCTTGGCAACAGACAGCAGGGTATCCGCCTTGGTCTTCTCGGCCTTGGCTGTCTCGTTCAGCGCGGCTGCCTTCAGGTACTCGGCATTGGCGTCTGGCTGTGCGTTCTGTGCAGCTTCGGCCAGGTCTGCGGCTTCCTGTTCTGACGGCTGGATGACGCCCATCTTGACCAGCTTGGTGCGGTAATACTTACGCACATCGCCCAAGCCCTCGCCTTCCATGTTCATCATCGCCATCGCGTTGAGGATGGCCATGTTTTCCGGGTCTTGTGTCATCTGCATCATGGCAGTCAGCGACCGCACCGTGCTGGCACGCTTGCTGGATGATGACGGGCCAACGTCAACGGACAGGTCGAACTTGGCATCGCGCAGGTCGTTCTCGTACTCGATCTCGCCGGTCTCTGGGTTCAGCATTGGCTTGCCCAGCTCAACCTGGCCGGCCTCATACTCGCTGTTGAGCGTCTTCATCTTGCGCCCGCTCTCGACCAGGATGTCCTTGGCCATTGACAGCCAGACCTCGCCTGATCGCTTGATGGCCTTGCTCATGTTGCTCATGTAGATGAACGCCTGCATGTCCAGCCTGGACTGCACCAGCTCGATGGCTTTGCCGCTGACGTTGGGCTGTATCTGCTCACCGGCGTCCTGGCGCCCAAGCAACTCCTGCATGTCCATGTCGGTGATCTGCAGCAGCGCCGCCATTGCAGGCGGGATCTGTGGCGACTTGGTGTAACCAATCGGGCCGGACGCCATAGCGGCGCCGGTCGCGTCGGTGATCGGGTTGACCAGCAGGTAAGGGTAATCCTTCAGATTATCCTCGGCCCACATTATCTCATAGCCTGCCACCTGCTCGGGTAGCATGATGGGTTTCTCGACCGTGGACAGGGCGCTGATCTCGGCCAGCTTGGATAGCTGCATGTTCTTCAGGCGCTGCACGTCCTTGGCTAGGCGCACATGGCCCATGCACCGCTCGACGTTGTCAACAAACCACCGCTTGCCGTAGACCATAACGATGGGGATGCACTGCCCGGCGATGTAGCCGCAATCCTCTAGGATCGCGCCGCCAGACATGATGTACTTGTGGACTTTCTTTTTCTTGGTTTTTTTCTCGCCCGTCTTGCGAGTGCCGATAGCCATCAGCGTATCTTCGAGCATCTCATCGTTCTCGAAGTCGGCGTCGGTGTACCGCTCCTCCTCGCCTTCTAGGGTGGTGTAGATGTGGACCGTGTGCCGTACTTCCTCGACCTTGTACAGCTCGGCGACATAGACCACGTCGCCAGCGCACCAGTCGAACTCGGTCATGGTAATGTCTTTGGGCCACGATGCCGGTGAGTCACCCCAGGTCTCCTCGTACTCTGACTCGGTCATGCTGGTCAGCACATAGCACCGCTTGGCGTCTGACTTGTCCTGGCGCTTGGCGCCCAGGTCGAAAAACACCGTGCTGTCGGCGTCGTAGATCGGCTCGATGCTGACACGCTGACGGTCATCGTCATCGTCTTCGTCGTCCTCGTAAACTGCACGCAGGCGCCAGGCACCTATGCCACCGCCAACAGCCTCCTCGAAAGCGTTGTCGTATGCCTCGTCGGCGCTGCTAAACTCCTCGTCGGATCGGTATAGCCCGTCGCAGGTATCCGCCAGCTTGTCGTTCTCAGCGCCTTCCTTCGGGATGAAGTCAACCGTGATGCGGTTGTTGCGGTACTCGTTGATGATCCGCATGACGCTGAGGTGGACCTTGTTAATCTCCATCTTAGGGCGGTTGGCGAACTGCTCATCAAGCGGGCCTTCCCACTGGGCGCCGGCAATAGAATAGAACCGGCGATCCTCCAAGCACTGCATTCGCTCATCGCGCACGGCGGACTGGATGTCGTCAAACTCGGTCAGCGCATCGGCG